>Ga0116157_10004139_pt1 | contig 13629 bp, 9 predicted proteins | sample AD_UKC048_MetaG_FD_89882 | JGI IMG/M metagenome (GOLD analysis project Ga0116157, IMG submission 89882) | Active sludge microbial communities of municipal wastewater-treating anaerobic digesters from USA - AD_UKC048_MetaG | ecosystem: Engineered > Bioreactor > Anaerobic > Digestate | place: USA...
GCGGCACCGTGCCGATCATCTCGGTCTCCACGTAGCCGGGGGTGATCGTGTTGACCGTGATGCCGATCGGGTTGCCCTCCAGCTTGCCGGACTTGTGCAGCATGAAGGCGGCCTCCCGGGCCAACGTCTTGGTCAGGCCGAACAGGCCGGACTTGGACGCGGCGTAGTTGGCCTGCCCGATGTTGCCGACTTCGCCGATGATCGAGGAGACGTTGATGATCCGGCCGGTACCCCGCTCGACCATGCCCTTGAGCGCTTCCTGGGACAGGAAGAAGGCCCCGGAGAGGTTGACCGCCAGCACCTTCTCCCAGTCCGAGTCGGTCAGGTTCAACACCGTCTTGTCGATGGTGATGCCGGCGTTGTTGATCAGGATGTCCAGCGAGCCGTGCTGCTCGACGACCTCCCGGACCACCCGCCGGCAGTCGTCACCGACGCCGATGTTGCCCTGGTGGATGGAACCGTTGACCCCCTCGGCCCGGATCTGGGCGAGGAACTCCTGGGCGTGCTCGGCGTCCCGGCCGTAGCCGGCGGCGACGGTGGCGCCCTGGTTGGCCAGGCTGCGGCTGATCGCCGCGCCGATGCCGCGGGTGCCGCCGGTCACCAGGGCGACCCGACCGGCCAGTTTGGATCCGAATCCGGCGGTGCCGGCGGCCTGTGCGGAGGCGGTCATCGATGTCCATCCTTGGGGCGTGCGACCCGGGCAACGGTTGCGCCGATTCTGGCCCAGCGGCGTCCGCTCCGCTCAGTCACCGAATGTGACGTGCTCCGTCACGTCCGGGGGGCCGTCGGTGTACGAGCGCTCCCGGACGCGTTGCGGGAGGATGGGCGTCGGGTTTCCGGTGACCGGGAACTGCACCGACATGTTCGTCAGGTAGTAGTCAGCGGCAAAGGAGCGCGGCATGCAGCCGTTCGTCATCAATCGCCATGATCGGTTGGTCTTCCCGTCCAACTTCATCCCCGACCTGGATTTCTCGGTGATCGAGACCGAGAAGCAGCTCGACCAGGTGATCCGGCGGGACTTCGAGACCAAGGCCCCCTCGGGTACCGAGATCGGTGAGCGGATCGCGAACGGTCACTACAAGGACCGCACCCATCTGATGCGCGACGTCGCGCTGAACCTGTTCTGGGTGAACCGCTTCGCCATGACGATGTACGAGAAGGTGCCGACGCGTTGGCGGGACGTGCCGCGCAACCGCAGCAACGTCTTCCTGCCGGTCGTCGTGCCGTGGCAGGACAAGGAGTCCAAGGTCGGCGCCGTGGCCCAGGCCTGGGCGGATCTGCCCTCGGCCGGGGACGAGCAGACCGAGCAGGCGATCTGGGACACCCTGTTCGACATCTTCAGCCACCGGCTGCACCATGCCTCCGCGCTGGTCGCGATCCAGCCGACGGTCGCCCAGGCGCTGGCGGACTCGAGCCAGCTGACCTGGGTGCTGGGCGACTACGACCCGGACTACCCGGCCTTCAGCTTCGCCGACATCGTCGACGCCCAGGAGGAGGTGGCCGAGCTGGAGGCGCTGCGCCGCTGGTCCATGGTGCTGCACAACCAGTACCTGTGGGACCGGTCCGCAGTCCGGCTGACCACCCTCGGCGAACTCCAGCCGGACGACGTCGTCGTCGTGCTCAAGCCCAAGACCAGCGAGGTCGAGCGGTTCATCGACGCGGTCAAGGGTGCGCCGCGCGCCAACATCGGCCCCCGCGTGGCCTCGTTCGCCCCGGAGATCGAGACCAAGCAGCCGATCCGGCCGTACCCGGCGATCGACATCCGCAAGCAGTTCAAGGTGCTGCCCAAGATCGAGTCGCTGGCCGTGGTCCGCGGCGAGATCCTGTGTTCCAACGACGATCTGATCCGCAACACGGCCTACTGCTGGTCACCGATGACGGCGAACGAGATCAGCGAGAAGACCGGCATCGAGACCCGCATGTACTCCAAGCGCGGGCTGGACGAGTTGTCCCTGGATGCGGCCAAGGCCGCGTTGCAGCGGGCCGGCCGGCAGCCCGAGGAGATCGGCGCGGTCATCTTCTGCTCGTGCACGAACCCGCGGGCGATGCCGTCGATGGGCACCTGGCTGTCCGGTCAGCTGGGCATGCACCAGACCCACATGTCGGCCGACATCACCGCCGCCTGCGCCGGTCTGCCCTACGGGCTGTCCGAGGCCATCCGGTTGCTGCAGGAGGTGCAGCGGCCGGTGCTGCTGGTCTGCGGTGAGAAGTTCTCGGACAAGATCGGCACCGTCCGCCCGTCCCGGATGATCTTCGGTGACGGCGCCGCGGCCTTCGTCATCGCGCCGGCCGCCGAGGGCGAGGACACCGACATCGACCTGATGAACTCCTACGCCGGCGGTCCGGTCAGCCAGGTCAACTCGATCATCTGGCCGAACGCGGCGTTCGACAACAACATCACCGTGTTCGGGCCCGAGGTCAAGGCGCTGGCCGGCCGCTACCTGGCGCAGATGATCAACGAGCTGGAGCAGACCGCTGATCCGTTGGGCGAGAAGGACTCTGCCTGGGACATGGTCGAGCTGGTGGTCCCGCACCAGGCGAACAAGACGATGGTGATCCAGCTGGCGGAGAAGGCGGGCCTGTCGCCCGACCTGATCTACTTCGACATCGAGCGGGCCGGCAACACCTCGTCGGCCAGCATCCCGATCGCCATCGCCGACGCGGTCGCCGACGGCGTGATCAGCAAGCCGACCAAGATCTTCGCGCCGGGCTTCGGCGCCGGGTCGGTCGGTGGCTACACGATCATGACCATCGACCCGTCCGTCGTGGTCTCCGGCACCGAAGAGGTGGCCATCGTCGAGGCGGTCCGGTCCGATCCGGGCGAGACTGGCTCGGATTCGGCCGCCACCGCCTTCAGCTAACCGGCACGCGGCGGGGCGCCGACCGGCTTCGGCCGGCGCCCCGCCGCAGCCGCCGTGCCCCGCCCAGGCCCGACCCGCCCGCCCCATCTGGCGCCGACTTGCCTCAGACGCACCGCTGCGTGCGCGTCAGCGGTGCGGATGAGGCAAGTCGAGGGCTGGGCGGGTCCGGGTTGCGGGTCGGGCGGGGGTGATCAGGGCGTCCAGCCGCCGGCGATGAGGGCCCGGCGAATCCGGTTCACCGCGTCCTGGGGGTCGCGGAACAGCGACCTCGCGCCGATCCGGACCACCCGCCAGCCCTGGGCGGCCAGGTCGTCCAGCCGTCCCAGGTCGCGGTCGAACTGCCGCTGGTCGGTGCGGTGCTGATCGCCGTCGTATTCCACGACCACCCGGTAGGCCCGAAAGAGCATGTCGACCCGAGCCAGGAATTTGCCGTGCTCCCCGCACACGACGACATTGAGCTCGGGCTCGGGGAGTCCGGCGTCGACGATCAAGAGTCGCAGCAGGGACTCCGGCCGCGACTCGGCGCCCAGCCGGACGAGTGTCACTGCGGCCAGCGCATTCCGCTTGCCACGCACCCGGTACCGCGAGACCCGTTCGTGCAGCTGCTGCAGGCCGACGAGCGCAGGCGCCGCCGCCGAGCCCTCCGCCGCGGGGGCGCGGACCATCGCATCCCCGACGGCAACCAGATCCGGCAGGCTCAACAGCATCCCGAGATGGCAGAACAACGTGGGCAGGTCCACCGTCGGCAATCCGAGCACCTCGACCCGGTGGGCGTTCCAGTCGTTGATCTGCCGGCCGATGACCCCGGCCCGGTTGGTGGCCTGATCCGGATACCAGGTCAGTGTGTGGAGCGGCTCATCGGCGGTCCATCGGTGGGGCAGCGGCAGGCCCCACAACCGGGCCGCGGTCAGGCCACCGAAGAACGTGCCGTGGCCGGCCACCAGCAGCAGGGCCTGGCAGCGGACCCGCAGCGCCTCCTCGTCGGGCAGCCCCCGCCAGTCCCCGGGTCCACCGGCGACGGCGCGGACACCATGAAAGACCGGCACGAACTCGGGCCCGGCCATGCGGCGGCGGCCGAGCGGATGGTCGAACGAGGCAAAGGGCTGGGCGCGAAGCCAGTCGGGGATCGGCTGACGGGCAGGCATGGGTTCATCCTGATGCCTGACGTCACGCCGTTCGGAGTTGTCCACATTCGCGAGGCCACCGGTACCCCCGACTTGCCACAAACGCACCGCTGCAGGCGGTTCTGCGGTGCGTTTGTGGCAAGTCGGCGCGGGGTGGGGGCCGGGGGGGACGGGTGCGGGCCGGGGGAGGGCGCGGGGTGGGCCGGCGCGGCGGACCGGAAACGACGAAGGCCCCGCACAGATGTGCGGGGCCTTCGTCGGGGTGCGGGGACTACATGTCCAGGCCACCGTTGACGTCGACGATGTGGCCGGTGACGAACGCGGCGTCATCGGAACACAGGTACGCGACGGCGCCGGCGATGTCCTCCGGCTGGCCGGCCCGGCCCAGCGGGTTCTCGGCCATCTTGGCCTGCGCGGCCTCGGGCATGGCCTTGGTCATCGCGGTCTCGATGAAGCCGGGGCGGATGCCGTTGACGGTGGTGCCGAACCGGGCGAGCTCGGTCGCGCCGGAGCGGACCAGACCGACGACGCCGGCCTTGGCCGCGATGTAGTTCATCTGGCCCAGGTTGCCCATCTTGGCAACGACGGACGAGATCAGCACGACCCGGCCCGGGCCCTCGGTGCGCAGCCACGGCGCGGAGGCCCGCAGGCCCTCGAAGACGCCGGTCAGGTTGACCTTGATGACCAGGTCCCAGTCGTCGTCGGTCAGCTTGTGGAACATCTTGTCGCGGGTGATGCCGGCGTTGCCGATGTAGGTGTCCAGACCACCCATCGCGTCGGCGGCGGCCTGCCAGGCCTCACGGAGCTGGGGCCGGTCGGTGACGTCACACTTGAAGCCGTAGGCCGGGGTGCCGGTCTCGGCGGTGATCCGCTCCGCGGTCTCCTTGGCGCCGGCCTCGTTCATGTCCAGCAGGCTGACCGTGATGCCTTCGCTGGCGAGCCGCTGCCCGATGACGGCACCCAGTCCCTGGGCCCCGCCGGTGATGATCGCCTTGGAAACGCTGTACTTCGCAGACACGTGCTCGATACCTGACTTTCTGAGTCGGAAACGGGTGGACGGACTGGTAAATGCGGACCTGAGAATAGTGCCCGGGTCCGTCCGGGGGCTTGGTGAACGGTTACTTACCGAAGACGTAGGTGCCGGGGGCGTCGCTCAGCGGCGGGTGCTGCTCGCCACCCATCGGCGGCGGCGCGATCTTCTTGCCGGCCCGCTCGGAGATCCAGGTGGCCCAGTCCTCCCACCAGGTGATCGGCTTCATGGTGGCCGAGGCCAGCCACTCGTCCGGGTTCTCCGGGAGTTCGTCCAGGTCAGCGGCCCAATGCTTGGACTTGGGGTTGGGCGGGTTGACGATCCCGGCGATGTGGCCGGAGTTGGACAGCACGAACCGGACGTTGCCGGTCGGGATCAGCGCGCCCTTGTAGGAGCTGCGCCAGGGCGCGATGTGGTCCTGCTCGGCGGCCAGGAAGTAAAGGTCCTGATCGACCGATTTCATGTTCAGCGTCTCACCGGCGATCTCCATCACACCCTTGGCCAGCTGATTCTTCAGATAGCAGGAGCGCAGGTAGAACGCGTGCATGACCGCGGGCATCCGGGTGGAGTCCGCGTTCCAGGTGAGCAGGTCGAAGGCCGGCGGCTGCTCGCCCTTCATCCAGTTGTTGACCACGTAGTGCCAGATGAGGTCGTTCCCACGCATCAGGTTGAACGTCTTGGCCATGTTGTCGGCCGGCAGGAACCCGGTCTGGTTCATCTGCTCCTCGAGCTTGGTCACGCTCACCTCGTCGGTGAACACGCCCAGGGCGCCCGGCTGGGAGAAGTCGGTCAGCGTGTTCAGGAACGTCGCGCTGTTGATCCGCTCCTTGCCGATGGCATCCAGGTAGGTCAGCGAGATCATGGTCAGGGTGCCGCCCAGACACAGACCCAGCAGGTTGCACTTCTCCTGGCCGGTGATGTCCCGGATCACGTCCAGCGCGGTGATCGGCCCGTCGAGCAGGTAGTCGTTCATGCCGACCGAGCGCATCGACTCGTCCGGGTTGCGGTAGCTGATCAGGAACACGGTGTGGCCGTGGTCGACCGCCCACTGGACCAGGCTGCGGCCCGGCGAGAGATCCATGATGTAGTACTTGTTGATCCACGGCGGGCTGAACAGCAGGGGAATCTCGTACACCTGCTCGGTGGTCGGGCTGTACTGGATCAGCTCCATCAGCTCGTTGCGGAAGACCACCTTGCCGGGGGTGACGGCCAGGTTCTGGCCGACCTCGTAGACGCCCTTCTGGTACTGCTGGGGCATCCCGTTGTTCTCGGCCAGGTCGTGCAGGAAGTTCTGCGCACCCTTGTAGACCGACACGCCACCGGTCTCGACGGCCCGGCGGACGGCATCCGGGTTGGTCAGGAACGAGTTGGTCGGAGACATGGCGTCGGTGATGGCCTGGGTCAGGAACGAGACCTTGACCCGCAGTTCGTCACTGATCGGGGCGCTTTCGACCAGGTCCTCCAGCGCCTGCTCCCACAGTTCGTACTCCTGCCGGAGCAGCCAGAACGCGGCGTTGTCCTTCCAGGTCGGGTCGGCGAACCGCTTGTCCTTCTTCTCCTCGATCGGGCCGTCGACCTTGGCGCCGACCGACCGCGCACCGGCGGTGGCCCAGGCCCGCAGGATGCCGGTGACGTACCGGGTGCCGACCTGCAGCGCGAGATTGGGCTCGCTGGCCAGGGCCATCGCGGTGCGGGTGAAGGCGGGGATCGCGGCGACCGCGTCCATGCGACCCAGCGGGGTGGTGGAGAACTGCTTCTCGGCCCGGTTGAGCACCTCCGAGATGCTGGCCCGCACCCGCTTGTCCAGCTCATCCCACGCCGAGGCCTCCACGGTCGGCTCCGGCCGCGGCTTGGGTCCCACCTCGTCCCAGGAAAGGTCCAGCGGCTTGGTCTCCGCAGTGGTCATCGGGCATCTCCTCGATCGGCGGTGGTGGTGGGCAGGGCATGGGTGGGGATGTCGATCTCGGCATCGCCGTGGCTGTCGACCGGCGCGGCGACTCCGTTGCGCCGACCGCGGCGGCGGCGTCCGAGGGTCACCTGGCGGAAGGCCAGGTAGGACTCCTCGAGCGCCTTGCGCTGCTGGCCGGTCAGGTCGGGGTCGGACCGGATCGCGCTGACCACCGGGGGCGGGTCGTTGTCCAGGTCCGGCTCGGGAGCCGGTGGGCGCAACGAATCGGCGGACATCTGCAGCGAGTCGGCGATGGCATTGAGTACCTGATCGGACGGATCCCGCAGGCCCCGTTCGATCTGCGACAGGTAGGGATTGGAGATCCCGGCCATTGCCGCCAGTTGTCGCATCGGCAGCGAGGCCATTTCTCGTTGCCGGCGAATCATCTCTCCGAGTGACATCGACTCGGACCATGAATGGTTCATTAATTCCAGCCTATGCGCGATTCGGCCTGGTCAGGGCCTTTGTGCGCAGCTCACAGTGTGACGAGGGATTCACAATCGGGTAGAAACGGCCGGGTCGACCAGCACCGGACGAATCTCCGGCCGGCCGGTGGCGAGGACGCACACGAGGGCCGACCGTGGTGACGGCGGCGGTGCCGTTCCGGTGCTGCGCATTGCGTCTCCTCGCCCCGTGGGCGTTGATCGGTGACTCCCGGTTAACTCCGATCCGCAAGTTAGCAGCGAGGTAGCTAACCGGCTAACGATTCCGTCATTTCTGTGACGACGATCACACTTTGTGAGATCGGTCACGGGTGACACAAGCACCCACGGTGGCTCATCGACCCGCTTCCGTCCAGCGGGATCGCCCGTCCGGCAACGGGATTGCGCCCGGTGCCGGGGCCGGTCCGGGGACCCGGCAGGATGATCGCCGGGAGGTCGGCCAGGTGAACATCGAGCATCGCCCCGACGCGGCGGCCGGGGCATGAGTACGCGCATCGAGGTGCGCGATGCCGACGATCCGCGGCTGGCCGATTTCCGCGACCTGAAGCGGGCGGACCGGCGGCCGGACCGCCCCGGCGGCCGGGGATTGGTGATCGCCGAGGGCACGGTGGTGGTGCGCCGGCTGCTGGCCTCGACCTATCCGGTGCGGGCGCTGATCGGGGTCGCCCGCCGATTCGAGGAATTGGCCGACGACCTGGCCGACGTGGATGTGCCCTATTACGTGGTCGACGCCGAATTGATGGCCCAGGTCATCGGATTTCATCTCAATCGTGGCGTGTTGGCCACCGCGGACCGGGTCGCGCACCCGCCCGCCGCCGACCTGCTGGCCGGAGCGCGCTCGGTGGCCGTGCTCGAAGGGGTCGGCGATCACGAGAACCTCGGGTCGATCTTCCGCAATGCCGCGGGACTGGGCATCGGGGCCGTCCTGCTGGCCGACGGTTGCGCCGATCCGCTCTACCGGCGCAGCGTGCGGGTGTCCATGGGCACCGTGCTACACGTCCCGTTCGCGCCGTTGCCGTGGCTCGACGAAGGAGTGGACCTGCTGCGGCGCAACGGGTTCCAGCTGATCGCACTGACGCCGGCCGGGGAGTGCCGGCTGGCCGACACCCGGGTGTCGGGTCGGGTCGCGCTCCTGGTCGGCTCGGAAGGGCCGGGCCTGACCGCCGCGGCGATGGCGGCGGCGGACCTGCGCGTCCGCATCCCGATGCACCGGGGGATCGATTCGCTCAACGTGGCCACCGCCGCGGCCATCGCCTTCGCCGCGCTGACCGATCCGGACCCCGATTGACCCCGGCGGTGCGGCACACTTGGCCGGTGCGCAGTTCGACAGCCGCCCCGGTGCGGGTGCCCCGGTGACCGATCGCCCGGAGCCCACCCCGGTCGCCCGCACCGCGCAGGCCGGAGCCGAGCCTGCCAGTGCCGAGACCGACCGTGCGGTCGATAGCGAGGCTCGTCGGTCCCGGTTGCGCGTCGTCGGCGACGCGGATGTCGTCGCCGACCCCGCGCCCGACGTCGAGGTCGAGCCCGACTCGCCGGACCCCACGGACGCGCGGGCGGCAGCGCCGGACCGCGCCGGGTCGAACGACGACGAGGCCGGGGACCAGGGCGATGCGGACGACGAGCCGGCGGAGTGGGCCTGGGTGACCCAGTGGCGCGAAGCCGCCGAACCGACGCCCTGGGCGACCGGTCTGCCGCTGGCCGCGTTCGCCGCGGTGCTGGCCGGCGTCGCGATCTGGGTGCTGTCCGCCGGGCTGGCCGACCGCCCGCTGCTGGCCGTCGTACTCAACCTGGTGGTGGCGGGCGGGTTGGTGCCCGCGATGTGGCTGTCCCGGAACCTGCCCGTGCTGCGGTGGTTCGCCGCCGGCGCCGCGGTCGGTGTTGTCGGCGGATGGATCGCCGCGCTGCTCGTGCAGTAACCCGCGGCCCAGGCGCACCGCCGAGTCGGGTCCACCCGGTCCGCGCCGCCGATATCCGCCACTGTGCGGATGTCTCCGGTCACCGGCGGGGACAGGATCGATCCGTGCCGTTCCACAGACCCGGATCGGCCACAGACGACCAGGCCGGACAACCGGGCAGAACAACCGGGGGAGCGGGACATGAACTGGACAGCGGCGGGCGCCTTCAGCGCGGACGCGGGGTTCGACTTCGAGGCGCGCTGCGCGCTGGGTCGGGCGGCGACCGGCGTCGGGGACGTCGGACTGGTGCTGGCCACGCTGGACCGGATCGGCGGCGGCGGTCCGCAGGCCTGGTTCGACGAGTGGTCGGCCACCGCCCGCGACCTGCAGGCCCGGGCGGACGCGGCCACCGCCGCCGGTCACCCGGCCACGGCCGGCTGGGCGTACCTGGCCGCGGCCGACTACTTCGCCGTCGCGCTGGGGGCCCTGGACGGGCTGGCCGACCAGTCGGTGCTCGGGCCGACGTTCGCCGCGTCCGAGCACTGCTGGCAGGCGTGGATCGACGCATCGGCCGGCGCCCATGTCCGGGTCGACGTGCCCTATGCGGGCACGACCCTGCCGGGCTGGCTGCTGCGTCCGGACGCCTCCGGCGCGCGGCGGACCACCCTGGTCATGACGAACGGGAGCGACGGGTCCCGGCCGGCGCTGGTCGCCAACGGCGCCGCGGAGGCTCTGGCCCGGGGATGGAACGTGTTCGTCTACGACGGGCCGGGTCAGCAGTCGATGCTGTTCGAGCGGGGCATCCCGTTCCGGCCGGACTGGGAGGCGGTGCTGACCCCGGTGATCGACGCGCTGGTCGGCCGGGCGGACGTGGAGGCCGACACCCTCGTCGGATACGGCGTGAGCCAGGCCGGCTACTGGCTCCCGCGGGCCCTGGCCTTCGAGCACCGGCTGGTCGCCGCGGTCGCCGACCCCGGGGTGATGGACGTCTCGACGTCCTGGCTGGGACACCTCCCAGCCGAGCTGGTCGGCCTGCTGCGCAGCGGTGACAAGGACACCTTCAACGGGTATATGGCCCAGATGTCCGCGGATCCGGACGCCGAGCGGACCTTCCTGTTCCGGGCCCGGCCGTACGGCCTGGCCGAAAACCCCTTCGACGTCTTCACCGAGGTGATGGCCTACGACCTGCGGGGTGTGGTGGGCCAGATCCGGACGCCGTTGTTGATCACCGATCCCGCGGACGAGCAGTTCTGGCCGGGCCAGAGCCAGCAGCTGTACGACGCGCTGACCGGCGAGAAGCAGCTCCTGGCCGGCACGGCCGACGAGGGTGCCAACTGGCACTGCGAGCCGCTGGGCCGGCAGCTGACCAACAAGCCGATGCTCGACTGGCTCGCCGACCGGCTCACCGCCCGCTCGCGCTGATCCGCGCCGACCGCGTCGGCGCCCATCCGTTCACCCGATCGCTCCCCGTCCGAAAGGTGCTGCCATGAAACCGCTTCCCCTGATCCTGGGATTCATTCCGTGGATCGCCTTCTCGTTCCTGTCCCACCGCATCGCCCCCGATTCGGTCGCCTGGAGCGGGCTGATCGGCGTGCTGCTCGTGCTCGGCACGATGGTCGCGCAGAAGTCGGTCTGGCCACCGTCGGTGCTCAACGTGGGCATGCTGCTGCCGCTGGGGGCGATCACCGTCGTCGGGTTCGTCGGCGGCCCCGACGTCGATGCCTGGCTTTACCAGTGGGCGGTGCCCGGGGTCGGCCTGTTCCTGGGCCTGTTCATCCTGGCCCTGGTGCCGTTCGCACCGTTCACCGAGCGTTTCGCCCGGCAGTCGACGCCGCAGGCCTACTGGGGCTCGCCGACGTTCACCAAGATCAACCGGGTGCTCAGCGCGGCGTGGGGCGTGGCCATCGTCGTGATGGGCATCTGCAGCCTGCTGGTGGCGGCCCTGGACCTCTACAGCGACGGACTCGGCAGTGCCGGTACCGGCGAGTTGCTGTTGAACTGGGTGATCCCGATCGTCGTCATCGTGGCCATGGTGAAGTTCACGATCGGCTACCCGGACAAGGTCCGCGCGCAGGTCCGGGGTACCCAGGCGCCGGCCGCGCCGACGGCGCCGGCTGGGCCGACCGGGTGACCGGTCGCACCTGACGGGCCCGGTGCGGTTCGCCGGGCCCGGGCGGCGCGCATCACCCATTATTCTGCCGGGTGATGGCGCGACTCGATGGCGGCGGCGGGGGTATGCCGGATCGGGCTGCCGTTGTCGAGCTGCTGCGGTCCCGGATCGGCCTGGCCACCGCGGACCGGGTCGGGACCAGCCTGTGCGTGCGGGGACCCGCCGGCATCGGCAAGTCCTCTCTGATCCGGTCCCTGCTCGACGACATCACCCACCCGGCCTCGCCACCCACACCCACGGCGGTGACGACGCTGCGGGCGGTCGGGGACGAGCGCCGGCGCCACGAGCCCTTCGCGGTCCTCGGCCAGCTCACCGGGCCGGTGCCGCCCGGTGACGACCCCGCGGACACCGTGCTCGACCGGGTGGACGAGCTGTGCGCGGCCGGGCCGGTGGTGGTGTGGGTGGACGACGCGCACCACGCCGACGCCGCCTCCCTGGCCGGCCTGCGCCGGATGGTCTGGGCCGGCCGGTCCCTGCCGCTGACCGTCGTGCTGTCCACCCGGCCGACCCCCTGGCCGGAGCAGTTGGAGCTGCTGGTCCGCCAGGTCGACACCAGTGTCGAGTTGCCGCCGATGGACCCGATGATGGCCGAAGGGCTGGTGCGGGACCGTCTCGGCCGGTGGCCGGGGCCCCGGCTGCGCCGCGTGCTGGACGGGGCGGGGGGCAACCCGCTGTTCCTGACCGAGTTGATCCGTGAGCTGCAACGCGGCGACCGGCTCCAGCCGGCCGGCCGGGACGCGGTCGACATCGCGCCCGGCGTGAGCATGCGCGGGACCGCCCTGGACTCGTTGATCCGTACCCACCTGGCCGGCGTGGACGAGACCGGCACCGAACTGCTCACCGCGCTGGCGGTCTGGGGGACCGCGGCCCGGCTCGGCGATCTCGCCGATCTGCTGTACAGCACACCGCAGGCGTTGGCCCCGGCGGTGGACCAGACCGTGCGCGCGGGGGTCGCGCTGGTGCTCTCGGATATCGACACGGTCGACTTTGTGCACGACCTGTACCGCGAGGTGGCCTACGAGGCCGCCGCCGAGGCCGACCGACGCCGACTGCACCGGCGGGTCGCGGCCGTGCTGACCGGCCGCGGGGCCGACCCGGCCCTGATTGCCGAGCACCTGTTGCAGGCGACGTCCGATCGAGACCGGGACGCCGACGGGAAGGACCTGTTGGCCGCGTTGAATGCGGCAGTGGCGGCGAGCGGGACATTCGCCCCCCAGGTCGCGGTCGACCTGCTGGCCCTGGCCGACGGGCTGACCACCCGGGACGACCCGGCGGCCGAGCGGGTGCTGCTGCAGCGGGCCGACGAGCTGTTCCGCACCGGCCGCGGGGCGGCCGCGGAGCGCCTGGTGCGCGAACGCATCGGCGAGGTACGGGACCCGGCGGTCGCCGCCGGGTTGCAACGGGTCCTGATCACCTCACAGATCAACCGCGCCGACGTGGACGGTGCCCTGGACAGCATGGGCCGGACCCTGTCCATCGAACAGCTGCCGCCGCCGGTGCGCCGGAGCCTGGAGGCCCAGCGGCAGTGGTTGTTGCTGCTCGGCGGGCGCTTCGACCGGCTGGCCGACCTGGACGTCCTGCGGGCCCAGGCGCTGGCCGCGGACGACCAGGCAGCGGCCGCGACGCTGGTGATGACGGCGTCGGTGCTGGCCTACGTGCAGGGCGACGCGGACCGCGCGTTGGCGCTCGCAACGACGTCGCCCGGCCCGGCACCGGCCGGCGAGTTGGGCCCGGGCACCTCGAACGTGTGGCCCGCGCTGTTCCGGTTGGACGTGCAGGGGCCGGCCGCGGCTGTGCAGGAGGTCGAGCGGGCTCGCGCCGCCGTGGCGCGCACGCAACGGCCGTGGGTGGCGCCGTTCCTCGGCTTCGTCGCCGCCGGGGCCGCCTGGGCGGCCGGTGACTGGGATGGCGCGGTTGCCGAATCCGACGCGGCCTTGGAAGTGGCGGAGGAAACCGGAACCGGATGGACCTCGATCGCAGTCGGCGTCCGGATCGATCTGGACGCCCGTCGCGGCCACCTGCGGGCGGCCCGCCGACGGTTGGCCGAGTTCCGGGCCCGCCGGCTCCCCGATCAGTTCGGCCGCGGCGACATGGACGTGGCCGAGATGTCGATCCTGGAGGCCGAGGGCGCGATCGACCACGCGGCGGCCCTGGGCGA
>Ga0116157_10004141_pt1 | contig 13625 bp, 6 predicted proteins | sample AD_UKC048_MetaG_FD_89882 | JGI IMG/M metagenome (GOLD analysis project Ga0116157, IMG submission 89882) | Active sludge microbial communities of municipal wastewater-treating anaerobic digesters from USA - AD_UKC048_MetaG | ecosystem: Engineered > Bioreactor > Anaerobic > Digestate | place: USA...
TCCAGCTGCGTTTACAGTTATACAATTTGTAGTAGCCCCATTGCTCCATAAATAAGAAGCTGCTCCGGCAGGTACACAGAGTTGTGTTGATTGGCCGGGGCAAATTGAGCTGTTGCCAGTGATGGCGCAAACAGGATTATCACTTACGGTTACAGTTTGGCTGCAGGTGCTCACACATCCGCCAGCGTTAGTAACAGTAACGGTATAGGTTCCTGCTGTATTTACGGTGATACAATTTGTTGTAGCACCATTGCTCCACAAGTAAGAAGCTGCTCCTGCCGGTACACATAATTGTGTTGACTGACCAGGGCAAAAGGCGTTATTACCAGTGATACTGCAAACTGGATTATCACTTACGGTAACAGTCTGGCTGCAAGTGCTGGTGCATCCGGCAGCGTTGGTAACTGTAACAGTATAGGTTCCTGCTGCGTTTACGGTAATACAATTTGTAGTAGCCCCATTGCTCCACAAGTAAGATGCTGCTCCTGCGGGTACACAAAGTTGTGTTGACTGCCCGGGACAAAAAGCGTTATTGCCAGTGATGCTGCAAACAGGATTATCACTTACGGTTACTGTCTGGCTGCAGGTGCTTACACATCCGGCAGCGTTAGTAACAGTAACGGTATATGTTCCTCCAGCACTTACGGTAATACAATTTGTAGTAGCCCCATTGCTCCATAAATAAGAAGCTGCTCCGGTTGGTACACATAGTTGTGTTGACTGACCAGGGCAAATGGCGCTGTTCCCTGTTATATTACATACGGGGTTGTCGCTCACGGTTACTGTTTCACTACATGTACTGCTGCATCCTGAGGCGTTGGTGGTAGTAACAGTATAAGTGCCGGGTGTATTTACTTGTATGCAGTTGGTAGTTTCCCCATTGCCCCATAAGTACGAATCCGCTCCGCCGGTTGCACACACTTGTGTTGACTGCCCGGGGCAGAAAGCTATGTTGCCTGAAAGATCGCATAAAGGCAATTCATTTACTGTAACAATAATATGATTGGAAACAGCGTCTCCGCAATTAGCCCTATTGGTTACAAAATAATCCCCTGCCACGGAAACTGTTATCGTAGGCGTTGTAGCACCTGTACTCCATGTTCCGCCAACATTACCGGAAAGAACAACAGTTTCACCGGTACAAAGACTCAGGTCTCCATTGGCAGCGATAGTTGAAGCTACCGCCTGTTGTGCAATCGTTACAATATTGTTTTGAAGGGAAATAGCTCCCGCCTGTGATAGTGCCCGTCCATAAAGTTCAGCAGCATCTAAAAGGTTGATAGCGCCATTGGCGAGTATGGTTCCCTGGAAGATGGAGTTTTCGCCGAGATCAACCTGGCCGTTTACCTGCCAGAATACATTGCACAAGGAGGCAGAATTTGTTAAAATGATCCTTGAATTCACAGTGCTGGCCAATGCACCGTCGATCTTAAAAATGAATATAGAAGAAGGATCACCCTGCCCATCTAAAATAAGATCACCATTAATGGTGGAAGCTGCGCCCATGCAATATACATTGGGCAGTAGCGTCTGGCCACTTCCTAATGTAGTGGATATTACCAGCCCACAGGTAATTGTGCTCATACTGCCGTACGCAAGTAGTACATCATCATCAGCAGTGGCAGAAACAGCGTCCGCCACATGACTTTGACCAATAAGCGTTCCCGGGGGAAAAGCACTATAGGCGCCAACGTTAGTGCCCACATCACCCGTTACTACAGTTGAGGCACCAGCTGCATTAAAGGCACCGGCAGATGTAAAAAGGGCAAAACTGGATGCACTGCCCAGGCTGGGCGCTTGTGCAAAAAGCAAGGGTGGCAAAAAGAAAAGAAATGCGAATGCCAGTTTAAGGATAACTCGATTCATACATGTAAATTTTTATGGTGAAAAATGATAATGTAAGTTTTAACATTATTGTGCTGTTTATTTTCATCTTTATAAGTTTTACTTATATAAATCCTTTGAAATACACTAAATGCTCCATTATGTGGAAACAGTGAGAGAATATGGGTTGGATTCAGCACCCTTTTTGTGTAAGCCATGTCACTTAAGGAAATGTTTAAAAATGGGGCGTTCCGGGAAGCTTGAGCATTTAATGCCCCATTCCGGGTAATACGTTAAATTGAAATAAGTGATTTGATAAACAATCATTTATTTAGTAATATTTTTTTATATGTACTAGCCATCTAATTATATCCTGTTAATTTTTTTGTGACCATCGGGCCCCTCACTGTTCAAACAATGAAACCGGCTCATAGGGTTAAAAGACTAATTATATTCCTGCCACTCATTTCCCCAATGAATAACAGTCGGCTTTACTAACATACAAGCGAAAAATAAAATTGGCAGACATTAAAGCACTGGCACAAATATGCGTATGCTGGTATACATGGTCAGTAGATTAATTCCTTTTTCAACAAGGGTTCGTTGTTCCATTTAAACGATAAAAAAACTACAGGTGACCTGGTTATAGAACTGGGGTATGAAGATTGACCATGAGTCCATTATAAGCCAGTTAATTGAAAATATACATTAAGTACATGGTAAGCCATCGCTGCAAACTCATGGTAAAAAAAGAACTAGACCTTTTAGAAATCCATTGTAAAGCAGTAGACCTGGGCGTGGTTGACCTATCATGTGATATGGCATCCTGGCAGCTTGATTTGCTAAAGAAGAATCTGCAGAAAATAGGACTTGAGTTAATTGATGATAAAAAGCGGATCATGACTGAAAAAGTCAAAACAGTAATTATCCAGATGGTTCATTACTCTAATGAATTGCCCGTGAAAAAATATTCGGATCATATCAGTGATAAATTAGGGTATAATTATAATCATCTTGCCACCCTCTTTAATGAAGTAGAAGGTATCACCATACAGCAGTATATTAAACTGCACAAAGTAGAGAAAGTAAAAGAATATATTTCTTACAACGACCTCAGCCTTGGGCAAATCGCCAACAAATTGAATTACAGCAGCATCGCTCACATGAGTTCCCAGTTCAAAAAAATCACCGGCGTTTCTCCCCTGAAATATAAAACGATTAAAATAAAAAGGAAGAACCTGGAAGACCTGTAAACGCAGGAAGAGCCTCGTGCAGGTCGTTTTATTCCGAAAGATTTTTCAATGCTGCATTGATTGCTTCGAATTGTTCATCACTGCTATAATCAACCGGCACAAATTTTTCCCCAATCACTTTCTCATACAACTCAATATAACGGTTACTGATAACCGCAATCCATTCTTCACTCATTTCAGGCACTACCTGCCCTTCCTTACCCATAAAATTATTAGCGATCAGCCACTCTCTTACAAACTCTTTGCTCAATTGTTTTTGTCTTTCACCTGTTGCCTGTCTTTCTTCATATCCATCTGCATAAAAATACCGGGAGGAGTCCGGTGTATGTATCTCATCCATCAGGTAAATGGTATCGCCAATTTTCCCAAACTCATATTTGGTATCCACCAGTATCAATCCTTGTTTGGCGGCTAACTGTTTTCCTCTTTCAAATAACAGCCTCGTGTAATTTTCTATCACCGCATAATCTTCAGCGCTTACAACCTGTTGTTTTATGATATCTTCTTTGCTGATATCCTCATCATGCCCTGCACTGGCTTTTGTTGTTGGGGTAATGATGGGCGTTAGGAAGAAATCATTTTCTTTCATCCCGTCCGGCATGGTTACCCCGCATAACAATCTGTTGCCACTGCTGTAGGTGCGCCAGGCATGACCGGTAAGGTTGCCCCTGATCACCATCTCCACTTTAAAGGGCTCACATTTTTTACCGATACTGCTGTTGGCGGTGGGTGAACTGATCAGCCAGTTGGGGCAGATATCTTTTGTGGCATTCAGCATGTATGCAGCAATCTGGTTTAAAACCTGTCCTTTATAAGGTATAGGTTTTGGAAGTATTACATCAAAAGCAGATATGCGGTTACTTGCAATCATCACTAACCATTTGTCAGCAATGCTGTAAACATCCCTTACCTTGCCGCTGTAAAAATTGGTTTGATGTGGAAACTCGAATGATTTCATGCAGCGAAATTACAGCATCGGCATTACCGGCAAGCAATGCCAGCTGTAAGATTTCAACAGGCGGGTTACAAATAAATTTTTGCTGAGTAATAACATTGCTTATTTTGCCCCAAATTAACCTCTAACTAAACATTGCTATATGAGAAAAGTCAAAAGCTGTCTGCTGGCTTTGCTGCTGGTAACTTTTGTTACTGCTGCAGCACAGGCTCAAACCATTTCTGGTAAGGTAGAAAACAGCACCACAAAGGAAACTGTAGCGGCTGTATCTGTAACGGTTAAAGGTACCGGCGAAGGTACTTTTACAGACGATAAAGGAAACTTCAGGTTAAATGTAAACAAGCTCCCCGTTACCCTGCTTATTTCATCAGTAGGCTATGAACTCCAGGAGATCACCGTTAGTGATGCAGGCTCACCAGTTACAGTAAGATTCACGCCAAGCAATGTGCTTGGGCAGGAAGTGGTAGTGTCAGCCACAAGGACATCCCAAAAAATATTAGAATCGCCGGTGTCGATCGAGCGTATCAGCGCTGCAGCCATCCGCAATACCCCTTCGGCCACTTACTATGATATCATAGCGAGCCTCAAAGGTGTGGATATGGTTACTTCATCTCTTACATTTAAAACACCCACTACCCGTGGTTTTAGCGGTAGCGGTAACACCAGGGTAAACCAGATCGTGGATGGAATGGATAACCAGGCTCCAGGTCTCAACTTTTCAGTAGGTGGCTTTATCGGCATCAACGAACTGGATGTAGACAATGTGGAATTACTGCCAGGCGCCTCTTCTGCCCTTTATGGCCCGGGTGGTATGAACGGAACTATCCTGATCAACAGTAAAAACCCTTTCAAATACCAGGGCTTGTCACTGCAGGTTAAAGAAGGTGTGATGAATACAGGACACCGTTTTCGCCCGGCTTCTAATTACCTCAATGCAACCATGCGTTTTGCCTACAAAACCAGCGAAAAGTTTGCATTCAAGGTTGGGGTGGAATATATCCGTGCTAAAGACTGGTTAGGTTATGATAAAAGAAACTATGCCCGTACCGGAACCAATGGCTTTTTAAAAGAAGGAGACAGGGCCACGGATCCTGCATACGATGGTGTAAATATATATGGAGATGAAACATTGCTCGACATGCGCCAACTGGCTTTCCCGACCATTGCGGGACAAGCGCCTTTTTTAAAGAATTTCCTGGATACATTAAATGGTGGAAGACCCATTAACGTTACCCGTACCGGGTACAACGAAGATGAAGTGGTAAGCCCCAACACCATCAACCTGAAGTTATCAGGTGCGATGCATTATAAGATCTCAAAAAATACCGAAGCGTCTTTATCCGGCTATTGGGGTACTGGTAACACGGTATATACCGGCAGTGACAGGTACAACCTGAGAAATTTAAAAATGGGCCAGTATAAACTGGAATTTAATAATAAGAACTGGTTGCTGAGAGCCTATACAACCCAGGAAGATGCCGGCGAGAGTTTTAATGCTACCGCCACTATGGGGCGTGCTATTGGATATATCAATCCTTACGAAAAGTGGATTCCTGCTTATGCGCAAACCTACCTGGGAGCAAGGCTTGGCGGCGCTACAGATGCGGCTGCCCACACTGCAGCAAGAGCTACGGCTGATGCAGACAGGTTTAGTTCATCTTCTAAAAGATTTAGAGATGTATTTGATTCTATCCGTGCTGTGCCCATTAGTAAGGGCGGCGGTTTATTTGTTGACCGTACCAACCTGTACCAGGTAGAAGGCCAGTATAACCTGAGTCATGTTACAAGCTCTTTTGCAGACGTGCTGGTGGGAGCCAATTTTAAAAGATATTTATTAAACAGCGAAGGCACTTTATTTGCAGATTCGGCCGGTAAGATCGGTATCAACGAATATGGCGCTTACGTACAGGCTACCAAAAAGCTTGCTGGAGATTTGATAAAACTAACGGTGAGTGGCCGGTATGATAAGAACTCCAATTTTAAAGGCCGGTTTACACCAAGGATCACCGCGTTGATAAAAGTGGCGGAAAACAATAATGTGAGGGTGAGTTATCAAACAGCTTACCGTTTCCCCAGCACACAGCAACAGTGGATCAGGCTGGATGTAGGCGGAAATGCCAAACTGGTGGGTGGCAATAATTTCTTTGACAGTTATTATGGTTTCAGTACCAAGCCTACTTACTACCTGGAAAGTGTAAACGCTTACACGCCGATTGAATTTAAGCCTGAATCAGTAAGCACTTTTGAACTGGGATACAAAGGACTGTTATCGCAGGGCAAATTGCTGGTGGATGTGTATGGTTATTATGGACAGTATCAGAACTTTATCACCCGCAGCCTGATCATACAGCCAACCAGTGGCAGCCAGCAACAATTGGCGGCGGACCTCCAGGCCGGTAAATCTCCTGCTTCATTGGGCAGTATTTTTTCTATACCGGTAAATACCACTTCAAAAGTTAAAACCTATGGATTTGGTATCAGTGCTGATTACAGGCTGCCGGCAAACTTCCAGGTGGGTGTTAACTTTTCATCAGATCATTTAAGTGATGTGCCGGCAGGCTTTAAAACCTACTTCAGCACACCTAACTACAGGGCCAATGCAAGCCTGTCAAATACAGGGTTTGGATATAAAAAGCGCATGGGCTTCAGCGTTATGTACAGGTGGCAGGATGCTTTCTTCTATGAAAGTGATTTTGCCAATGGTGATGTAAACCAGGTGCATACCCTTGACATGCAGGTAAGTTTGAAAATTCCTGCCTCAAAAATGCTGCTTAAATTCGGCGCCAACAACCTGCTGAATGAGTACTATACCAATGGTATGGGTAATGCAATTGTAGGTGGCTTGTATTACATGAGCATCGGATACAACGTTTTCTAAACCTGTTGACAAAACAATTAAAAATTATTTTATGAAAATATTTTTGAGCATTAAAAGTTCCCTGCTGTTGCTGCTGGCTGGTGCGGTATTTTTTTCAGCTTGTAATAAGCTGGAAGTGGCTCCCACACCTTTGCCTTCCTCACAGCAAACCTCCCCTACACTGGCTGAATTGCTGGATGACCCAGGCTTTTCTTTATTAAAGGCTGCAGTAACAAAAGCTGGTCTTATGCCTGCACTCTCTAATACTGCTGCCCGGTTCACGGTTTTTGCCCCGGATGATGTGGCAATAACGGCATCGCTTACCCCAATACTCCCGCCTGGTGTAACACCGGCTATGTATATTGCGGGGTTAACACAGGTACAGGCAGCACAGCTGATTCAATATCATGTATTGCCACAAGTAGTAAAGGCTGCAACTATTGGAAACAGGTTTCCCAATTTTGATTATCCTACTTTGCTCAATCCTGCACCATCTGTAAGTCCTCTATTGAGACTTAATTCTTATCCAAGTGTAAGACCAGGTGTTGGAGCATGGGTTAATAATGTACCTATTACAGCTGCTGATATTGAAGCCGTAAATGGGGTAGTGCATAAAGTATTCAGGATCGTAATGCCACCATCTACTGATTTGTGGGCAAAGATCCAGGGAGAATCAGATCTGAGTTACCTGAGGGCTGCAATAGCCCGTGCGGATAGCGGAGTGGCAGCCGGTGCAAGGCTGCAGGATGCCTTGAATATAGCAGTTAACCCGTCATCGATTGCTGCTAATCTCACCGTTTTTGCACCAACCGATGCGGCCATGAGCGCCTTTGTTACCGGTGCCATTACACAGGCATTGGTAGGGCAGGGCTTCCCGTTAGCAACTGCTCAGGCAGTGGCAGGTGGTTTGGTGGGGGCTTTCGGGCCAACCATTATTTCAAATCCTTCTTCTATTCCTGATGTGCCGCCCATTCCACCAGGAACCAATATCGGAGCACGTTTAGCTGCGGTGCTTACACCAACTTTGGCAAAAGGTATTGTAGCCTATCATATCATCGCTTCTCAAAGCGGCACTTATGGTCCTCCTGGCCTGAGGGTTTTTTCTGTAAACCTGCCAACCACAGCAACAGCAGTAAAAACCTTGCTTAATTCTGCTATACCAGTTCATCCCGGCGTTACGGTGCAGGCCAGTTTTGCCAGTCCTATACCTGGCATATCTGTTGTAACAGGTGCTACGGTTAAAGGTGCTGCAAATGCCACGGCATCCAACGTTACATCGGCTGATAGCCATCATGTTAACGGTGTACTTCATAAGATCGACCAGGTTTTATTACCTCAGTAAGTATGTTTTCAAAATACTTGTTTTTAACTGCCCGGCTCTGCCGGGCAGTTTTTTTGTAAGCCCGGTCACAAAGCCGTAGAATTACTAAAAAAAATTTGTGTTAAAATTTTTTACTTTGATGAATACCTTTATATTCGCTTGTAGTTTTTTAGATTATTGAAGCCAAAACTATCCTGATCTCCATCCCGACCGAAAGCTAACTGACAATTCCCTTTTAATAAAATGTAGCAGCAGCCTGCTTCTTAGGAAGCATCCTGTATTTTTTTACTTAACTAAATTGAGTTATGAGAAAATTGTACGCTTTCACATATAGTGTAAAAAATTTGGCCGTAAGCCTTCTGGCTTTTTTAAAAAATGGTTTCCCTGGCTCAGTAGTAGTAGAAAAAAATAATCTCTCAGATTTTATTCCTTCAATATATCAATCGAAACCTGAATTTTCCTCACAAAATTTGTCGCAGATGCAAACGTTTACCAACACTATGGCGAAAAAATCGCCAGCCTTTTTAAAGCACATTGCTGTTTTTGCTCTTGTCGTTTTGACATTCATTGCAAATCCTGTAAGGGCGCAGATTGCTGTTACAGTTACTGGTGCAGCAAACACCACACCTGCACTGTCAGCATCTTACACCTCCTTATCGGATGCTCTTACTGGTTTGAATGCGGTTACAGCCATGACTGGGCCGGTTACATTCACACTGGCAGCAGGATCTTCTGAAACAGCGCCGCTTACTGGTTTTACAGTGGGTAGTGCTACATTGAACCCGGTGCTTAGTGTAACAAATACTGTGACAATTGTAAAAGATGCTGGTGCACCTACCGTACTTAACGCGGCTGCTGGCGGTACAACAACACCTACCAGCGCAGCACCAAATGGTATCTTGAAGATAGTTGGTGCGGATTATGTTACCATTAATGGGTTAACACTTACGGATGGTAATGCAACTAATCCTGCATCAATGGAATTTGGTTTGGGTATCTTTAAAACAGGCCCTACAGACGGAGCACAAAATAATACGATTCAGAATTGTATTATTAACATGCAACGTATCAATAATGCATCAGGCACCACTCCAATGGTGGAAGGTTCAGTAGGTATATTGATGATCAACTCTACAGCAACTACTGCCACAACAGCAATCACTGTTACGGCCGCTTCAGGTACTAACTCAAATAACAAGTTTTATTCAAATACTATCAATGGAGGTAACTATGGGATGGCCCTGATAGGTTTTGCCGGTACCTCTCCTTTCACCAACTGTGACCAGGGTACTATTGTAGGTGCATCCACTTTAGGAAATAGCATCCTGAATTTTGGTGGTGGTGCAGCTACCAACCCATCTGCAGGTATCAGAACGCTTGCTCAGTATGCGATCAGCATAGGTTACAACACTGTAAACAACAACAATGGGGCTGGTGTAAACCATGCCACCACATTACGTGGTATTTATCTTAATACTGCCACAAGTGCCAGTGCTACCATTACAAACAATACTGTAAGCATCCAGGGCGGTGCCACTACCAGCACTGTTTCTGCTATTGATAATCAAAGCGGCAGCACGGCAGCATCAAATACCATTAATATAACAAATAACATTGTCAATATTGGTTATCCAACAGCCACTTCAGGTGTATATAACGGTATCATCAATGGATCCTCTGCCGGAGCGGTTAATATAAATGGAAATACTATCGGGCAGATAAGTGGTGTGGCGCTGGCAGGCACAGGTACCTGTGTAATGATTGAAGGTGGTTCGCCAGCTGGGCCATTAAATACTAATAATAACATTATAGCAAATATCACAAGAACAGGAACCAGCGGAAGCTGGAGGGGTATTAAAGCAACTACACCCACAGGATCTAACTTGTGGACCTGTTCTGGCAATACAGTAGAAAACCTCAGCTGGACTACTGCTGCTTCCACCGGCGGTATTGATGGTATCTACGATCTATCATCAGCAACCAATATTAATATCACAAACAATATAGTTAGAAATCTTTCTACACCAACCACCGGTACTATTAATGGTATTAATATCAATACAGTAGCTGGTACACATAGTTGCACTAACAACCAGGTGTATAATTTCACCACTACTGCAGGTGGTGCAGGCGGTGCTACATTCACTGGTATTGTGTTTTCTGTAGGTAACGCAACAATAACAGGCAACACTATTTATGCGCTGAATAGCACAGGTACCACAGGTGGTACTGGTGGCAGTATCCAGGGTATAAGGCAGGCAGGCGGTACCACAAATTTTATGGCCAAAAATAAGATTTATGATTTGTCCAGTACAAGTACCAATCCAACTGTTATTGGTATAAATTCATCAGGAGGTACTACCAATACAATTCAAAATAACCTTGTAGGCGATTTAAGGGCGCCAGCTGCTAACTCAGCTAATGCAATCAGAGGTGTTGATGTGGCAAATACTAATTCGAATGTTTATTTCAACACAGTGTATTTGAATGCTCCTGCAAGTGCGGGTGCTGTTTTTGGAACATCCGCTTTAAATGCTTCTACGGGTACTAATTTAGATCTCAGAAATAACATATTGGTGAATCTGTCACCGTTTAATACAACTGGTTTAACGGTTGCTTATAGAAGAAGCAGTACAACCCTTACTTCTTATGCAGCTGCTTCCAACAATAACTTTCTATATGCAGGCCCAACTGGTGCAAGTAACCTGATATTTTATGATGGTACAAACTCTGATATTACACTCGGAGCTTTCCAGGCAAGGGTTACACCAAGAGATATTGTTTCAGTAACAGAAACGGTGTCATCAACCCCGGGTGTATTCTTCCAGAGTTTCACGGGAGCTAATGTTGGTTTCCTTCACATAGTAAATGCGCTTACCACTCTTGCAGAAAGCGGGGGTGCTCCAATAGCTGGTGTTACTGATGACTATGATTCCGATATAAGAAGTTTAGTTAAACCAGATATAGGCGCCGATGAGTTCGCAGGAACATCACCAGCTCCTGTAATTACTTTTAATTCCATTACACCTTCTGTAACACAGTGTGTGGCAACTCCCCGTTCGGTTTCTATAACTGCTACAACGCCTTCTGGAACAGTTACAGGTGTTACAATAACTTACAACAACGGTACACTTAACAGCAATGTACCAATGACCAATACTTCTGGTGATATTTGGGAATACACGATTCCTGCTGCCAGCCCAACTAATACAATAGTTTCCTGGTCTGTTACAGCTACAAATTCAGCTGCACTTACCTCAACATATGTAGGTGCATCTTACCAGGATGATCCGCTTTTAGGAGGAGTTGGCAGCGCAACTGCTACGCCTTTAACCATTTGCGTAGGCAGTACTACCAGCCTTCAGGCTTCGTTCTTTGTACCTGCTCAATCAATAGCAGTGGGTACAGGTGGTTCTTCTTCTGCAACTACTGCAGCGTCTTTCTTACCTGGAGCCTGGGGTGGTGCTAAAACGCAGTATATAATCAGGGCATCTGAGTTAACTGCAGCTGGTTTAGCTCCCGGCAATCTTACATCATTGTCGTTTGAAACCACTAATTCTGGTCAAACTTACCAGGGCTTTGCAGTTTATTTAGGCCATACTGCCCAAACAGTTATGACCACAACATTTATAGCTTCTGGTCTTACCCAGGTTTACAGAGGTACACTTACAGACGACGGCTATACTCCATTGGTGGGTGTAAACCCACTTGCTTTTGGTACTGGTACAGGCTCATCCGCTTCATTTAACTGGGATGGATCTTCAAATGTAGTAGTATCAATTTGCTGGAGCAGTGTTCCTGCTGCTACGACAGCACTTTCTACCTCTATGATTGTTGTGCCAGCAGGTTTTACCAGTTCGGCATATGAGCAATCTGATAGCGAAACACCCGCAGCAATGTGTGCTAAAACAGTTGCCGATGGAACCGGCACAAACCGCCCCAGGTTTACCTTTGTAGGTAATAAATTATTATCGATAAGTTCTGTTACCTGGAACGATGGTGCGTCTGATATAGGAACCGGAAATCCATTTGCTGCAACTGTAAACGCCGCTACCACTTATACCCCTACTGGCACCGATGCCAATGGTTGTACACTGGTTGGCACAGGCGTTTCTGTTACAACAATTGCTTTACCACCTGCACCAAGTGCCGGTACTTTCCCTTCATTCCAGTGCGGTACGGGAATACCAGGTGAATTTGTTTCTGGTGGAACCCCTGGCCAATACAGGTGGTACACCGTACCAGCAGGTGGTACTGCTATTCCAGGTGAAACAGAAGATCATTTACTTACTACAGCTATTTCCTCTACTGATACATTCTATGTAGCATTAACAGATGGCACTTGCGAAAGCTTGAGGACACAGGTTATAGCCAATGTTACTGCAGCAGATCTTGTTACCGCTAATGTTGACGATAACACACCATGTCCTGGCGTGTCCATCAGCTTGTCTGTAACCCAAACAGGATCTAACCAGAATTACACATATACCTGGAAAGAAGGTGTAACAGTGATAGGCACGGGCAGTCCGCTCAGCCATACACCGCTTACCGCAGGTTTACATACCTATACAGTAGAAGCTGTTGACGGTGGCTGTTTTGAAAGTTCAACAGTAAATATTACGGCTATTGATCCTCCTTCTATTGATTCAATCTCTGCAACACCAGACACCATTTGTTCAGGTGGATCTTCTGTGTTGTTTGTTTCATGGCCGCCAGTATTTGCTAATGCTTTTGCTGAGCCATTTGAATCCTTCCCTGTAAGCAGCTTTGCTACAACAGGATCAGGTGTTACCTGGGCTGGAAATACCACTTATTATGCTCAAGGTGCTGCTTCAGCAAGGGCAACTTATATAGATGGAGCCGATGGTAGCCTTGCAATGACAGCTGGTATCAGCCTTGTAGGCCTTACCAACCCACAACTTAAATTCTCTCATATCTGCGCTACTGAAAGCAGTTTTGACTATGGTATTATAGAATATTCAACTGATGGCGGTGCAACCTGGTTGGGCTTCCCATCCACTGCTTACGCAGGGGCACCTTCAGCATTGGAATCAGACATTCTGCCATCAATAGGTTTTGACGCCAACAGTTATACCGATTGGGCTGCCCAGTTTACCTCTTCTTCTTCGGTTTACCCGGCAGGTCCAGCAACTTCATTGTGGAAAGCAGAAACGATCAATCTTTCTGCATACTCTTCCGCTACGAATTTCAGGGTACGTTTCAGGTTAACTTCTGATGGAAGTGCCATCTACGCTGGATGGTCTATTGATGATGTGAAGATCAGTTATGATGCTCCTCCTACTATTACCGCATTGTGGGATAATGGTGCAGGCAGTGGTGCAAGTGTACCAGTTACACCTGGTTCTACAACAACCTACACCGTAACCTTAACAGACGCTGCTACCACATGTACCA
>Ga0116157_10004159_pt1 | contig 13589 bp, 9 predicted proteins | sample AD_UKC048_MetaG_FD_89882 | JGI IMG/M metagenome (GOLD analysis project Ga0116157, IMG submission 89882) | Active sludge microbial communities of municipal wastewater-treating anaerobic digesters from USA - AD_UKC048_MetaG | ecosystem: Engineered > Bioreactor > Anaerobic > Digestate | place: USA...
CTGAAGTTCATTTTGAAGGAATGGCTGCCTTCACAAGAGGTTTTGGAATGCGATCGCTTTAAAGAAAACTTCAGCCTTGATGACATCGATATCCTGTTGAACGAGGCTTACAAGGTGGCCTGTGAAATTGTGAGCCCGATTAATGCAAAAGGGGATGCCGTCGGCGCGAAATTCGTAGACGGCAAAGTCACACCCGCGCCGGGGTACAGCGACGCATATCGTTTTATTCAACAAAACGGCTGGGGATCGAGCAGCGAATGCATCGAACTGGAAGGGGGCATGCCGCTCATCATCTACAAGGCCGTTCATGAGATGAATACCTCCGCCTGTCCGGCGCTGACGTCGTACGTTAAATTAACGAGCGGCGCGGCCAATCTGATCATCCGCTTCGGTACGAAGGAAGATCGTGCCCTGTTTATTCCCAAGATGCTCAGCGGCGATTGGCAGGGTACCATGTGCCTGACCGAGCCGAGCGCAGGCTCGGATGTGGGAGATGCGATCACCAGGGCCATTCCCACTGATGATCCCATGATATATAAAATCAAGGGCACGAAGATGTTCATCACGGCCGGCGATTCCGGCATATGCGAAAACACGATCCATATGGTGTTGGCCCGTCCGGAAGGGGGGATGTCAGGGTCGCCGGGGCTGGGACTTTACATTGTCCCCCGGATTTGGGTTGAGAAGGACGGAACCCTGGGTAAGGCCAATGACGTGACCACGATGGGGATTGAACACAAAATGGGTCTTAAAGCGCAGGCCACGGCCCTTTTGAGCTTCGGTGAAAACGACGCGTGTTACGGTATCAGGGTAGGTCCGCCGCCGGACAAGAACGGCGCTTCCCGCGGTCTGGCCATGATGTTTCACATGATGAACGAATCGAGAATCGGAACGGGCCATAACGCGAACTGTCAGGCCACGGCAGCCTATTTTTACGCTGCTCAGTATGCTGTTGAGCGCATTCAGGGTCGTCCTTTTGGCGAGAAGAACGCGGAGCGCGTACCGATCATCAAGCATGAAGATGTCCGGAGAATGCTGTTGGATTTAAAAGCCCACACGGAAGGCATCCGGGCGATGATCTTCAAGGGTTTTTACTACCTTGATATCCAAGCCAACTCGAAGGACGTCGAAAGGGCGAAGATGTGCGGTGAACTGGCCGAGATCATTACGCCGCTGGTGAAATGCTATGGAAGCGAGACGAGTTTAAATCTCATCGCCGAGGCGATACAGGTCTTCGGGGGAGTGGGATACACGAGTGAATATCCGGTTGAGCAGTACCTGCGGGATTCGAAGATTTTGACCATTTGGGAAGGCACATCGTTCATGCACGGCAACGATCTGGTCGGGCGTAAAATGAGGATGAAAGACGGGAAGCCTTTTTCCCTTTGGCTGTCGACGATTAAAGGATTCATCGAGGCGAACCTCGGCGCCGATGGCTTTCATGATGAGATGATGAATCTAAAGAAGGGATACGATTGCCTCGAAGAGATAAAAAGCATTTACGATTCCTGGTATTCCGACTTTGAAGCGAAAAAGAGTTTGATTCCGCTTTATGCCATAAAGGCATTGTCTGTCTGCGCGCAGGTGCAGGTTGCCGAATGTCTGATGGAGCAGGCCTTGATAGCTAAACGGAGGCTCTCTGAGCTTCCGGATAATCACTACGATCGAACGTTTTATGAAGGCAAGATTGCTTCCGCGCGGTATTATGCCGAGCAGGTCCTGCCGCAGGCCTATATGAATACGGATATCATCAAGAAAGCCGGTAAAACGGTCATGGAATGTCCCGAAGCGGCACTGACGATAGGCTGATCCGGGCGCATCATCACGGGGTGAGATGGGGGTGCATCTAATCGAAAGGGCCCGTTTGCCAGAGGATCAAAACCAAATTTGGAATAATCACGTAGGAGGAGAAAGATGGAAGTAAAGAAGGTCATGGTTGTAGGGTCCGGCACTATGGGTGCCGGCATTGTTCAGGTTGCGGCGCAGTCAGGTTACGATGTGGTTATGAAGCTCCACAGAAATATGGAGCGGGGGATGAATTTGATCAATAAAGGTCTCGATTTCTTGGTCAAAAAGGAAAAAATTACCGCGGAAGACAAGCAGGCGGTTCTGGGTCGAATCAAGCTGACCACGGACTGGGAAGATGCCAAAGATGTCGATTTTGTTATTGAATCCATTGCGGAAGATTTTGAGTCGAAAAAAGAGACCTTCGAGAAATTGGACAAGATATGCGGCCCCGATACGATTTTTGCCTCCAACACCTCTTCGCTGGCCATTACGAAACTGGCAACATGCGTTAGTCGTCCGGACAAATTCATCGGCACGCATTTCTTTAACCCCGTTCCCGCCATGAGACTGGTGGAAATAATCAGAGGTCTGAAGACCTCGCTGGATACTATTGAGACGGCCGAGAAATTTATTCACTCCTTGAAGAAAGAAACAGTGCGGGTGAAGGATGTTCCCGGATTCCTCGTCAACAGGATCAACCAGGCCTTCAGAAACGAGGCCTATCATTGTCTCAGTGAAGGTGTTGCCAGCATCGAGGACATCGACAAGGCGGCAAAGTTGGCTCTTAATCACCCCATGGGGCCCTTTGAAGTGGCCGATCTGGTTGGTCTCGATATCGGTCTCAGCGTCCTCAAGGGTTTGTACGACAGCTACCGGGATCCTAAATGGTGGCCCGACATGAACCTGGAGCAGCTTGCCGAGAGCGGCGATCTGGGACGTAAAACCAAGAAGGGATGGTACGACTATTCATCGGGAGAGAAGAAACCCCGCACCGATGTCGAATTTTAGCCGATTTGGTAAAAGGCGATGAGTTACTCTACTATTGTTTTTGAAAAGAGCGTCGAGGAAAAGTTGGGGATTATCACGCTGAATCGCCCCGAGGTCAGGAATGCAATCAACCCGGCCATGAGAGAAGATTTGTCGCGGTGTTTTCTGGAACTCGAAGCGGATACGGATGTCCGGGCTATCCTGATCACCGGGGGTCCAAAAGTCTTTGCCGCCGGGGCTGATATCGCCGCCATGGTGGAAAAGACGGCGGTGGAGCAATTCAGTAGAGCTTCGCTATGGGATCTGACATTCAGGATGGAACAGTCCCGAAAGCCGATTATCGCCGCTATCGCCGGGTTCTGCCTGGGCGGGGGCTGTGAACTGGCAATGGCCTGTGATGTGCGTATCGCCGCTGAAAGTGCGAAGTTCGGACAGGCCGAGATCAATATCGGCATCATTCCGGGAGGCGGAGGAACGGTTCGTCTTACGCGGTTGGTCGGACTCGGTAAGGCTATGGAGCTTGTCCTTACGGGGAGGATGATCAGCGCGGCGGAGGCCTTGCGCATCAATCTCGTCAACGAGGTGGTTCCCGACGAGCAACTGATGGCTGAAGCAAAGAAGATGGCGCAGGTGATATCTCGTCACAGCCCGGTAGCCTTGGGATTGGCGAAGTATGCCGTTCAGAATTCCGTCGGTGCGGATCTTGCCACCGGCCGAGCAATAGAGAACACCTGCTTTTCACTGGCCTTTGCGAGCGAGGATAAAACGGAAGGTATGAGGGCTTTTCTTGAGAAGAGAAAACCTTTCTATAAGGGCAAATAAGTTTATCAAATATATATAGGAGGAGATAAATGAGTAAAGTTGGAATCATAGGGGTTGGACAAAGTAAATTTGTTCGTGCCTATCCGGGGTCAGTCCGGGAACTGGTTTTTGAAGGTTTTAAGGAAGCGATGGAGGATGCGAAGGTCACGACAAAGGATATCGACGCAACCATCGTCTGTTCCGCCCCGGAATACGACAAACAGAGGTCGCCATCGGGTGTCTTCGCTGAGTATCTGGGACTAAACCCGCAGCCCACTTTTTACGTGGAATCGCTTTGCTCGTCGAGCACAACCGGGCTTCGCCTGGCGTATTCCCTCGTAAAATCGGGTCTCCATGACATGGTAATGGTTCTCGGTTTTCAGAAGATGTCTGAAATCAGCGCCGCGGAATCGCAGGAACGAATGGGGCGTGGTACCGATATTCAGTGGGAGGCCCCCTTCGGTACGATGATGCCTGCTTATTATGCCATGTTTGCTAAGGGCCATATGGCACAGTACGGAACCACCCCGGAAGATCTGGCCCTCGTGAGGATCAAGGCTTCCACGTACGGTATTCTCAACGACAGAGCCATGAATCGCAAAGTGTTGGATATGGATGCCTTCAAAGCCCCGGCCCCCCTGGCCGGAATCCTTTCCACCCCGTTGAGGGTGGGAGACTGCTGCAATAACGCGGATGGAAGTTCCTGCGTCATCGTGGCGAATGAGGAAAAAGCGAAGGCCTTCAGCAAAAAACCGGTATGGATAAAGGGTCTCGGTTCGGCTACGGCCGCCGTCAATATGGCGGGTCGCGAAACGTTCTACAGCCTTCCCGCGGCGGCGGAGGCGGCGAGACAGGCCTATGGTATGGCCGGCATGAAGCCCGGTGATATCAACGTGGCGGAGGTGCACGACTGTTTCACCATTGCCGAAATCCTGGCCTATGAAGCGCTCGGGTTTGCCAAGCCGGGTGAAGGGCCGGCCCTGATCCGTGCCAAGGAGACGTACAAGGAAGGGCGAATACCGGTGAATGTGGATGGCGGCCTGCTTTCCAAGGGACATCCCGTCGGCGCGACGGGAGGTTCTCAAGTGAGAACGATAGTCCTGCAATTAAGAGGAGAAGCGGGGGATATTCAGGTCAAGGATCCAGCCATAGGTCTGGTCCACAATGTGGGTGGTGTCGGACTCTATGCTAATGTCACGATCTTAGGGAGAGAATAATATGGCAAAGAAAGAAATGGATAATCGGTTCAGTAAATTCGGTACGGTAAGCTTCACAGCCGTGACCCGTGTTAACGATTTCATCGGCTATCTGGAGCAGGGCAAATTGATGGGGACCAAGTGCAAGAAGTGCGGTTTGAAATTTTTTCCTCCCAGAGCCGACTGCTACAAGTCGTTGGATAGCGACATGGAATGGTTCGAGGTGAGTGGAACGGGAAAGCTGCTCAGCTTCAGCACCCTCACGTTCGCGCCGACAGGTTTCACCCAGGATCTTCCCTATACGATCGCGGTGCTCGATTACGGAGATTACAAGGTCTTCGGCAGGGTAGATTCTTCGATACCCGACAGTGAGCTTTCCGTCGGGATGGCAATGAAGGCGGTTGTGCACCCACTACCGAATGACCGTATGAACTATGTTTTTCAGAAGGGCTAATGTCCATCTGAAGTCGGGAGATTGGAAGACGGAGAGATTAAAAAAATCTGAGTAGTCGAACAATGTCAATTTAATTGAATAAGGAGAGAAGTGTCAATGAATTTTGCATTACCGGAAGAACTGGAAATGTTACGTGGAATGGTCAGGGATTTTGCGGCCGAAAAGATTGCCCCCTTCGCTGACGAATGGGATGAGAAGCATTATTTCCCTTACGAGGAAGCCGTCAAACCCATGGCCGAACTGGGATTTTTTGGGACCGTCATCCCGGAGGAATACGGTGGAAATAATATGGGATGGCTGGCGGCAATGATTCTTACGGAAGAGATTGCCCGGGCATCCAGCTCGCTCAGAGTGCAGGTTAACATGCAAGCTCTGGGCTGTGCCTTCACGATTTTCCGTTACGGGACGGAGGCGGCGAAAAAGAAGTACATTCAGAAACTGGTTAACGCCGAGTACATGGGCGGTTTTGCCATTACGGAATTCAACGCGGGATCGGACGTCATGTCCATGAAGTCGATGGCGGAAGACAAAGGGGATCATTGGCTGCTTAACGGCTCCAAAACCTGGATTTCCAATGCCAGCGTCGCCGACTCGATCATCTATTATGCCTATACGGACCGTTCGAAGGGCAGCAAGGGCCTTTCCGCCTTTGTCGTTGAGCTGAAGAATTTCAACGGGATCAGAACGACCGACTTGGACAAGCTGGGCAGCCGCTCCTCACCAACCGGCGAGATATACCTCGACGGCACAAAGGTTCCGAAGGAGAACATCCTGGGGAATCCCGGCGACGGCGCCAAGATCGTCTTCGGATCGCTCAATCAAACCCGCCTTTCCGCAGCAGCGGGTGGGGTCGGTTTGGCACAGGCCTGTCTCGACAGCGTTCTCAAGTATGCCAATGAGCGCGAGCAGTTCGGCAAGCCGATCGGCCAGTATCAGATGATCCAGGATATGATCGCCCAGATGGTATGCGAGATTGAGGCCGCGAGGCTTGTCGTCTATAAAGCGGCTTGGCAGAAGGACCAGGGTAATCTGAATAATACCCTGGAAGTGGCGCAGGCCAAATACCTGGCGGGAGAACTGGCGACCAAATGCTCCAATTATGCCATGCGCATTCTAGGGGCCTATGGTTACTCGACGGAATATCCCGTTGCACGCTATTACCGAGATGCTCCTACCTATTCCATGGTGGAAGGGTCCGCCAATGTCTGCAAATTTGTTGTGGCTTTGGATCAACTGGGAGCGAAGAAGGCTAAAAAGTAGGTCAATCGCGCGCAAAAGCGCGGTCAACCGTAAGAAGGAGCGAGAAAATCAATGAGACAATATTTTAAACAGATGGATAATCTGGGTAAGCCCCTAAAGCCTGCCTTCAAAGAGATGATGACAGGCAATGTCGCCAAGATTAAAGAGATCATGGCCGAAATCGACCGGGAAGTTGATCGGATAAAGAACTTCGGCGTTTCCACGGAAACGTTGCACCAGCGCGGAGAGATGACCGTCTGGGAAAGAATCGAATATCTGGTTGATCCGGGAACCTTCACCCCCCTGCATACCATCTATGACCCTGACGATGAGGAGTCTGGACAGACAAATGTCGTTGATGGTCTGGCCAGGATTAACGGTAAATGGTGTGTCCTCGTCGGCTTCAATAACAAATGGATCGCAGGCGCATGGATCGCCGGGCAGGCAGATAATAATCTGCGGGTCACCGACATGGCCAAGATCCTCCATTTGCCGCTGGTCTGGCTGGTCAACTGCTCCGGCGTAAAGCTTCCCGAGCAGGAGAAGGTGTACGCAAACCGTCGCGGCCAAGGAACCTGCTTCTTCCGTCATGCGGAACTTGAGCAGGAAGGTGTCCCCGTGATTGCGGGCATTTACGGTACCAACCCCGCGGGAGGTGGTTATCAGGGAATCAGCCCGACGATTTTGCTGGCCCATAAGAAATGTAACATAGCGGTTGGTGGCGGCGGCATCGTGAGCGGTATGAGTCCCAAGGGTTCCTTTGATGTTGAAGGAGCGGAAACATTGATCGAAGCAACCCGGCATTTCAAATCCGTACCTCCGGGAAGCGTCGCCATCCATTATAATGAGACCGGTTTTTTCAAGGCCGTCTATGAAACGGAAACGGATGTTCTCGATGGTATCAAAGAGTGGATGAACTACCTGCCGGCCTACAACCCGAAATTTTTCCGGGTGGCCGAGCCAGCGGAACCGAAATTATCAGCAGCGGATTTGGAATCCATCATTCCTGTGAATACGAGGGAAGTCTATTCCTTTGATGAGATGCTGGCGCGACTGACGGACAATTCAGAACACATGGAATTCCAGCCTGGATTTGGCCCGGAGATGTACTGTGGCTTGGTGAAGGTCGATGGATTCCTCATGGGCGTCATCGGCAACCGCCAGGGATTGATACCCAAATATCCCGAGTATACGAACGAGTACGGAGCCATTGGCGGGAAACTTTACCGGCAGGGACTTATCAAGATGAATGAATTCGTGACCCTCTGCGGCCGCGATCGGGTGCCGATGATCTGGTTCCAGGATACATCGGGTATTGACGTGGGAGATATTGCCGAGAAAGCCGAGCTCCTTGGGCTTGGGCAGGCGCTCATTTATTCTATCGAGTCAACCGAACTGCCTATGATGCTGGTCGTGGTCCGGAAGGGGACGGCGGCGGCGCATTATGTTCTGGGAGGCCCGACGGCCAACAATAACAATGCCTTTACCCTGGGGACGCCGGCGACGGAAATAAATGTTATGCACGGAGAGACGGCGGCAGCGGCCAGTTACGCCCGTCGGCTCGTGAAGGAAAAGGATGCCGGTAGGTCCCTTGATGGCACTATCCAGAAAATGAATGATCTCGTAAAGCATTACGAGGAGAAATCACGGCCCTTCTACTGTGCGAAAAAGGGTTTAGTCGACGAGGTGGTGCGTTACGAAGACATTCGGAAATACATGATTGCCTTTGCGAACGCCGTATACCAGAATCCGAAATCCATCTGCCCCCAGCATCACATGCTGCTGCCGCGGATGATTCGGTCGCAGATCGTGAAGGGACTGGAACGGCCTCCAAAGGAGAAGAAACAATAACCAATAGCTATGATCAGGTCAGGAAGCCACACGATCTGATGGGTATTGTTCTTGCTCATGTCGCTGATGCCGGAGCTATAAATGTCGCTGTTTTGTGGCGTATACAGTTCACCGCTGTTGGGAAGAGGGTTAAAGATACTGACCTAACTACCTCCAGTCAGTATCTTTAACCCTCCTTAAGTGGACCAGAAGCACCATATTGGATTCCACTACTTCTGGGGCTGGAGGAGCCATAACTCCAGCCCTTTTATAAAATGATATTTGACGGCATCGTAAGAAGTCCGGATGCTTCGAAAGCGCTTCATCCCTCGTCACTGCGACGTACGTCCAAGTACGCCTCATTCCTCGGGATTCGCGCGCCTCGCCTGCGGATCTTTTTACGATGCCGTCCCAAATGGGACATTATTTGACTTTTTACGATGTCGTCATATTTAGGTGACGGGCCGTTCTAACTGATGCTGTAAGAGGTTAAAGGATTGGGTTCAACCCCTCCTTGGGCCTGATCCTTTAACCTCCCTTAAAAAATGTTGGGCTGCTGAGACAACGGACAATTCGGTGGAAGGATCGGGTCTATATTCAAAATACTGGTTGCGTGGTGCTTGAGAAGGTGGCGTTTCGTCCGTGAGCTGGCGGTGAGTGCGTTGTCCCTGTATCACCCGCATTGGCGGCGATCGCCCTGCCACGCCGAAAACAATCATCGAATTGTCCCGATAGGAAAGTAGCAGGTCTCTCGAGCCAGAGGCGGACGGCACAACTATGCAGACTTCTTAAGAGGCAATTCATAAATCCATGAAGAAATCCGTTTTCCCTGTCTTCTTGACAAAATTATCCGGAACAAAAGCCTGCCGTCTGATTGGCGCGCCCAGCTTGCGCATATATACAATCTCATGAAATTGATGACGGACCCGCCGGGCATTTTCATATATGAACGTCAGAAGCAATCAATTCTACAAGGTGATTACCGTTATGTCGCGTCCAGTCTCATTTGCGACCTTTTACGGGGGCAGCACTAAAGAGTCGATCATAAAAGAGGTCCTTGATCGATACTGCTTGGAAGGGATGTTTAAGTAAAACGCTTGTCCGCCCGGATAAAGCGCCCCAAACAATGGAACGGGTGGGACAATTAATGCAAAGGGTAATGTTTTACATATCTTAGGAGGAAGATATTCATGAAGCTTGAAAAAGAGGAGTTACTGAAGGAATTTACTGAAGCACAGGTGTCGAAGCTCTATGAAATAATTGCCAGATACAAGGGCAAGCCGGGAGGTCTGATTCCAGTTTTGGAGGAAGCCCAGGTGGCGTTGGAGTACATTCCCATTTCTGTTCAGAAGGTGATCGCTCGGGGGTTGAATCTTCCTCTGAGCCGTGTTTACGGTGTTGTCACCTTTTACTCTTTTTTCACCATGACCCCTCGGGGGCGGCACACCGTTCGGGTTTGCCTGGGTACGGCCTGTTACGTCCGGGGCGGCAAGGTCCTGGCGGAGACTATCGAGAAAAATTTTGGTGTCAAGGAGGGAGAGACCACTCCTGACCGCAAATTCACTTATGAATCGGTCCGTTGCCTCGGCGCCTGCGGTCTTGGGCCGGTCATCGTGGTGGATAATGATGTCCACGGGCGGGTGAAGCCGGGGAAGGTCAAAGAAATTCTTAACTCTTACGATTGATGAAAGGTGAGGATACTCCATGGCAAAGATCACGATTGAAGATTTGAAGAAGATAAAGGAGCGGGTCCACGCGGAGACGGCCCTGCGGGACGGTCATCTCCGGGTCAAGGTTACGGTCCACATGGGCACCTGCGGCATCGCCTCCGGGGCCAAGGAGGTTATGGACGCCCTGATGCGGGAGATTGAGGAAGCGGGCGTCACGGATGTTGCCGTCACCACCTCCGGCTGCATGGGTTTATGCAGCCGGGAGCCCCTGGTAACCGTGGAGGTTGTCAACCAGGAACCGATTAAATACGAGTATATGAATCCCAACAAGATGCGCCAGGTATTCAAGCGTCATATCCTGGAGGGAGAGATTCAGGTCCCCTTCGTGCTGGCCAGGGGTGCGGAAACTCAAAGATAGAAGGAGGATTTCAAACAGATGAAGGTATTTCGATCGCATTTACTGCTCTGCGGCGGCACGGGCTGTCACGCTTCCGGAAGCATCAGCGTCAAGAAGGCTCTGTTGGCGGAGCTGGCCAAGAAGAACCTGTCCGAGGAGATCAAGGTTGTGGAAACGGGCTGCAACGGTTTTTGCGCCATGGGTCCCATCATGGTTGTTTATCCCGAAGGGGTCATTTACATGACCATCAAGCCGGAAGACGTTCCGGAGTTGGTGGAAGAGCATCTGGTGAAAGGGAGGGTGCTTGAGCGGCTCCTCTATAAGGAACCGACCACGGAAGCGGTCATTCCCACCATGCAGGAGATTCCTTTTTTTGCCCTCCAGGAGCTGCGGGTTCTCCGCAACCGGGGGCTCATCGATCCGGAGCGGATTGAGGAATATATTGCCCGGGACGGTTATCAGGGGATGGCCAAGGCCCTGACGGAGATGACCCCCGAGCTAATCGTGAAAGAAGTCCTCGATTCCGGCCTTCGCGGCCGCGGCGGGGCCGGTTTTCCCACGGGTTTGAAATGGAAATTTGCCGCTGCCTCTCCCGGCGACGTGAAGTACGTTCTCTGCAACGCCGACGAGGGCGATCCCGGTGCTTTCATGGACCGCAGCGTCCTGGAGGCGGATCCCCATGCGGTTCTGGAAGGCATGGTCATTGCGGCCAAGGCCATCGGCTCCCATCACGGCTACATTTACTGCCGGGCCGAATATCCCCTGGCCATCCACCGCCTGAGCATCGCCATCGGCCAGGCCAAGGACATGGGCCTGCTGGGCAAGAACATCCTTGGCACGGGCTTCGACTTTGATCTGGAGATCTACCAGGGTGCCGGCGCCTTCGTCTGCGGCGAGGAAACGGCGTTGATGACCTCCATCGAAGGCAAGCGGGGCATGCCCCGTCCCCGGCCGCCCTTCCCCGCCATCGCGGGCCTGTGGCAGAAGCCGTCGGTCCTCAACAACGTGGAAACCCTGGCCAACATTGCCCAGGTCATCTTCAAGGGGGCGGCCTGGCACGCCAGCGTCGGTTCGGATAAGAGCAAGGGCACCAAGGTTTTCGCCCTCACCGGCGACGTGAACAACGTGGGCCTCGTGGAAGTGCCCATGGGCACCACCCTGGGAACCATCGTCTATGACATCGGCGGCGGTATCCCCAAGGGCAAGAAGTTCAAGGCCGCCCAACTGGGTGGTCCTTCGGGAGGCTGCATCCCCATCCAGCACTTGAACGCCCCGGTGGACTACGAGAAGGTGGCGGAGCTGGGGGCCATCATGGGCTCCGGCGGTTTGATCGTCATGAACGAAGATTCCTGCGCCGTGGATATGGCCCGGTTCTTCATGGATTTCTGCCAGGACGAATCCTGCGGGAAGTGCACCCCCTGCCGTGAAGGCACGAAGCGGATGCTGGAGATCCTCACCAACATCACCCTGGGCAAGGGCAAGGAAGGGGACATCGAGCTTCTGGAAGAGATGGCGCCGATCATCAAGGATGCCTCTCTCTGCGGTCTGGGGCAGACGGCCCCCAACCCGGTTCTCAGCACGATCCGTTATTTCCGGAGCGAGTACGAGGCCCACATTCGGGACAAGAAGTGCCCCGCCTCGGTCTGCGGCGCCCTCTTCAAGTCCCCCTGCCAGAACACCTGCCCGGTGGGGATGGACATCCCGTCCTACATCGCCCTGATTCGGGCGAACCGCCTGGCGGACGCCTACAAGGTCATGCTCCGGACCAACCCCTTCCCCTCGGTCTGCGGCCGGGTCTGCGACCACAAATGCCAGGCCAAGTGCCGGCGGGGCAAGATGGACGAGCCCATTGCCATCAAGTTCCTGAAGCGTTTCATCACCGACAATGCCGATCGGCCCCAGATAGCGGCGGTCCCGGCGACTAGGAAGGAAAAGATCGCCGTGGTGGGCGCCGGACCGGCGGGTCTGACGGCCGCCCGGGATCTGGCCATGCGGGGCTACGCCGTCACGGTCTTCGAAGAACTCCCGGAGCCGGGGGGGATGCTCCGCTGGGCCATACCCTCCTACCGCCTGCCCCGGGACATCCTGGCCAAGGAGATTTCCTACGTAACCGCCCTGGGGGTGGAGATCAAGTGCAACACCCGGGTGGGCCGGGACATCTCCCTGGACAAGCTCCAGAAGGATTTCGACTTCATCTATATGGCCCCGGGGGCGCATCGGAGCCAGAAGCTGGGACTGGCCGGCGAGGATATGCCGGGAGTTTACGGCGGGGTGGAGTTCCTCCGGGACTTCAACGCCCATGAGCAGGCCTGGGTAAAGGGAGAAAAGAACCTGGGTGCCCGGGTCGCCGTCATCGGCGGCGGCAACTCGGCCATCGACGCCGCCCGGGTCGCCCTCCGTCTGGGCGCCGACGTGACGATCCTCTATCGCCGGGAGCGCAAGGATATGCCCGCTGCGTCGGAGGAGATCATCGCCGCGGAACATGAGGGGGTCAAGATCGAATACCTCGTCGCCCCCTTGAAGCTCGAGGCCAAAGACGGCAAGCTCAGCGGCATCACCTGCGAACGAATGACCCTCGGGGAATTCGACCGCAGCGGCCGCCGGAAACCCGCGGCCATTCCCGATTCCTCCTTCACCCTGAGCGTGGACGCCATTGTCGCCGCCATCGGCCAGGTCCCCGATCTTTCCTTCGTCGCCAAGGACAGCGGCATCTCCGTGAATCGCTGGGACACCTTCGATCTCGCGGGCGGGAGCAAGTCCCGGACGACCAACGCCAAGTTCTATGCCGGCGGCGACGCCGTCACCGGTCCCGATACGGTCATCGGGGCCATCGAGGCGGGCCATCAGGCCGCCCGGGAAATGGACGCCGCCATCCGCGCCGCCAACAGCGAAGAGGCCTATGAAGCACCCGCCGCGGAAGCCATCGACATCCCCCTCATCATCGACGAGGAATCGATGGAACAGCCCCAGACCCCCATGCCGGAGCTGCCCGCCGCCACAAGGAAACTGAGCTTTGTGGAGGTGGAGTTGGGCTTTACGCCGGAAGAGGCCATGAAAGAGGCCTGCCGGTGCCTCCGCTGCGACGCGGAGGTGTGATTTTATCTTGCGGAGAAATACGCTATAAATCGATGATGGAAACCGTTATTCAGCAGTTCAATATTTGGGCGCAACCTAACGACACATTGCGTCGATTATGCGCAATCAATCAAGACGCGGTGTATAATTAA
>Ga0116157_10004162_pt1 | contig 13586 bp, 15 predicted proteins | sample AD_UKC048_MetaG_FD_89882 | JGI IMG/M metagenome (GOLD analysis project Ga0116157, IMG submission 89882) | Active sludge microbial communities of municipal wastewater-treating anaerobic digesters from USA - AD_UKC048_MetaG | ecosystem: Engineered > Bioreactor > Anaerobic > Digestate | place: USA...
ATTTTTATATTTCATCAAGGAAACCAATTCCATTACTGTTATACAAGATATCTTAATTTCTCTTTTTTCTTTTTTAATTCGTTTAAAAACTTCAATTGCCTTTTTATATTGTCTATCTTCTTCGTTAAACAAAGCCATCACCACACTACTATCAATCAAATATCTTCTATTTTTTACCATACAAAATTTTGTCAATGTTTTGACTTAAATTCTTACCACCATTAATCGGATATTTTTTTTGTAAATTTTCAATATCAGCCAAAAAAATATCAAATTTATCTTTTTTAACAGTCTTTTTTTTAGGAATAAACCAACCCACTAATTCTTTATTTTTGGTTATAGCGATTTGTCTACCACTTTTACCTGCTATTTCTATATAGTCAAAAATTTTACTTCTAAAATCAGAAATATTAATTATATTATTCATATGTACAATCATAAATCATGTTGTACATTATGTCAATAATCACCTCCGCCAAATTTATTTCTATGATCTACAATTTAAACCCCAACTAACTACGATCTACGACCTAAAAACTATTATCTAGCTTCCAGCCAACTTTCCGCCTCTAAAGCCGCTCTGCATCCTTCACCCGCCGCTACCACTGCTTGTTTGTGTTTAATATTGACACAATCACCGGCGGCAAAAATTCCCTCAACACTGGTCATAGTTATGTGTTCTTTATTTTTACCTACCACCACTTGTCCGGTTTCACTCAATTCCACCAACCCTTCCAAAAATTTTGTTGCCGGACTGCTCCCGATTGCCACAAACAAACCATCCAAATTTAATATTTTTTCTTCACTGGTTTTATTATTAAAAACCTTTATAGAAGTTAGTTTCTCCCTTTCACCTGTCCACCAAGACTGCGAAGCTGTCGGTGGATCAAGGGGAGATGTCGATTTATCGACAGAGGGGTTTATTTCTTTAACCTCACTATTCCACCAAATTTCCACTTTTGGATTATTCACCACCTTCTTTTGCTCTGTCATTGACGCTCTAAATTCATCTCTTCTGTGAATCAAATAGACCTTTTCGCAAATCTTTGATAAAAATCCGGCTTCTTCACAAGCCGTATCTCCGCCGCCCACCACTGCTACCGTTTTTCCTCTAAAAAACATTCCGTCACAAGTGGCACAGCCGCTAATTCCATGTCCGATTAATTCTTTTTCTTTTGGTAACCCCAACCATTTTACTGCCGCCCCTGTCGCTACTATCACTGCCTTACTTTCAATAATCTCTCCACTTTCAAGCTCAACAAAAAATGACTTCTCCCTTTCTTTAAGGGGAGATGTCGATTTATTAACAGAGGGGTTTTGTTTTGAAACCGACTTAACTGTTCCATTTTTTATAGTTACCCCTAAATTCCTTACCTGTTCCTGCATATCCATCATCAATTTCACCCCGCCTATTCCGGTTGGAAAACCCGGGTAATTATCTACTAAAGTGGTTATCGTTAGTTGACCTCCTGGTTGATTACCGGCAATTACTAAAGTTTTTAATTCTGCTCTGGCATTATAAATTGCTGCTGTCAAACCGGCCGGACCTGAACCTACAATTAGTACCTCAAAAATTTGTTTATTTTCCGTCATAAATCATTCTATCATCCCTTTTAGCTTTACTTTTTCTTACTTTACTTTAATATTTTATTAGCCCTCATGATCAAAAAAACCAAACTCACCCTAGTTCTTATTTTCAAAATAATCCAAAATAAACGCCGATTTCTTTTTTGGTTTTTTGTTCGTTTCATTTCTTCTTTACTCCCGCTTTTAAGTATCTTTCTTTTTTCTAAAGTTATTAAAAGTCTTGAAAACCAGGTCGATTTTTCTCATTTATTTTTTCTGGTCTTAACCATTTTTACCGTTTACATTATCGACAATTTTCTTCGCCTTCGATCTATTTTTAAACTCGACGAATGCATCAGTAGCATCAGTTTTGACATTCACCTTTTTTTTACTAAAGATCTTCATGCCGAAAACAAAGAAGAACGACACCAAAGTGTTCAGGCTATTCGTAATTTCGCTGATGCTAGTGCCTTGACTCTTACTCTTTTTCGACAACCGGGTATTGACAGTGTTGTTTCTCTAACCATCATTCCTTTTATTCTTTTCTTTCTTGATACTCGTATTTTTGTCCTGGAAATAGCCTACATTTTAATTTATATGGTTATCGATTACTACACTACTCAAAAATATATCCGTCTTCGTGATGCTCAGAACACCAAAGTTGAAACTTATTACGGCAAACTTCAGGAATCAAACGATATTGATCTTGAACAAAAAACTTATACTCGCCATTTTAGTCGCCTTTGTAACTGGAACTTTATTGAATGGTTTCTCCTCCAAAACAGCGCTGTCTTCTTTTATAGTCTTATCTTGGCCTATTCTGTAATTTCAGTTACTACCGGCGCCAAACAAATATCTGACATTATTTTAATTATGGGTTACATTTCCTCTACTCAGGGTTTCTTAAACTCTTTTTCCAGCATTAAAGACAGTCTCGCCGATATGACCGTTGCTGTTGATCATTTAGCTAAAAATAAAAGCATTTCTGTCATCGACCTCGACGACCTAGTCTAAAAAATATTTCCCCTCTTGTCTCCGCCACCGGCGGATTAGCCTCTGGCTAAAAAGAAGAGGTTAGGGAGAGATTTTTATTAACTGACAAACTAAAAATCTGATAGACTACATCATGCCTGAACTTCCCGAAGTTGAAACTGTCCGTCTATTTTTAGATAAACACATTATTGGTAAAACTATTTCCGATATTGAAATTCTTAACTCAAAATCTTTTCTTGGCGACCCTAAACTGGCTCAAAATCAAACCATCCTTTCTACTTCTCGTTTAGGTAAACAACTCTCTATCCACTTAAAAAATTATCTCACTTTACTTTTTCATCTCAAAATGACCGGCCAGATTATTGTCTTACCTGCCCTGTCAAGGGAAGGTCGCGAAGCGGGAAGGGTTTCGCTTGGTCATCCCACCAAGGATGCTTTTGATAGTTTACCCAATAAATCTACTCGGGTTGTTTTTACTTTTTCCGATAACACCAAATTATTTTTCAATGACCAACGCAAATTTGGTTGGGTTAAATTATTCTCAAGAGAAGAATTAAAAGATTTTCAAAAAGATGTTGGTATTGATGCCTTAAGCTCGGATTTTACCAATGATTATTTTTATCAACAACTCCAAAAAACTTCACGAGCTATAAAACTGGTTTTATTGGATCAATCAAAATTTGCCGGCATTGGTAATATTTATGATAATGATGCTTTATTCTTAAGTCGAATTCATCCCCAAACTCCATCTAATAAATTAACCAAAAAACAGGCTAAAATACTTCGCCAAAACTTAGTTGATCTCATGAAAGAATCACTTTTTCATGGTGGCTCTACTGCCAAAGATAATAAATACATTCACCCCGACGGTACTGTCGGCCAACATCAATATTATTTTCGGGTTTACCAACGCGACGACCAACCTTGTCTGAATTGTCAGACTCCCATTAAACGAATTAAAGTCGGAGGCAGGGGCACCTTCTATTGTCCTAAATGTCAAAAACCTTTAAAATAAACACATCATGTTATTTTTTTCTTTTATTTTGCTACTAACTACTAGCTATTTACTATTAGCTACTCCTGCCTTTGCTCAATGTCCGGTTTGTATCGTTACTGTCGGCGGAGGAATGTTTTTAGCCAAACGCCTGGGTATTGACGATTTTTTAGTTTCCCTTTGGATTTCTGGCCTCAATACTGCCATCTCTTTTTGGTTAGCCAAAAAGATTAATCACAGAATTTTTGGTAGCCCAATTGTTTTGTCAGTCCTTATGTTTGTTTTAACCCTCTTCTATTTTATTTTTACCCAACAAACCGGTTCTTCTTCCAATCAGATTTTAGGTTTGGACAAAATAATTTTTGGTCAAACTTTAGGTTTATTTATTTGGTTTTTGGGTATTTTTGTCGATCGCTACTCTCGTAAACTTAATGGTGGTAAAATCCTTTTCCCATACCAAAAAGTTGTTTTCCCCGTTGGTATTCTCACTTTTCTTACTGTTTTATTCAAATTTATTTTTAAATTATAAAATTTATAGCCGCCCTTTTTAAGGGAGGTGCCCGAAGGGCAGAGGGTTTTATGAACAATCAGGACATTCAAAAATTTATCGATAAAGCCAAAAGTCTCGAAAAAGGTCATTCTATGGATCTTTCTTCCGGTGAAGATTTATCGGTTGCTATTATGAATCTCATCAGTATCGAAGAACATATGTTTTTCACTTCCCAAAAACTTGGCGACACTAAATATATTGAAGTTTTAAATACCGCCAGAGAAATGAGAAAGGAGCTGATGAAAAAAATTGTCAAAGAAGGCCAAGGTGAAGTTTGGTGTACCAGCAAACATCTCCTTTCTGCCTCTATGCGTCTTATGGAAGTTGGTACTAAATACCTTACCAAGGGCGATACCAAAGAAGCCAACGACTATTTCAAAAAATCCTTCGATCTTTACAATCTCTTCTGGGGTCTAAACCTCGGCATGGTTAAATCAGATAATAAGAAAGCTAAATTTGAAGAAAAGCCACTTCCTAAAAAAGACTTCTTAGGTACTATTAGTCAGACTATTGGAAAAATTCTTGACTGCTGCCGAGAATAATCTGTCCTTTAACCACTAATCTCTAAAAACTAAATATCCGCCCACGAAAATCAATATTCCTGGCCAAACATAGTCCCATCTAATTACCATCGGAATTATTTTTTCCACCAGTATTAATATTCCCAAAGCCATCAAAATCATCCCCAATAAACTTCCTGATCTTTTATTACTCGACTTAATTCCTTTTTTGATTTCTTTTGCCATAGTTTTAGTCTTTTTACCTGCATCTTCTACAAATTTCTTAACATCATCTTTATGATCAATCACCACTCCATCTTTCTTAATTGGAGTAACAATCCATAAAATTATATAAATTAGCAACCCACTTCCACCACCAATCACCAAAATCACAAAAATTACTCGCATTAGTGTTACATCCAAATCAAAATAGTCCGCTAATCCACTACACACTCCGGCAAATATTGCTTCTTCCTCGTTTCGATATAATTTTTTGTTTGTCATTAATTAAGTATATAACAAATTAAAAAATTACTTCATAAGGATTTCTTTCGGATTTTAAGTATTCTTTAAAAGAACTGTGCAAACAATCCTCTCTTGTTGGTAAAATTTCTATGGGAACTCCCTGATTTGCAGATAATATCACTTTCCCGTCACCGGCAGTCTCGTAATCCATAAACCAAGGACTTTCTATCTCCATTTTCCACTCTAATTTTTTATTTACCTTTTTAAAAAAGTCAGCAAATTTATCAAATTTTTCATGACTGCCACCTGTGTAATATTCCGTAGCTAATGACGGGCAATAGACTAATAAGTCTACATCTTTATGGCATCTTCCCTGTTTTTCTGGTTTCACCATCCCTCCAACCAGTAATAAATGTAATTCGACTCCGGCCTCTAAGGATGTTTTCTCAATTGTTTGACTCAACAAGTTCAAATTATTCAAATTTTCTCTTCCCAGCTCATTTCTTATTCTTTGGTTTAAACCAACCATTTTTTGTTCTGTTGTTTGTATTGTTTCCATATTTAATTATATTTTAATATTTATTTTAGTTTTTATAGTCTAATCAATTCATAAAATTTAATTGTCTCACTCAAATTTTCTTCCCTTTTTATTTCAAATTTTCCCAAAGAACTTACTTCCCATACTGTTTCCGTCTCCGGCAGTCTATTCTCTGGTGCCACTAAAAACAAAGTTTTTGCCTCCGGATATTTATCTACATTCATCGGTTGACAACCACTTCTGGTTAATAAAAACCTTAAATCATAAGCCCTGGTATCACCGCTAGTAGTACTGGCCACATTAAAGTTAACCGGACAATTATTTACCAGAATTTTATCCACCACCTCTTCTGCCATTTTATAAGTCCACCCGTGAGGATGTTCTAACGGGATATAATCCTTAATTACTTCTAATTGAAACCAGCTTATTGTTATTATCAAAATTATTGCCAAAGCAATTTTCTTTTTTTCTTTAGAAATTTTATTCAAACCCCATACCAAGGCCATTATTGCGAAGATTACTAGTGGATAGACAAAATAATGAGGTTCCATTCTGCTGCTACTTTTAGCCTGAGACATCACCCACCAAATTGTCTTTATGTTATAAAAATTATTTCTCAGTTCAAAAATAAACCACGGTAAGTCTCCTAAAATAAAACCAAGTGGCAAAACTATAAATGTTTGTTTCTTCCAAAATATTTTATTAATCAATAATAAAATTAAAATCGGTAATCCCCAAAAAATCGCTGCATAATGAAAGCTAAAAGCTAAACCCCAAAGTCCACTCAAAAACCACAAGTATTTTATTTTTGACGTTTCAATATATTTAACTAAGCTAATCATTGCCAATATTCCTAAAGATAATAAGAAATGAGGATTCCAAAAAAATCGGCTATGAATTATAAAATACCTTGAAAAAGTTAATAACCCAAACACCATTAACGCTTCACTTATTCCATATTTTTCCCTAATCCAATTTACCCAATATAAAATAAATCCCAACTCTATTACTAACAAAATTACGTCAATTAATATTGGGTTCCATTTTGTAATTATTCCCAAAAATCCCAACACATAGTAATATTGTGGTCCAATAAAAAACCCTCTATCCATAAACATTTTTGAACTCACCATTGGACCAATCAATCTTATATCTCTATTCTTCACCATTTCCCAACTTTCCAATAAATGCAAACCTTGATCTAAATGATAAGTTGTTCTCTCTTCAAATTTATTCAAGCGCAAAAATAAATAAACTACTGTCAAAATAAACACCGTCCCCAAAAAGAATATTTTTTTGTTTTTCATATTATTTCTTTTATCCAATTTTGACAAAAGTCTTTATCACTTAACTTTTCTATCACATAATTATCTCTCAAGTGAAATCTCGTCCAACTTTGTAATTCAAAATCAGAACACAAAGAATCATTTATTACATAATAAAGTGGTCCGCCAAATTGTTCTTCATTTATGCTTTTCCGATTATCTTTGGACAAACATTTATCAAATGACCTATTTATTATATAAACCGTTTCACTATCAATTTTTTCTGGACATTCAGACACAAATAAAACATTTTTAAATTTTAAATTCTGGTCCCTGACAAATTCTTTCAAGCCCAAATCTTTATCATTTTTTGAATAGAAAATCGTTTCTAAAAAAACTTCTCTTGGCTCTTTATCCACTACCACCAACTTCTGGTCACCCAGCCGGTCTATGTAGTTAGCCATAATTTTTTGGCTGAAAAAATAATTTTCCTGACCGGTTATTGGTAATCTGAAAAAATAAAAATGAAGAAAATTCAAAAAAAATATCAATCCCGATCCTGAAAATACAATCAAAGTAAACATTTTCCCCAATTTTCCTGAAACTAAATTGTAAATTTTTATTATCCCAAACGACGCCAAAATCACCAAAACCGGCAACAACAAAAACGACCTATTTATCACCGACGTCTCCACCCCGCTGACGGCTGTTGCTAGTGGAGAAATTAATCCTAAACTTATCAAAAAACCTGCCCCCTTGGGATATTTTTTATACAAATTTACCAATCCCACCAATATCAGGACAAAATCTACTATGTAAAATAATCCATGATATCCAAAACGGTAAGTTCCTCTGGTATCTCCGGAAACAAACAAAACTTCAGGAGAAAAAGCTGTTAAATATTTTTGAAAAAATATTTCCGTTGCTACTGTCATCTTGTTCATAAATAATCTTCCTAACCCGTTTTCTATTGACATTTTCCTGTAGGTATCAACCGTATTTGCTAACCGATCTTGATTCAAAAGCCAAATATCACCAGATCTGGTTTCTCTGACTGACTGGTTAAAAAAGATGCTCCCTGTTCCAAAATATAAAATCATTATTCCTATTCCGGCTCCCAAAACCCACCAATAATTTTTGATCTTTGATCTGGATTCCGCCAATTTATATCCCATAACTACCGCAATTAATGGAATAAATATTACCTTTGCTCCATGGTAAGAAAAAAATCCTAAAACCAAAAACAAAAAAGACAGCCAAATTTTCTTCTTTGAATTACCTACCATTAACAGAATACCGACTAAGTAAAATAATAATGAAAATGCTGTATCAGTTGCTGTTCGCGATAAATAAAAACTCCACGGATTTATCAAAAAAATCACCGCTGTTAGTCGACCAAACCTTTCATTTCCAAAAATTTTTTTAATCAGCAAATATAAAACTCCTGCCGTAATTAAGTTAATCAACACATAGGGAAGTCTGGCTGTAACTTGATTAATTGGCACCACGCCAAAATAGGGGGCTAAAATTAGTGAGGGTAAAAAACTTATTACCCCTTCGGTTTTGGTTTGAAATATTGAGTTAGGAAAATACGATCCGGAAAGATCAGCTCCTGTCAGAAAATATGTTTTAGCACTCAATATATACTCAATCTCATCATGGTTTATTCCCGCCGGAAACCTGTCCAAGTAAACCAAATGAAACAAACCTAAAATCAGAAAAATTATCAATAAAAATACTTTTTCTGATGTCTTCTTCACTCTTTGATTATAACCCGAAACTTTTGCTCCCATGCTTCTTTCAAAGAATAAGTACAACCACAATAGTTTTGTTTATAAAATCCACTTGTTTTTAATTCTCTTGACATTTCCTTCGGCACCAAAAATTTTATTCCGAATTCTTTTTCTAAATCTTTTCCAATTTCCACAATTTTTTCTTTATTCTGATAGTGACTGGTCAATAGGGTAGACGATACTATCTCAAATCCTTTTTCTTTAGCATACTCAAAAGTCTTTCTTAATCTCAATTTCCAGCACTCAATACAGCGCCCTGCCCTGTCAAGGGAAGGGTTGGGGAAGGGTTTAGTTATCTTAAACCACTCCCTCGGACTCCAATCCGGCATTATTAATTTTATTTTATTTTCTTCACTTATTTTCTGAACCGCTTTTAATCTCGCCAAATATTCCGATCGTGGATGAATATTTGGATTATAAAAATAAGCCACCACTTCCATCGACTCATCTTTAAATGAATCAACCATTTTTAATAAACAATCAGCACAACAAGTATGAATTAAAACTTTCATAAATTTAAAGTCGCCATTTTTAAGGGAGATGGCCGAAGGCCAGAGGGTTTATTTATTTAACAATTCCCTCATCTTCTCCAACCCTTCTTTTGCCTCACCATTTTCAAAGTGTTTTCTGGCTGGTTCCAATTTTTCAATTAACCACTCAGCTAAGGCATTTTTCAAATCCAATGGAAATAATTTTTCGGTTTTGTAATCTTCAATCAAATCATCAACTTTGTTGTAAACCACATTACCCCCAAACCTTTCTGGTCGGCTAATTTTAAATTCACCCATCTTTTCTCCCCAAAATACTAATGTCTCTACCCAATTAATTAATGGATTAAATTCAATTTCTTTTGGTGGCCCGTAAGCTTTTCTGATTTTTTCCCTAATCTCGTCCGGACTATCATGAATAAATACAGCACTATTTGGTTTTGATTTACTCATTTTTAATGATTCTTCCACCGTAATTTCTTGTCTTTCTCCCACCACTTTTTTATCTTGCTTCACCTCATTAGTTTTATCTGGCCCCGTTAACCCGGCAATCAAATTTTGATGAATCGCCACTGGTGCTATCACTTCACCCTTAGCTCCCCTCAGGGGATTAATCGTTAATTTTTTAGCTACATCTCTAGCAATTACATGAGCCTTTCTTTGGTCCATTCCTGCATGAACTATATTAGCTTTCAGACTAAAAATATCGGCTACTTGTAATGGGGGATAAAACAAAGTTGCCATGTCCACATCAGCTCCCTGGGTTTTTCCCATAATTGAAATTGACCTTAAATCACGTGATAAAGTCACATTTTTCCCCACTTCCATAAAAGTTTCCCAATGTATCAAATTATTTTCATACAAATCTTTTCCGGTAATAAATTCAACTTCATTCTCATCAACCTCAAAACATTTTAAAGAAGCGATTAATCCCTGTTTAAAATAACCTTCAGTCGCTATTCTGATATTTTTCCAATTACCCCCCAGTTTATTATTTAAGTAAGAATGAAAATCGGCCAACAAGATCTTGCATTTTACTCCCGCTTTCAAAAAATCGGCAATTTTTCCCATCGACATTAGCCCTGTTCCTAAATGAACTAAACCGGAAATTTCAAATCCAATATAGTGATTTAACTCAATTCCTGACTCAATTAACTTTTTTAAATCCTCTTCTATCAACACCTCCTGACAATTTCTAATTATCAAATGGAGTTTTTCTTCCGTCGTCATGGCCAAGTATAAATTAAGCCCCGCCTTTTTTCCAGACTTATTTTATTTATAATATTCCCTTACTTGAAATAAAATGTACCAACTCAAAGCCGTTCCAATTATTAAACTTCCCAGATCCATCCTCAATAATTCTCCGGCCGCATTAATTAAACTTACCCAAAACAATATTCTCCAGGCTTTAATTTCTCTTTTAAATAACCCCGGAATTGCTACTAATGACAAAATTCCTCCCATTAAAGCAGTTAAAACCGAAGCCATATAACCAAATCCCGTTTTTATCCCTCCCAAAAAAGCCACTGGTGTCAAGAAAGACAAACCTACTAATGATAAAACCATTGGAATTAACGCTATCAAACTAAGTATTGCTAAATACGGTGCTATCGTTACTATAACCTCTTTAACTTTCTTTGGTAAATTCCAAATTTTTTTTCCAAAAACCTCTTCTAATTTTATTTCTAACTCATCAATCATTCCTCTTATCTCTTTAGTTTCTTTTTTCATATTTAACTAATCTTAACATTATCCGAATTAATTTTATATATTTTCAGTTTATCTTCAGTTTAAGACTTATAATTAATTTATGAAAATACTCATAGTTGAAGACGAACATCTCATCGCCACTTCTCTCAAAAAGGGTTTAGAACAGGAACATTACACTGTCGATGTTGCTTTTGACGGCCTCGAAGGTTATGATCTAGCCGCTTCTGGTGATCATGATATTATTCTCCTCGATCTTATGTTGCCTGGACTTGACGGCCTTTCCATTTGTCAAAAACTCAGATCCGAAAATATTCATACCCCTATTTTGATGTTAACCGCCAAAAGTCAGATCAATGACAAAGTTAAAGGTTTTGATAGTGGTGCTGACGATTATTTAACCAAACCTTTTGCTTTTGAAGAACTCTTAGCTCGTATTCGCGCTCTCAGTCGTCGTCCTCAAAAAACCAATGGGAAAATTCTTTCCGTTGCCGATTTATCTATGGATACTACCAATTTTATTGTCACCAGAGGCACTCGCGAGATCCATCTTTCCAGTAAGGAATATTCCCTTTTAGAATGTTTCTTGCGCCACCCAAATCAAATTTTAAGTAAAGACCAACTCATTCAATATGTTTGGAGCTATGAATCAGACATTCTCCCTAATACCGTTGAAGTTTATATCCGCAATCTTCGCCAAAAAATCGATCAGCCTTTTAAGAAAAAGCTTATCCAGACGGTTCGTGGTTTTGGTTACAAAATTACCGATTAATGAATATAATTAGATATTAGACATTTCTATCCGCCTCTGGTGGAAGGATTTAGAAATTTAAAACTCATGTTTAAACAAGCTCGCATCCGTCTCACTATCTGGTACCTTTTGATTATTACTATAATTAGTTTTTCTTTTAGTTTTTTAATTTACGGACTTATTGACCGAGAAATTAACCGTTTTGCCAACTCTCAACGAAATCGTATTGAACGTGACTTATTTATTGTTAATCCAAATTCTCCCCCAAAATCAATTGGCACGGTCACCCTGGTCGACCAAGATCTTATCAATGACAGCCGCCACCGCCTTTTACTTAATCTTATTATTATTAATAGTTTTATTATTACCATTTCTGGTGCTCTCTCTTATTTTCTGGCCGGCAAAACCCTTTCTCCTATCCAAAAAATGACTGAAGATCAAAGCCGTTTTATTTCCGACGCTTCTCACGAACTTCGCACTCCTATTACTGCCATAAAATCTCTCTTCGAAGTTTCTCTTCGTGATAAAAATCTTAGTCTTAAAGAAGCCAAAAGTGTTATCAGCTCCGGCATTGAACAAAGCGATCATCTCAAAAATCTTTCTGATTCTCTTTTGGAAATTAGTCATTTGGAAAATAATGCCCAAAAAATATCTTTTGAAACTCTTTCGTTTGAAAAAATAATTACCGATTCTATTAAACAAATCGAACCCAAAGCCAAAGCCAAAAAAATCCATCTCATGCCCCACACCGAGCCTTCAAAAATATCCGGAGACAATAACCGTCTTGTTGAGCTTTTCACCATTTTTCTGGACAACGCCATTAAATACAGTCCTGAAAATACTGTAATTAAGATAATTTCTCAAACTAAAAAGAACCGGATTGTCACTAAAATTATTGACCAGGGAATTGGTATTTCTCCTAATGACTTACCTCACATTTTTGATCGTTTTTATCAATCAGATACCGCCAGAACCAAGACTAGTGAAACCGGCTATGGTCTGGGTCTTTCTATTGCCAAAAAAATTATCCAGCTTCACCATGGTCAAATTAGTGTTAAAAGTGAATTAAACCACGGAACTACCTTTATTATTTATTTACCTTTATTCAGTTAAGTTTCAGAAATTCTTCTTAAACTCACGGCTATGAAGTTCATTAAACACTTTTTTATCAATTCTAAGAACAAATTTATTTCTTTACCTAAATTTATTAGAATTCTCCTCATTATTATTTTAGTTGGTGGAGTTGGTTGGTTTACTTATTCTAAAATTCAAGGCTCTAAAAATTCTCAAGTCCAATACCAAACCACTACTGTCGCCAAAGGCACCTTAATCACTTCCATTTCTGCCACTGGTACTATTACTTCATCAAACAAAACCGCCATTACTACCGGTGCCACTGGAACTATCAAAAAAGTTTATGTCAAAAACGGTGATACTGTCACTAAAGGTCAAAAAATTGCCGAAATTACTTTAGATGATGATGGTACCTACAATCAAACTATTGCCTGGGCCAATTACACTTCTATGCTCGAAAAAGAAAAACAAGCTATTGCCGACCAAACCAGTGCTGATCTCCAAATGTGGCAGGATCGTCAGGCTGTTCTGGATGCTCAAGAGGAATACAACAACATGGTTTCTGGTGGTTGGAATCCCAAAACTAAAGCCGAATACACTTATAACGAAAAAGCTATCGTTACTAAAACTCTTGACGAAGTCAAGAAAAAATTTACCGCTGATGAAACCACCTTCAACAATTACGCCGCTACCATTGCTAAAGCCAAGCAGCAAACCTCTAATGCTTATGATAATTATAAAAAAGTTTCTTCAACTATATACGCTCCGGTCAATGGCACTATCAGTAATTTAAGTCTTGCCGAGGGTGTTATTATTTCCAACTCTTCTACCTCCATTACGGTTTCTACTGGTACTAATAGTAATGAAAATTCCTCTTCTGTCACTTCACATACAGTTGGTAG
>Ga0116157_10004170_pt1 | contig 13572 bp, 11 predicted proteins | sample AD_UKC048_MetaG_FD_89882 | JGI IMG/M metagenome (GOLD analysis project Ga0116157, IMG submission 89882) | Active sludge microbial communities of municipal wastewater-treating anaerobic digesters from USA - AD_UKC048_MetaG | ecosystem: Engineered > Bioreactor > Anaerobic > Digestate | place: USA...
TCCACTCTGGGCCAACCTCAACAGGCTGACTAGGTGAGCGTACCAACACTGTCATATCGCAACCCATCTCCACTAACAGAGGGCATAAATTCTCCGCATGGGCTTCCACACCACCTTCTACATTTGGAAAACCACGTAGACCGAGCATCATTATCTTGATCGGTCTTTCAACATTTGCCATCAATAAGCTCTTTCCACAAAATTCAACAAAATCCTTCGTAATTACTATCAAATTATTACAAATTTATTTAATACATCAGACCGCGTTAGCCAAAAAAGTTTAATGCAGTATGATGAAAATCGCTGCAATGCATTGATATATAATTGTTTTTTTAATACCTGCAGGCCAGTTTAACCGAATTTACACATAATAACAAATGGCCGATTAGATCTACTCACTTAAAGTAAAGTTTTCTATACGTCAGCATTTCTAAACGTCAACATTTAAGTACAAAAATGCACTAGAAAAATTTATTTAGGTCCTACATTTTTAAAAACATTTAGTACATCACTTGCCAACTTTCCCCACCCATAGTCCTGTTCCAATAAGGCGCGAGAATTTCGGCCCATTTTAGCCGCTAACTGAGGGTTTGTTAACAAGCCAATTACCTTACTCGCCATACCATCAAAGTCATTAGGCAAGGCAAGACAACCCGTTTCACCCTCTACCACTAAGTCTCGATAAAACAGAAAGTCCCAAACTACTACTGGCAGTTGCATTGCCATCGCCTCTAGACAAGTCCCAGGCAAGCCTTCATAGTAAGAAGTGGAAGCGTAAACATGACTTCGATTGTAGTATTTTATCATTTCTGAGAATTGCACTTTCCCTGACAAAATAACGTTACTAGGATAAGGCTCTAAGGCAACTCTCACCCATTCATCATCATCACCATATCCCACAATACAGATTTTTAAATCAGGTTTTTTTTCTAATAATTGACGGCAAAGCTCTACCATAGCTCTACTACCTTTACGCAACTCAATTCGCCCGCAGAACAGTAGATCAATATCCTTTTCAACAGAGGCATTTGGCGAAAATAGTTTCAAGTCTGCACCATTTGGAATGACTGAAATCGAGCCTTTAAAATCATAGGCCAACACTTCCTGACGACCCTGCTCTGTCAGCGTAATAACCTTGCTCGCCAGGCCAAAAATACGCCTTTCCATCCAAGACTTAATCGCCAACGAGACTCTACTCCACTGACTATCAAAATGCTTAGATGTATAAAAACGGCCCGACATACCAAGATACGTGGTGTGAGCGGTAAGCACCACCGGAATACACCTTGGTAAAAAAAGACCTGGAATCAGCGGCGGAAAATGAAAATTCACCGACTGAATTTTGCCTTCAGCATGCATCCGTATTAACAGCTTACGTACTTGCAAACCCCATATAAAAAGATTGAGCCGGCTTGAACTAAAGGGAATGTGGGTTATTTCAACGCCCTTATAATTGCGCGACTCGCGATGCTCATCCCCTGTGACTAAATATATAGGTGGGTGGTCTGCCGGCAAGTTAGATAAAAAAGAATCCAGATAACGAGCAATACCACCAACACCGTAAAATTGGGGATATACAATTGCAATCATTTAAGTGTTCCAAAAATAGTTTCAAGCTCGCCAACGAGTCGTTCCCATGTATAACCAGCAATAATTTTCTCACGCGCCACACTCTCCAACTCAAGCATTTTTTCTGGGCTGCCTAATGTCTCTAAAACGGCTCTCGCCAGTGCTTGTGCATCTGCAGGATTAACCAATACACCGCTCTTGCCGCTCTCCAAAATCTCAGGAATCCCTCCAACTGCAGAACTAACGAGGCAAGTGCCAGACGCCATCGCCTCAAGCACCACCAACGGGCATGGATCTTGCCATACCGAGGGCAACACAATCATATCAACTGCAGAATAAAGATATTTAAGTTTTTCATGTGGTAAATATCCTGTAAATATAATTGACTTACTCACGGGTTTAGCGAGGTCAACCAACTCTTGCTCATATGATGTTTTAGCGGCACCGCCAAAGAAAGACGAACCAGTAATAATTAGTCGCACATCAGGCATCTGGCGATATATTTCACCAAACGCCTCTATCAGTACGTGTACACCTTTTACTGGAGTCAAACGCCCGACATAAAGTAAATAGCGCTTATCAGGTTCCAGGTTCACCACACCATCCAGCTGACGCAAAGCTTCATCGCCAAAAGGTTTAAACACCTCGGGATTAGTGGAATTAAAAATCACACGGAATCGTTCTGCATACTCGGGGAAACTCATTACCGCCTGCCTGCGAATATAATCGCTAACACACACCACAACATCAACCTTTGCTAAAGCTTTTCTATAAAAAGGCCGAAATAGTCGAGATGAAAGATGATCGTTATGCATGTGCAACACAATCTTTTGTTCTGGACGCTTGCTTAGAAACAGCAGAATATTTGGTTCGTTATGCAGATAAACAATATCGAAATTGCGGACTGCTTTTGCTACACGTATGCCATACGAGAAAACATTCTGAATTTTGGCGATATAGCGTAACGGATTCTTCCAAGTAACACGCTCCTTCAAACGGTGAAAAAACCGCTCGGTCGCCGTCCATGGTATTCCGATATATTCGATTTTATCATGACCAGCTACTCCAGCCGGACGAGATACTACAGCCAGTTTGCGGCCAGAAAAAAGTATTCGCCTAGAAGCCTCATCCACCCAATACTCAACCGCTCCACCACGAACTGGGGGGACTGGCAACAGCTCGGGAACAATAATAACCAAAGATTTCAAAATTGATTCAAATTTTTCTGGAGGGAAAAATGTTTGCAATTTGGCAACAAAAAATATTCAGAAATACTTAGCCTACATTCTCGCAATTTATTTGCTAGTACAATTTACTAACGCCTTAGGACACTTACCATCCAGCCCACCATACTGATCAACACTCCAGTTGATTGTTTTGAAATGACTTAAGACATTCTGAAAATAATCAGGGCCGTTTTTTTTATCCTGACTGCGGCGCAGCCAGAAAATATAGTTGGCTTTCAGGCCGTTTTGTGCGAAAGCATGAATAGATGCTATTGAGGGCTTTGCGCCTGTTTTTTCCCCGTTATTGGTTTCGTAATTCCACCATTGCACTGCCACCCCTATCGGAACTGTTCCTGAAACCTTGGTAAAATAAGGGTAAGATGCCTTTGCAAGATGGAGATCTTTCTCAGACACATCTGGTCCGCCAACGCCAACTCCAGCGGCCACCAACTGATTCACCACCTTATCCAGACTCCAAGCGGCATAATTTATATATTGAATCACCACTGTAGATGGAAAAGCTTTTTTGGCTGCCAAAGCAACTCGGACAACACCTGCATAATAACTGTTCGTAAACTTTTCCCTTGGATCTTTAGCCTTTATGCCGTTAGAGGTTTCCTCAAAATTGATTGCCTCAAGGTTGGGGTGCCCATCGAGTTGTTTTCCCATTTCGGTAACCAGTGCAACCAGCCTGTCCTGCACCTTGTCATTCCAATAAATGGCATTATAACCCTTTCCATCATTGAAACTGTACACCCCTCCTTCATACTCAGGTGTTAGCAGATAGGAAGGAACTAATTTCTCTCCATTGATAAATGACCTTTCCTGCAAGGAAATCACCAATCGCTTGTTGACCTCGGCCAACGCATCCAGATCCCGCCTGATCTGGGAAAAGTCATACATACCTTTTGCAGGCTCCAGTTTGTTCCAGGAGTATTGTTTCTGAATCCCTTGAAATCCAGGATTTATGGAAATATCCCTAATCACTTCATCCATATACCTAGCATGCAAGCGATCCCCTTCTTTTCCTTGCGGATAAATCAACAGGTAGTGCCCAGGATTCCATTTCGTTTTGGGTAAGCTATTTGCATCGTTAATGCTTTTGTTCGCGTTTAACCCATTGCCCCCACCAGCCACTGAAGACAATCCAGTCATAGTAGTTGTTGCTAATCCTGTCGATCCTGGTACAGGCTTATCCGAATAGACAACCTTACCCTTGGCATCCACATATTTGTAAATCTGTCCGTACGCTGGCAACCCAAAGGCAAAAACCAGTATCATAGTCATGTACTTGATGATTTTTTTAAAATTCAAAGTTACCCTCCTTAATCGAGATATTCAACCCGTAGGTTCATTCTATTTAAATAACCGCGTTGCCGATAGCTTAACCCTATATAATACCTCTTTAGAGCCACATGAATCGGCTTAGTCTCAATTTTTATTCAAATTTATCGCACCATTTGAAAGCTGTGATACAGTTACCCTACTTACCAACTAGAAAAAATCACAGCCGTTTAATCTACTCACCATTGTGTGGCAGACAAATCACTAATAACATTTCATTTAGCAAGCCTTTTGTTATATCCGGATTTTCAACCTATCAGCCAGATAAACTAGAGTGCCAGGAACCAATGCCAGACAAACAAGCGCAAAAGCTCCGGCACTATTAAAACGTACCGGCCCAAAAAAACTCCAATCACGCAGATGCAGGCTGTATCGAACATACAACACCGCCCATTTTGAAAAAGTTATAGGGTCATGTCGAAAATAATCAAAATCGCGATTTAAAAAATGTAGTATATAATTCTTGTGTAAGGCTTTTTTGTGAGGGGCGCGGTTACTAATGCGATTACTTAGAGGAACACCTGCATCCTGATAAAAAATGCGCAATGGCTCATTGATACAGCGGATTTTGTAATTTCGCGCAATATCGTCCCAGATAATATTTTCGGGAATATACCTTGTGCTTGGATCCTCAGGAAAGGGGTAGGCTTTCAATACTGTGGTGCGATGAAAACCCCAAGTTTCTCCACGCACTTTGTATTTAAACCTTAAATCCAGTGAGTTCGTATCCAGCGGACTGGTTGGAAAAGGTTGACTGCAAAGATTTCCATCTTCAAATTGGCAAAGAGTGACAATCCCGGTAAACTCGTCACGCTCAGCCACCGGAATATCGCGCCACCAGTTCAGCATGGACTCGAGTGATTCTGGTAAAAATGCATCATCGTGATCAATAATCAAAAAAAGTTCACCTCGCGCCATTTTTACACCGCGATTAAAAGCCACAGGCTTGCCACTGTTAGGTTGATAATGATATACGATTGAAAAATCCGCCTCACTTTGCCATCTACCAATAATCTCGGCCGTATTGTCGATTGACCCATCGTCAATCACAATCCATTCAAAATCCTGTAAAGTCTGAGACTTGAGGCTGTTGTATACACGAAAAAGTGTATGGGCTCCATTATATGCTGGTGTGCATATAGTAAACATTGGAATTGTCATATGAAAGTCTCTATTTATTCAACTATGAAAAATGGTGATATAAAATTTTAATAATTTCCAAATTGCCAACTTCAGGATAGTAAGGAGTGATACTTTGCGGCGAGGTCTGATGCAAGGATATCGTAAGATCTAGAACGGTTAACATATCTTCGACCAGCATCACTCATAACTCGACGAAGGTCGTCATCATTTAGCAACCTAGCTAGTGCCTCAGCAAAAATACTAGGTTCCAGTCTTACACATAGCCCAGCACCGCTCTCCGCGACCACTTGAACTTGGTCTGGATTATCGTTAACCAGCACTGGCAAACCGAGTGCCATATACTCCACGGCCTTAGTAGGTGAACCCATATCAAGCAAATAACCTCTAGGAATTGGTGACAAGCCAACTTCTGCAGACCTCACATATTGCCAAGCCACCGTCGCCTCCAACCAACCAGTCCAGTAAACCAAATCTGAAACGCCTAATCTTACAGCTTCTTGCTTAAGCCACTTACGATGCTGGTCATCTGTCGTATCACCAACCAGCACTAGCAAGATTTCAGGAACAATATCGCGAACATGAACCAACATATGCAATAGGACATCTATTTGGCGAAGTGGATCTAATGTTCCTAGATATACAACAACTCTTCGGCCTTCGAGTCGCCTGTCATCGGTAGGCTGAATACATTCGGGTATAGCGACTTCAGTATCTACGCCCATCGGAACCGGCGTAATCTTGGACATTGGGATGCCATGATTTGCGATTTCTTTCTGCATTTGGCAACTTTGAACGAAGACATGATCCGCCCTAGGCAAAACAATACGATATAACACCCACTTACCTAACATACCCTGCACTAATGGAAACCAGAAGCGCAATCCACCTTTGATTCCACGCGAACGCGCACGGCCAACCTGCCCTTCCGACTGGGGGTAGGATAGCCAATAAAAAAATTGGATGCCTCTTACCCTCGCCACCACTAACCCGGCAAGTGCTGTCAGCGACATATCGCGCACTTGAATGGCGTCATATTTTTTTAAATCTACTGTCACAAGTACACGCAGGCTATGCCAGAACCTGACCAGATACTGCCCTACGCGGCTCCTAGGAACATCACAAAGTATGGCCTGCCCGCCCTGCCAGGACAAATCCATGCCGAGTGCAGCCTCAATATCCTTTTCAGTCACCAGATCAGAGTTAATGCCTTTTCTTGGCAGATACTTGCCAAATAGGGCAAGGACATCCGGCCGAAAAGTCGGCCATTGCTCCGCTGTCAGATAAAGCAGCCTCAATTGTTTTTGGCCCGATGAATTCATGCCCCAGTAACCTTCACCGCTGCATAATGCCTTGAATACAGATAGCCAAGATAGCCAAGCACAGCCGAATAAACGATTTCCATGGAAATTAGATTAACAATATCCTGCGAGTAGAAAATCAATAACAGGAAAAGAGAAATCGCGGCCTGAATGGCAAGACAATCGGCTTTCACCTCGCCATCCTGACTTTCGCTGTAGATTTTTCCCGCAGTGCACCAAGCGACAACAAAAATGGCAGCAAACATCATAAAACCGATAATTCCCAAATCCCATAACAAGGTGGACGCAGCGGTAAGGTCAATGCCATAGTATGGATAACGCATCCCGATATGGCCCGAAATTTGCCCCAAGAAAGCACTACCAAGGCCATTGCCAAAGAAAAAACTGATTGGATTATGCATGCCCTGCTCACCAAACCAGAAGCTTAATACTGTGGTTCGGTTGAGGTAGAAAGAACCGTAACCAGCTTCGGCAAAATTGTAGTTAATCGTGGCCTCAACAACATCAGCAAGATTACTTTTCATGATGAGCACAACATACACGTACCCCAGCACGCCGGTAAACAGCAGCCCGGAAAGCAGTACAGGCAAGTACTTAACTGGCGAGCGCGCCAAGTCATGCCGAACCAGAACAAACCAGACCATGGGAACCATGAAAATGGCGATCTTGTTTTCTGCCATACCCAATGGCAAAAGCAAAATAACGGATAACAGCAAGGTTTTTGCCTTGGAGATCAAACCACTTCGCCAGCGTGAAAACAGAAAACTGAAAACAACAAGCAGAAAAACAACCATGACAATACCAGGGCTGCCGCCTTCCAGATTTGCCCCAAACGTGCCTGCAACCACGTCGGTGGTATAGCTCGCTGTTTCCAGCCCTCCACGCTGCGGCACCAGCACTAGCAATGCGTAAAGCGAGAAGGGGATCTGCAGTACCCCTATTCCGAGCAGCAAGTTCTGCCAGCGACGAAAATCCTTTTCATCAAAAGCAAGCAAGGCGAGCGCTAGCAACATGCCCGTTACCTGAAAATATCGTTTAAAACCGGCGAAAAACTGGCCAATTGACTCGAATTGCAGTCCTGTCGCAATTAGCGCATATAACATAAATGCTATGACGAGCCAAACAAAAAGGGGTGTAGGGTGTTTATTCCTGCCGACGATATGGAGAAAAGCCGGTATCAGTAATAGTATACCCAGCAATGACATTGCCCAAGGCAACTTCCCAAAGGCCGGGCCTGCGAACGAAATCATCGCACCCATCGACAGACCGATGGCCAGCAGCAAATAAATCGACATTCTTGGAATTGCCAGCAGAATGACCCCTCCCACAAGGCCTACCCCCAAGCCGATGAACATCGGATTGGCGGTTACAGCAAGGAGCCCAAATATAATTGCCACGAACACCATGGCTAGAAAAACTAGCACCCTGACGGGTATACCATGCGACCTTGCTAAACTATGCGTTTTCAGGGTCATGAGTTTTCCACTTTTTTGACCGCGTCGATGAAATCTGGCTCTATTTTACTCCAGAGATACTGCTGACCTGAATTAAAAGCAATGCTCTTCATTTTCGGCAACTTCTCTTGGTTAATAGCGAGTTCAGCTATCGCTCTGGCAAGACCCTTAGCACTGTATTCAAAAATAAACCCATTTTTCCAATCTTCGATATACCTTTTATGTGTTCTAATATCACTCGCCAAAACCGGCAAGCCCGCCGCTAGGTACTCGAATAGCTTGGTGGGTGGGTTAAAGCGCCACCAGAGTTTATCTTCCCAAAGGCAAATGCCAATATCGGCTGAAGCCAGAAGACGTGGGATTTCATTACCAGTCACTCGACCCAGTACCCGCACGTGTCGCTCGATACCCAATTGGGCAATCTTAGTTCGACAATAAGAAAGTTGATCTTCCCAAGCACCAACGATGGTTAAGTGTGCATCGATGCGTGCGAGCATTACCTCTGCCATGCCCTCCAGCATTACATCGCGACCACGAGGCGCGTTCACCGTACCTACATAAATCAGTTCAAGAGGTTTGCCATGCCGGTCACCTTCTTTTACTCCACAACCGGAAAACGTGTCGGCCACACCCATGTAGATCATCCTGACCCTCTCACTAGAGCACCCATTTTCCAGCAAATCGTCCCGATGCTCCTCTCCAATAGGCATAACCAAATTGGCATGCCGAGCACCAAGAAACACTAACCAGTGTGTAGCACCAGCCAGCGCATGCCTGACTGGTGAGAAATTCTCTGGGTAATGATTAAGATTAGTGGGATGCTCATTCCAGTATAGGCAACTTGGAATCTTTCCAATCAACAAACTGACAGGAGCAGCACCCGAATGCAACAGCACCGCCAGATCAGGCTTTAACGTGCGTATCACCGAGGCACATTTCCATAGATAGCTCAGCCAGCCAAATTTTCCGCTTCGTCTGCCGAGCGCTTGATAATGCACTCCGTGCACCAACAACTCGGGCTGTGAAAGTACGTCCTGACTGAGAATTGTGACCTGATAATGTTTGAAGAGCGACTGGATGCGATAGGAAAAATCCAAATAACCCGGCTGGCTCTCCGAAAAACATGTAACAATCACACAGCTTTTGAAGCTAGGATTACTCATGGATTTGACGCTTCCCGAACAGGTCGCCCCACCCTTGAGTCCAACTCGTCTGCGGCTGATAAAGCCTCATTGGGATTTTGTACAAAAATTACACCTTGATATGGCCTAGTCCATGCTTCATGCAAGCTGCTTACTTTTCTAGACACATTATCAAGCAACACATGAGGTTTATTCATCAATATGGACAAGATATGCACATGCAGCCTGTCTGAAATGACAACTCTACCACGCTCAAGCAGAAGCTTTCCCCTGTTGAGCCTTAGCTTTGCCTGAAAATTCCAGAGAACAAGCAACCCCTTATTGTGAGGGTCAACAAAATTTCGTAGTCTTTTGGTATGCCGCTCTATACGCCATACAACCCTTTCCGGCCAACTTGCCTGCAACCAATCCTTTACTTCTACAGTGAGGCATTGCCGTATTCCATTAAAATCTTTAAGCCAGTCGGTAGATTTTTCATGATCGGTTCTGGAAAGAATAAAACGATCAAATTTCGATTGTGGGCTTGCTTTTATCGAGCCGATAGAAAATGCCATGTCAGGACACAAAATGACCTTGCATTGAAAATGTTTTAAGGCAAAATCGAAACTGGGGCAGTCGCGCACAAGTAAGGTGTAGTTGCCATGACTTCGAATTTCCTGAGCTGTTTCTTCAATTGCTAGCGCATCATCAAAATGAATCGATTGGGGAAATTGAATCACAGTCGCACCTGGAAAATCCCGTAGCACTTGCAAACGGAATTGTTGTACCTCTGGCCACAGAGTGCCAAAGTTGCCCCCCCCTTGGAGCAAAATAGTGGAATCTCCTCCAAGGGCTTCTTTAAGCATGCTCTTACTGTAGTTATTAACATCACATACATAATCAATCTTGACACCTCGGCTCCGCAGGTAGGCCATTTCACCTAACCAAATAAGACTGTCTCCGACATTTGGATTGTTCGGATAATCTAGCAAAACAACTGATGATCCTGCCGAGATCAATGGATCTAATACTTTACTGGTCTCAGCGATTAAATGCTCAAGCAAGCGCCGTTGAGCATAAGTGTCATGATTCGTTTTAGTCGTACTGCCTTTGGATAGCATTGTCATAGGTATGTTTTATACAAACTATTGATTTTAGTTTTTGGTAGCATTGATGCTACCAGTTGAACTTCAAATTTGCTAATGGCCTTAGTCCACCATAACCCCAAAATATAAATTACCATCACTGCTACTAGTGAAAACATTCCCAGAGTAATTGGCCGCCATGTCAGCTCATTCGCAGCCAATGAAACAAACAAAAACGACATAATGCCAGAAAATAAAACGCCTCTCATCATTTGCCAAGAGGGTTTATAGTGGTAATGCTGGCGCCAGAGCTGGGAAACGATGTAGTAATTTATTATTAACGAATACAAAAGCGGGGTTAATAACAGACAGTTGGGGTTGGTACTGATAGAAATCGTAATTACAATCAGCATAGCAGTCAATGCATAGAAACTTGCATTAAGTAGCAGTCTACTTTTTTCCAGCGAGTTGAGCATTAGTTGCAATAGTACCACATGACTACCCAACGTCAGTTGCACCATAATCACCAACAAAATCCAAGAAAAGCCCTGAAATTTTCCCCCTGTGATGACGCTGACTACTGGGTCTCCAGCCACTCCAATCCAAGCAATCGCCGGCACCATTAGCAACAGGCTAGATTTGTAAAGTAGTTGACAGCGATGGCTTAGTGTCGAGAAATCACGATTTTTCAGGTAAGCCGCAACTAAGACAGGCTCCAGCAGTGCATAAAAAAAATGGAGTGGAATGTATTGGCGAGCTCTTTCAGCTATACTCAAGAAAAATCCATATGCTGCGACGATTTCAGCAGGCAAATAAGCAGAAGTCAGTAGTTTCATGAAATAGCCTTGCGGGGGTGCGGCCATTAGTGTAAAGCCATAATTATGCATACCTACCTCTGTCACATTCCCCCAATTAGGCCAACGCTCTGCTGAAGTTTTGGGTTGCTCTGGATTCGATAATTCATACAAGTGACACTTGATTGCCACAACAAAGCAGATGACGCCTAGTATTTCAGGAATCGAAAAAATCCATAGGGCATCCTCCCAGCTTATTGAAGACTTCATTGCAACGATAGTCACAATGAGAATTAGTCTACCTGCCCACTGGATGATTAATAAGTAGGTTAGCGTTTTTTGCATAACTAACGATTGGAGGACAGACGAAAAGTGCTGAAACATTGTCTCACCCACGATGAAACATGCTAATGCAATTGAAAATGTTCCGAAATCAGCAACGGACAGAATTCGGTCAATCATAGGCCATAAAAAATAGAGAAACAGTACAATAGACAACACAGCAATCAACCTCATACCACTAGTTAGCCAGATGAAACGGCCAAGCTCATTAGCAGAGTGATTAAGCCTGCCTTCTGGCACATACCGTGAAACAACGCGATCCATCCCTAATCCAGCAAGTACTCCACACATTGCCACTAAGCCACTAAGCGCAGTATAGGCAGCATAGTTTTGAACATCCATGAAGCGCACAAGCAAAATGATTGTTAAAAACCCAGCCACTCCAGCTAAGCCTCTGCCTGCGAGGTAGTGCATTGCGCCATTTATTACATTTATTTGGGTATAAGGATTGGTGCGCATTTAACTAATACAATAAGAAACAAGAAACATTAGATACCACTAATGCGTGAGCGATATTCTAAAGGCAGCTCTTTAACCAACTGTTTAATAAAATTAGCCTGGATTTGATATGCGTCTTGACTATTAGTATCTATCGAGGAAACCCTAAACAATATTCCATCTGGAATTTGACCCCTCAACGAGTAACGGATTTGAGCTTTCTTTCGATCCCAATCATTATTAAACGCATATCTACCCACGGTAAACCAATATGTTAAAACCTCGTGGCGACTACCATTTACTGCCTCCATCCTGTGCACTGGGATGTTGCCTAAATCCGTATGTAAAATGGACTTATTTTTAGACATAATTTTAAAACCCTGTGCTGGGTAACACCCTTCAGGATCATGTGCGGAAAGGCCATCGGACTGATTTGCGCCATATGGTATTGACAGCATGATTCTATAGCCAAGACTATTCACATAGGTACGTGTAAGTATTTGAGTATAAATTTCATCTAAAGCTTCTTGTAAATCGGGGCTAACTTGCTGATAAACAACATGCTCATCTACAATCCACTCTCCAAACTGCTTTGGAATTATGGTTTCAAGGTTTATTGCGGGGCCATCGTCGGCAATTCTGTGGGTAGGGCGAAATAAAATTGCCAGCAGAGATGCACCAATCATCAGCGCCATCAATAGAATATTTTTGCGCATAAAAATCATTGGGCTAAACCTCAGGCTGGTGTTTTACAAAATATTGTAACGCCGCATCTACACTCATAATCAATGTAAGCGCTACCACAAATAGCACCATCCCAGCAAAGCCGTGTACAAACCCTTGCCCCGCGGCATCACCAAAGTAATAAGTCACCAGTGTGAGGACTATTACACGAATCACATTGGCCGTGAAAGAAATAGGAACAATAAGAATGGCCAGAGTAATATTTCTAAACAATGAGTCATGCTTAACCAAATTAAGATAGAGCAAACCTAATGCCTCTAGTGAAATGAGCGTGTGCATACCCGCACAGGCATCTGCCACTAGCAACTGATATTGCCCAATTTGTAAAATAACGCCTGTTCTTGCAATGGGGTAGCCTACCCAAAATAAAATATGCTCGGCCACATAAGAAACGGCCATTTTCATGGGCATTGTTACTGCGTCGAGAAAAATTCCTGGTAGCGGTATCATGAAGAAAATAAAGAATAGAGGAAACCACATGGCTTTGAGTACCGACGCGCCACGGGTAATGAGAAAAATGCCTGAAATAACAAAAATTTGCGAACCAACATCTAAAAACATAATATCTTGCGAGCGGCCAACTACATAGCACAGCAAACCAAAAACAAGGCTTATGCCGCCCAATATAGGCCAAGTTTGGCTAGCAGCGTTTCCAAGAAGTAGATCTCGCTTTTGCCAAAAGAGATACAGCACAACGGCCAGCACGATTGGCCCGTGCGCCTGATCTTGATAACTCCAAACACCTATTGATAAAGCATAGAAGGTTGGCAGATAAAGTGTTATGAGACCAACGATAATTGGCCACCACTCAAGCAACCAAGTTGGTAAACCCTTATTTTTAAGGCTGAGTGTGCTGACCATACATCACCTTAAAAGTCATTAATTACTGCACCCACGACTTGTGCGCCGGTTACCGCAATTTGGCTACGTAGTTCAGTAATATCTGCCAAGCGCGTGTGATTAAGCCGTGAAACCAACAAAGCCCCGCCGCAA
>Ga0116157_10004176_pt1 | contig 13559 bp, 13 predicted proteins | sample AD_UKC048_MetaG_FD_89882 | JGI IMG/M metagenome (GOLD analysis project Ga0116157, IMG submission 89882) | Active sludge microbial communities of municipal wastewater-treating anaerobic digesters from USA - AD_UKC048_MetaG | ecosystem: Engineered > Bioreactor > Anaerobic > Digestate | place: USA...
GGTTGATATTGGACCAGAGGCGGGGGTTCATGGCGGAGAGATAGTGGCTATTGGTAGTACTAAAGATTTGCTCAAGAATAATGATATTGACAACAAAAACAAAAATTCTTTAACTCTAGACTACCTTAGTGGCCGAAAAAAAATAATAGTTCCCGCCAAGAGAAGATCTCAAAATAAAGGCATTATTTATATTAAAGGGGCTAGGGCTAATAATTTAAAGAATATTAATATAGAGATACCATTGGGGAGACTAATTGGTCTTTGTGGTGTATCTGGTAGTGGAAAATCATCCTTAATGTATGATGTGTTGTATAAAAATATTGCACAGATAAAAAACAATCCTGGTAAAAACAAATTAATTGATCTAGCTGAGATTAAGGGTGTTGAATATATAAATAAGGTTTCGGTGATTGACCAGTCTCCGATAGGTAGAACTCCTAGATCTAATCCGGCTACCTATACCGGAATATTTACCCCAATTAGAGATTTTTTTGCAGCCTTGCCAGAAGCCAAAGAAAGGGGTTATAGTCTGTCTCGTTTTTCTTTCAATCGGGCTGGCGGTCGTTGTGAGGCCTGTCAGGGGGCTGGGTTTAATTTGATAGAAATGCATTTCTTGCCAGCAGTATTAGTTGAGTGCGAGGTCTGTCGAGGTAAGAGATTTAATCGGGAAACTTTACAAGTTGAATATAAGGGACATAATATCTCCGATGTTTTAGATTTGAGTGTGGAGGAAGCTATAAAATTATTTGATGGTAATTATCATATAACTGATAAATTAAATATTTTAAAATCAGTTGGTCTGGGCTATATTAAGCTAGGTCAGAGCGCTACTACACTTTCTGGCGGTGAGGCTCAGAGAATTAAAATAGCCAAGGAATTAACTTATGTTTTGGGCCAAAAGACTTTATATTTATTAGACGAACCGACCACCGGGCTTCATTATCGTGATATTGAATTATTGCTTCAGGTTTTAAATAAATTAGTGGAAAAAGGCCATACCGTTGTAGTTATTGAGCATAATATGCATATGCTTAAATCAATGGATTATTTAATTGATTTAGGTCCAGATGGGGGAGAAAAGGGTGGCTATTTGTTGGCCAGCGGAGAACCTGAAGATTTAATTAGAAATGAAAAAAGCATTACTGGCAAGTATTTAAAGGATTATTTAAAGTAATTGACTTTTTTTAATATTAATGATAAGGTTTTTTGTTGTTTAGTTCTTTAAAAAAAATGTTAAATCAAAAAATATTGTTATGGAATTATTGGATATTATATTTGTTTTTTTACCAATAGTATTGGTAATTTTTATTAGGTATATAGGTTCTCCCATATCAAGGGAAGAAATTGTTCAGGCTCAAAAAGAGCTTGATGAAATTGCCGAATTTAATAAAAAACATTTCGGCACCAAAGTTTCTTATGATGCTGAGAAAGAATTGCTTTTTGGCAGATTTGCTGTAAAAGGAATAATTATGATGATGATGGGATTTTTTTTGGCAGTGGTAACATTCTACTTGTTCAAAACAGAGCATTTAGAAAATTATCTTTTTTCCCTGACCATTTCGTCAATATTCTTAATGACCTATGGCTTGGCATTTGCTAGCCGACAAAGGTTTCTGCCCCTAATAATACTTTGTGTTTTTTTTGGAATGATATTGTTTGTGATTTATTATTTCAATTTGAATGGACTGGAAAAAGATTTTCAATTCATGAAAATTGTGTCAGCTATTTTTTTCTTATTCTTTGTATTTCTTCTCATAAAGCCGAGAATAGAAAAAATAAAAGAATAGATTTATTTAAAAAAAACATAGCCTCGATGATAAGTCGAGGTTTTTTATTTGAGAAAATTAGCCAAAGTGTTATAATTTTAATATGAACAAACTAAAAGAAACAATTAAAAATATACCAGCTAAACCGGGTATTTATTTTTGGCTTGATGGTCGGGGTGAAATTCTATATGTGGGTCGGGCTACTAGTCTTAAGAGCCGTTTAAGCCAATACTTTTTATCTAATGTTGATTCTAGAATAAAGGAAATGGTTTCTATTGCTAAAAGAATAAAAACTATTGAAACTCCTACTTTATTAGAGGCTATAATTTTGGAGGCTAAATATATAAAAAAATATTGGCCTAAATATAATATAAAAGATCGGGATGATCGTTCTTTTATTTATATAATTATACCTAAAAAAGATTTTACTAGTCCTTTAATGATTAGAGGAAAAGACCTAATTAAATATTCAGAGAAAGATAATCATATTTTTGGGCCTTATCAATCCTTTTCGTTGGTTAAAAATGCTTTAAGGATAATAAGAAGAATTTTTCCTTATGGAACTTGTCGTCCCAATTCTGGAAAAGCCTGTTTTGATTATCAGATTGGTCTTTGTCCTGGGTCTTGCTTGGGCTTAATTAACAAAAAAGATTATAATAAAAATATTAAGAATATAATTTTATTATTACAAGGTAAAAAGGAATTATTATTGAAAAGATTAGCCAAAGAAAATCCTCAACAAGCCAAATCATTAAAACACTTACAAGATGTTTCTTTATTGGGCCAAGAATTGAGTTTAGAAAAAATTCCTTTTTCTAGAATTGAAGCTTATGATATTTCCCATTTTTCCGGGAAAGAGGCTTACGGATCTATGGTTGTTTTTAATTCCTTTGGCCAGCCCGATAATCAGGAGTATCGACTTTTTAAGATTAAAAATTCCTTTTTAAGCGATGACCTAAGAGCCCTAGAAGAGGTCTTAGATAGAAGATTTTCTCATCCAGAGTGGAAAAGCCCAGATTTAATTTTAATTGACGGAGGTAAACCTCAGATTGATTTTTTGCAATCGATTTTTAAAAGATATAAAGTTAATAATTTTGTAGGACTGTCAAAATTTTCTGGGGATGAAATTATTTTTAATGATCGAGCCAATGATAATTTTAGAAAAAAAGTTTTAAATATTAAAAATATTTTATTACAAGCTAGAGACGAAGCTCATCGCTTCGCTAATTTAGCTCGTAAAAAATCTAAAAAAATATGAAAGAGTCTTATAAAAAGGGACTGAGTTTTGGTTTAACTTCGGCTGTTATAACAACCTTAGGATTGATGGTTGGTCTGAATTCCGGAACTGGCTCTAAGCTGGCAGTTATTAGCGGAATACTCATTATCGCCTTAGCTGATGCTTTTTCTGACTCCCTAGGGATTCATGTTTCTGAGGAGTCTAATAAAAAAAATAAAGTTAGACATGTCTGGGAGGCTACTATTGTAACCTTTTTAACTAAGTTTTTATTTGCTTTGACTTTCGTTATACCATTTTTATTTTTTAATTTAATGACGTCTTCAATAATTTCTATTATTTGGGGAATAATTTTATTATCAGTTTTAAGCTACAAAATTGGGCAACAAGGAAAAGAAAATCCCTTGCGGGTGGTCGGAGAACATCTTTTGATAGCAGTTATAGTAATAACCCTGTCTTATTTTCTGGGTAATTTAATAAACGGTCTTGTTTTGTAATTTAAATTTATTAATAGATATTTGTATGGACAAGAATAAGAGACTAAGAATTATTTTTTTGTTGTCGTATGTTTTGTTAGCCTGTTTATTGGTCTATGTTTGGCAGCCTATTTATATTGTTTCTATAATTATAGTTTTAATTCCTCCAAGTTTCCTTAATTTTTATTGGTTAAAAAATGCACGTGCCCGAGTTTTAGTTTTTTCTTTGGTTGCTCTTTTCTTATTTGCTCCTCCGGTAGAATTAATGGCTAGACTAAAAGACGTTTGGGATGTGTCTTCGATTTTTCCCAGAATATTAGGGCTCATACCTTTGGAAAATATGTTATTTGCCTTTTTGAATTTTTTTTGGGGGTTATCTTTTTATGAATATTTTATAAACAATGATCGTCCTGGAAAAATAAATAAAAATTTTAAATACCTAATAGACTTATTTCTAGCCTTCTCGGTAATTGTTTTTTTCTTGTATTTTTACAATAGAAGCATAATTGGGGCTAATTATTTCACTATTGCTGTAATTGTTTTAATAATTCCAATGACCTGGTTGTTTTTTAAAAAACCATCCTTGATCAAAAAAACTATAATTCCAACTTTATTTTTTGCCATAGTATTTTTTGTTTATGAGTTAGTCTCTTTAAAAGTCGGTAGTTGGTTTTGGCCAGGGGAATATTTGTTTCCTGTGAGAATTTGGGGAGAAATTTTTCCCTTAGATGATGTTATTATTTGGTATTTTTTATCTACTCCGGCCCTAATTTTTGGTTATGAGTTTTTTGCCGATGATTTTTCTTGAGTCGATGACTTTATTTTTAGAAAATGTTATAATAATAAAGGTTTAAAATTAATTCTAAAATTATGAAAAAAAATTTTATAAAAAACAGAATTAAATATGCTTCGGCGATTATATCTGTTTTCTTGGTTTCGGCAATCGGTAGCATGATTACAAATAATGGTATGGACTGGTATGATAATATTAATTTGCCGAGCTTTACTCCTCCAGGGTCTTTTATTGGAATGATTTGGACTATAATTTTTATTTTGGCCACTTTTTCAATTTTGTTTTTTCTTAGAAAAAATAAGGAAGTTAAAGAAATTAGATTTCAGCCAATTTTAATATTTTTTATAATAAATGGTGTTTTAAATATTTTTTGGAGTACTTTATTTTTTGGTTGGGGGATGCTATTTTGGTCTATTATTGAGATGGCCGTTTTAAATATTACCACTTTAATTCTGATTGTTTTGTTATGGAAAAATAATAAAGCCTCTTCAATTTTATTATGGCCTTATTTTTTGTGGGTTAGTTTTGCTACCTATTTAGCTTATAATATCTGGTTATTAAATTAATTTATAATAAAAACATATGGCAAGAATTATTGGACCGGGGTATTCTTTTGATGATGTTTTGGTGGTACCAAAATATAATCGAGTAGAATCACGTAAAAGTGTTTCTTTTAGAACTAGGGTGACTAAAAATCATTATCTAGACATTCCTTTTTTGGTGGCTAATATGGATACTGTTTGTGAGAGTCAAATGGCTATCACTATTGGTCGTTTGGGTGGATTAGGCGTTCTACATCGTTTTATGACAATTGAGAATCAAGTTAAAGAGGTTGTAGCAGTTAAAAAGGAAAAGCTTTTAACAGCTGCAGCTATCGGTGTTAAAGATTTTGAAGAACGAGCTAAAGCCTTAAATGATGTTGGGGTTGATATTTTAGTTTTAGATGTAGCTCATGGACACTCTAAAAGAGTTGGTAAAACTTTAGATTTTATTAAAGAAAATTATCCCAAAATAGATGTTATTGTTGGAAATATTGCGACCAAAGACGCAGCCGAATATTTTATTAATAAAGGGGCCGATGCTTTGAAAGTTGGAATTGGTCCTGGTTCAATGTGCACTACTAGAATTATGGCTGGCGCCGGTGTTCCACAAATTACTGCCATCATGGATGTTTATGAAGCTGCTCAGGGTCGAGTACCAATTTGCGCTGATGGCGGAATAAAAATATCCGGTGATATTACTAAAGCTATCGGAGCTGGAGCTGATACAGTAATGTTGGGTTCTTTGTTTTCGGGAACCGATGAAACTCCTGGCAAAATAATTGAAAAAGATGGAAAAAAGTTTAAAGAATATCGAGGTATGGCTAGTTATTTAGCTACGGTTAAAAAAATGGAATTAGATGGAAAGAAAAAAGAGGAAGTAGTTCATGTAGAAGGAGAGATGACTATGGTAGAGTATAAGGGTTCGGTTATTCCAATTGTTAATAAGTTGATTGGAGGTTTGGCCTCTGGAATGACTTATGTAGGGGCCGATGGTATTGAAAAGATCAAAGGTAAAGTTGATTTTATTTCTATTACTGGCGCTGGCATCAAAGAGAGCATGGCTCACGGATTATTGAATAAAAATAATTAAAATTAATTTATTATTATGTTAAATTTAGAAGAAATAAAAAATCATCTTGGAGTTAAAGAATGTATAAAAAAATCAGAACAGTATTTGAATTTTTTGGGTTACACTGATCATGGCGTTCGTCACGTTAGCGTGGTTTCTGATAGAGCTAAAAGTTTAGCTAAAAATATTGGATTAGATAAAAGAGAACAGGAATTAGCTGCTATTGCCGGATATTGTCATGATATGGGTAATTTTTTGCAAAGAACTGAGCATTGTTATACTGGGGCGATGTTGTTTTCTCAGTTTTTTTTAGGCACTTCTGATGACACTAAGGGTGTTTTAGAAATAATGCAAGCCATCGCTAATCATGATGAAAACAAATATGAGATTATTAATAAAATTGGAGCAATTTTAATTTTAGCTGTTAAATCTGATGTGCATCGTAGCAGGGTAAAAAACAAGACTCCAGAAAATATTAAGAGTGATATTCATGATAGAGTTAATTATTCGGTTATAGATTCTTCTTTTAAGTTGAATAAACTTAAAAAGGAAATTGTTTTACGTCTAAAGATTGATACCAAAATTACTGGAGCTATGGAATATTTTGAAATTTTTAATGAAAGAATGATTGTTTGTCGAAGGGCTGCTAATTTTTTAGGGTATAATTTTGTTTTAGTTATTAATAATTTTAAATTAGCATAATATATGATTGGAGTTTTTGATTCAGGTGTTGGAGGGTTAACAGTTTTACATCATTTTTTGATAGACTTGCCACAATATGATTATATTTATTTAGGTGATAATGCTAATGTCCCTTACGGTAACAAATCTCCTGAAATTATTTATGGTTATAGTAAAAAAGCTATTGATTTTTTATATTCTAAGGGATGTAAATTGATTATTATTGCTTGCAATAGCGCCTCAGCTCAAGCTCTTCGAAAAATTCAGCAAGAGTATTTACCAAAAAAATATCCCGATTTGAAAGTGTTGGGGGTTATTAGACCAATAGCTGAAAAGATAGTTTCCATTAACAACATAAAGAAAATTGGAATAATTGGAACTAAGGCTACTATTAATTCCAATATTTATCTTGACGAAATTAAGGATCTGAATTCTGATATTGAGATATTTCAGAAAGCTACGCCATTATTGGTGCCATTGATAGAGGAGGGCTGGTTAAAAAAGCCTGAAACCAAAATGATATTAAAAAAATACTTAATTTCTCTAAAAAATAAACAGGTTGAAGCCTTGGTTTTGGCTTGTACTCATTATCCATTTTTGTTAAAAAATATTAAAAATATAATGGGGAAGGGGTGTTTGGTTTTTGATCCCGGACAAGTAGTTAGTGAAAGTTTAAAGGATTATTTGCAGAGACATCCAGAAATAGAAAGATCTCTTAATAAAAAGAACAAAAAATGTATTTTTTTTACAACAGATAATCCTGAAAAATTTAAAGAATTAGGTGAGGTTTTTTTAGGAAAAAAGATTGATAGGATTGAAAGGATTTCTTTATCTTAATTATTAAATAATTACCATTTTTTTAAATCTAATTTATATCCGCGACCCTTGATGGTGTGAATTAGGTTTCTCTTGTTTCTTTGAGGGTCTAATTTTCTTCTTAGTTTTAAAATATGAGATTCAACGGTATTGGAAAATGGGTCGGCATTAAAATCCCAAAGATTTTCCATTAAAATTGTTCTAGAGATGACTTTGCCTCTATTTTTTAATAAGAATTCCAAAAGCATTAATTCCTTGAAGGTCAGATAAATGCTTTTTTTGTTTCTGATTACGGAATGTTTTTCCATGTCCACCACTAAATCGTCTATTTTATAAATAGATTTTTGAGCAATGATTGGTCTTCTCATAACGGCTTTTATGCGAGAAAGAAATTCTTTGAAAACAAAGGGCTTGGTTATATAATCATCTACTCCTAAATTAAAAAAAGCTTCCTTGGTTTCTTGGGTGGAATCGACCGTTAGGGCAATGGTCTTTATATTTCTGTCTTCCATTCTAATTTCTTTAATTATTTCTACTCCGTTCTTTTCTGGTAAATTATAGTCGATAATTAATAGATCATAATGATTTGTTCTGTATAGAAATAGGCCATCTTTTCCGTTATGGGCATAATCAACAACGAATAACTCTCTTTTTAAAGATTCTTTTAATAGTTCGACAATTTCTTTGTCGTCCTCGATGATTAAAATTTTCATGATTTTTATTAGCGAAATATTTTTCGCTTGATTAATTATTAGAATATTTATATTTTATAATATTTTGGCTGAGCTGTTTCTAAATTTTAGATAAATTTATCATAAATTAATTTAGGGGGTTTATTTGTAAAAATATTGGCTTTATTTATTTTTGTGTTATAATTTAAGCATATTTAAAATATTAAAATATGGAGGATATCAAGAAGATAAACAATATTGCTAAAAATACATCCTATCTAACTATTGCCCTAATAATACAAAAGTTCTTGTCCTTTTTTTATTTTGTTTTATTAGCTAGAAATATTGGACCAGAGAGTTTGGGTAAGTATTATTTTGCTATATCTTTTACTACTATTTTTGCCATTTTTATCGATTTGGGGTTGGTTAATTATTTAATTAGGGAGACGGCCAAGAGCTTAGAAAAATCACATAAATTATTATCTAACATTATTGGTTTAAAGCTTATAACTGGATCTTTGTCGATTTTAGCAGTTTTTTTCTTTATTAATGTTTTGGGTGATTATGATGTATTGAGCAAACAACTAGTTTATATTTCTAGTATTTGTATGGTGCTAGATTCTTTTACGTTAACTTTTTTTGGTTCTATCCGAGGATTTCATAATTTAAAATTTGAAAGTATTTCTTCTATTATATTTCAGGCAATAGTTTTAATTTCTGGATGGATTTTTTTAATATTAAAAATGGATTTAAAAATAATAATGTTGTCCCTGGTAATGGCCAGTATCTTCAATTTCATTTATTCTTTTGTGATTTTGCGTTTCAAGATGAAGGTCTCTTTTAAGGTTTCTTTGGACTTTATTTTTATTAAAAAAATATTATTGTTGAGTCTACCATTTGCTCTTTATGGAATATTTCAGAGATTATATACTTATTTAGATTCTGTTCTATTATCTTTTTTTTCTGGTGATTATTATGTCGGTATTTATCAAATAGCTTTTAAAATAATTTTTGCCTTACAATTCTTACCAATGGCCTTTGTGGCTTCTCTATATCCAGCGATGAGTTATTATTGGCTCAATAATCGAGTTCAATTGAAGATAGCCTTTAAGCGTTCTATTGATTATTTGCTTTTAATTTCAGTTCCAATTTCGGTAGCCGTTTTTTTATTATCAGATCAAATTTTGTTGATTTTTAAAAACGGGTACGAGGGGGCTAATTGGCCACTTCGGATATCAATTCTGTCTTTGATTTTTATTTTTGTAAATTTTCCCATCGGTTCCTTATTAAATGCTTGCGATCGTCAATCAAAAAATACTAGAAATATGTTAATTACTTTAATTTCGGCTATTATTTTAAATATTATTTTTATTCCTATGTTTAAGGCTACCGGAGCTTCAATTGTGGTCTTGCTTAGCAATATTTTGATGTTTATTTTGGGAATTATAGAGTGTAAAAAAATTATTGATTACAGAATTAAGGATAATTTATTAAGTTTCTTTAGAATATTTTTTTCCGCTCTTTTAATGGGTGGACTAATTTTTGTTTTAAAGAATTTGATTAATTTATTCTTATTATGTTTTCTGGCTATGGTATTTTATTTTATAATTCTATTTTTTTTAGGAGGAATTAAGAAGGATGATATTTTTTATGTATTGAATTCTTTCAAAAAAAATAATCAGAAAATATGAAATTTCTATTAATCACTTTAGAATATTTTCCGTTTAAAGGTGGTATTGCCAATTATTATACTAACCTAGCTTATCATTGGCCAGCAGATGAAAGATTATTTATTCTAAATAATAATAATCATGAACTTTTGAGAAGAAGAGGACTCTTTAAGTGGACTAAATCTATATCCAAATTGTATCATTATATTAAGAAAAATAAAATTGATTATGTTATTGTTGGGCATGTTTTACCATTAGGAATTGCCATGTATCTGGTTTCTAAAATTTTAAAAACTCGCTATACGGTTATTCTGCATGGAATGGATTTTTCTTATGCTACTAGAAATTCTTGGAAAAGAATAATTAACAAAACTATTCTGAAATCAGCTGATAAAATTATTGCTGCTAATTCTTATACTGCTAAATTGTGCTCTGACTTTTTAAAAAATTATTCTAAAATTTTGGTGGTTAATCCTGGGGCTAAGGATTTTTCTAATTTTAACGAAGAGCTGGTTGAGGAGATTAAAATTAAAAATAATTTGCAAAATCATCAAATCATATTTAGTTTGGGGAGATTGGTTAAGCGTAAAGGCTTTGATTATGTCATCAGGTCTTTGAAGAATATTTTGCTTAAAAGACCAGATTCTAATATTCTTTATTTAATAGCCGGAAGAGGCCCAGAATTGGAATATCTTAAAAAGATTGCTTATGAAAATTTTGGTGATAATTGGGAGAAATACATAAGTTTTATTGGAGAAATAAGCGAGGCTGAAAAATGGGCTTTATTTTCTTTGAGTGATATTTTTATAATGCCTTCTCGCAATATTAATGGTGATTTTGAGGGCTTTGGTATTGTTTATTTGGAGGCTAATTTAGCCAAAAAACCGGTTATTGCTGGAAATAGCGGTGGAGTTAGCGATGTCGTGGAAAATGGCGTTAATGGGCTCTTAGTTGACCCAGAGAACGTTGATGAAATATCAAATGCTATTTTGTATTTATTAGATAATGAAGAAAAAAGATTAAAAATGGGTGAATGGGGAAGAGACCGAGCCTTGCTTAATTTTAATTGGAAAAAGCAAGTGCAAAATATTTATAGATTTTTAAATTATTAATATGATTTCAATTATTATTCCAGTTTATAATGGGGCTAAAACCTTGTTAGATACTATTAAGAGCATCGAGAAACAGACCTTTCGTAATTTTGAGGTTATTATTGTTAATGATGGTTCAACTGATAATACCTTAAATATTTTTGAAAAATTTTCTGAAAAAAATAAATTAGAAAATAATTATTATTTTTTTAATCAAGAAAACAAGGGTGCTCCGGCTGCTAGAAATCGCGGACTTAGAGAGGCTCAAGGAAAGTTTTTATTTTTTTGCGATGACGATGCTGTTTTGCGATCCGATGCTCTAGAAAAAATGATGCAATCTCTTCAAGCTGATAATTCTGTATCTTACGTTTATTCTTCTTTTTATTGGGGTAAGAAATTATTTAAATTATGGCCCTTCAGTGCTGAACGTTTAAAGAAAATGCCCTATATTCACACCATGGCTTTAATCAGAAGAGAAACCTTTCCAATAAACGGTTGGGATGAAAGTATAAAGAAATTACAGGATTGGGATTTGTGGCTAACTATGTTGGAAAATGGTTATCAAGGAGGCTTTATTAATGATCCCTTGTTTAAAATAAAGCCGGGCGGGGGAATTAGCTCTTGGTTGCCAGCTTTTGCTTACAAAGCCTTTCCTTTTTTACCAGTAGTTAAAAAATATCAACAAGCCGTAGAAATAATAAAGAAAAAACATAATTTAGTATGATAAATTTATCTTCAATTTTAAAACATAAAAAAAATATTGCTTGGATATTTGGAGTTTTTTTGTTATTAGAATTAATCTCTTTTTTATCTTTTTATTTTGTTAATATAAACTTAATTATTTTTACTATCATAGTCATTTTGGCTATAATTTTAGCTTTTTATAAGCTGGAATGGTGTTTTTACTTAGTCTTAGGGGAATTATTATTTAATTCCATGGGATATATTTTCTTTTTGGAAAACGGAGGATTTAAAATTTCTTTGAGGATTGCTTTGTGGTCAATAATTATGTTTGCTTGGGGGGTTAAATTTTTAAAAGAATTAATTAAAAATCGACAGGCTTTATTGGAAAAATATCTAAGAATGCCATATCTAAAATATTTTTTGATCTTAATATTATTTATCATTTTTAGCTTAATCTATGGAATTATAAAAAACAATTTTTCTGATGCTTTTTTTGATTTTAATGCTTGGTTATATTTTTTATTAATTTTTCCTTTGTGGCATATTTTGTCTTTTTTGAGAGATGATAAACAAAAAGTATTCTATCAAAATATTGCTAGCATTTTTATTTCAGCTGTCTTGTTTTTAGTTTTTAAGTCTTTGCTATTATTGTTTTTGTTTTCTCATAATGTTAGCTTTATTTTAGATCTTTATCATTGGACCAGGGATTATCGATTGGGAGAGATAACCGCTATGGGAAGTGGTTTTTATAGAGTTTTTTTGCAATCTCAAATTTTTACATTATTAGCCTGGATAATATTTTTGCCAATTTTAAATAATATTCAGAATAAAAAAAACATTTTTTGGTTATTGGCTTTTTTATCATTATTGGGCTCAACTATAATCTTAAGTTTTTCTCGTAGCTTTTGGGTAGCCGGATTTTTGTCATTTATTATTATGTTGTTTTTTCTGTGGATGAAAGATAATTTTAAAATTATGGTCAGGACGGCTTTTTTAGCCTTATCTAGTTTGTTGATTGGTTTTGCTTTAATATTTTTGGTGATAAAATTTCCTTGGCCCGATCCGATGGCTAATTTTGATTTATCTTTAATTTCTGAACGAGCCAAGATAATAAAAAGTGATGAGGCGGCCGTTTCTTCCCGTTGGGCATTATTAGAAGTAATGAAGAAGGATTTGTCGGCTAATTTTATTTTAGGACGTGGTTTTGGTGCTAGATTAGAATATCAGTCTAGTGATCCTCGGGTTTTAGAAAATTCTGCTGATGGAGTTTATTCTACTTATGCTTTTGAGTGGGGCTGGTTTGATATTTGGTTAAAATTAGGAATATTGGGAGTTTTTTCTTATATTTTACTTTTATATTTTTTTCTAAGAGACGCTAGCCAAAAAGCTTTTAAAAATAATGACTATTGGTATTTGGGGTTAGGTTTGGGAATAATATCATTAATGGCAGTTAATTTTTTTACTCCGTATTTAAATCATCCCTTGGGAATCGGTTTTGTAGTTTTTATTTTTTTATTATTCGGATTAAGAAATAATAAATAATTTTTTATGTTTAGAATAATTGCTCTAATAACAATGGTAATTGACCATGTTGGCTTGGTCTTTTTTCCGGACTATCTTATTTTTAGGGTTATTGGAAGGTTGGCCTTTCCTTTATTTGCTTTTGGCATTGCTCAAGGTTATTTATATACCAAGAATTTAAGTAAATATTTGCAAAGAATTTTGTTATTGGCTTTAATATCTCAGCCAATTTTTTATTTATTAATTAATCATAAAAACTTAAATATTTGTTTTACTTTGACTTTGGGTTTAATAGCAATTTATCTTTATGACAAAGGAAAGGAATGGTGGATAAAAGTGTTTGGCATTCTTTTTATTTTATTTTTTGGCCAGTGGCTTAATGTTGAATATGGTGCTTATGGAATTTTATTAATATTATGTTTTTATATTTTTAGAAATAATATCCTATTAATTTTATTTGGTTCTTTATTAGTTTTTGCCCAAACTTTGTTGAATTATAGTCAAATATTAAATTTATTTGCTATTATTCCGCTATTTTTAGTTTA
>Ga0116157_10004182_pt1 | contig 13538 bp, 7 predicted proteins | sample AD_UKC048_MetaG_FD_89882 | JGI IMG/M metagenome (GOLD analysis project Ga0116157, IMG submission 89882) | Active sludge microbial communities of municipal wastewater-treating anaerobic digesters from USA - AD_UKC048_MetaG | ecosystem: Engineered > Bioreactor > Anaerobic > Digestate | place: USA...
CTTTCGGCATTTGGGATGATACCGCAATTGCAACTGTCTTATTAAAGCATTATTGACATACATCGGTGGCAGAAAAACTACATGTCTCACATTCTGAGAAAAGTTCAGGTACAGGATTAATTACGGTAGCTATGCTTGCTGCGTTCATCACCCCATTTATGGGAGCATCGGTGAATGTTGCGCTTCCGGTTATAAGCCGGGAATTCACAATGAATGCCTCTACAATGAGCTGGGTTGCCATGTCGTATATCCTCGCTTCTGCAGTATTTCTGGTTCCCTTTGGAAAGTACTCCGACATAACCGGCAGAAAAAAGCTCTTCATTGCCGGTATGATCATCTTTGCCATTGGGAGTCTTTTATGTTCAGTTTCGCAATCGGCGGGGATGCTTATATCGTCGAGAGTAATCCAGGGAATTGGAAGTTCTATGGTTTTCAGTACAAGTATGGCTATTGTGGTTGCTGCCTTCGCTCCCGAAAAAAGAGGCAGGGCAATTGGTCTTATAAGCGCTTCGGTTTACATTGGCCTTTCAGCAGCACCTGTTTTGGGTGGGTTAATGACACAATTTATCGGTTGGCGAAGTATTTTCGTACTGACTATGATGCTTTGCTTGATAGTGATTACCATTGCAAATCGGGTTATTGTTGAACAACATCAAAACTTAACCCGGGAAAAGTTCGACCTTTCAGGATCGTTGCTGTATTTGATTTCGATGAGTTTGCTTATGTACGGTCTTTCCCGAATTACAGAAGCTTTTGCTATTATTATGACTGCCATAGGTGTTGCCGGAATGGTTTTTTTTGTAATCATCGAATACAGAATTACTTCCCCTGTAATGAACATAAAACTAATTAGACATAACAGGGTGTTTGCTTTTTCGAACCTCGCTGCCCTGATTAACTATGCAGCTACTTTTGCAGTTAGTTTTATTCTGAGTTTGTATCTTCAATACGTTAAAGGGCTAAGCCCGGGCGAAGCCGGGCTTGTGTTGCTCGCGCAACCATTGGTTATGGCAATAGTCACACCATTTGCCGGACACCTATCCGACAGGATTCAGGCAGGTTTACTAGCTTCATTAGGAATGGCAATCAGTGCATCCGGACTATTTGCATTGATTTTTCTTCACCATGACAGCGGGTTTGCCACAATTGTTGTATGCCTGTTTGTGGTTGGACTTGGCTTTGGAATATTTGCCTCACCCAACACAAACTCAGTAATGAGTTCTGTTGAAAAACCACAATATGGCGTTGCCTCTGCTTTTTTGGGAACCATGAGGCTTACAGGTCAGATGCTCAGTATGGCAATAGCAACTCTTGCAATTTATCTGTTTATAGGTAAGTCGCCAATAAAACCTGAAAACATCGACAAGTTCATGAATTCAGTACAAATTGTATTCATCATTTTTAGTTTGCTATGCTTTGTGGGCATATTTGCATCACTGGCCAGAGGTAAAGAAAAGGGTAAGTAAACCGATTGCAAAGTAATTTCTGTAAAATGTCGATTGTTAGCAATTAAGCAGCACTTTCAGTCTGATCTCTTATTGCTTTGATAGCAAACAAACGACAGGGCTAATTAAATTACAAATATCTGTTGGTTTTTAAATAATATTTACTATATTTGTTATGCTAACCGAGTCCTAACCTAAATACGTATGCCATGAAAAAACTAACTTTTGTTCTATTGTTTCTTGCACTGGCCATTGCAGGTTTTGCGCAGGAAAAATGCACTTTTTTCATTGATAACGGAGCCAAGCAGGTAACAGAACTCTTATGCGGCACCTTCACTGACCTGATGGTAAAAGTGCCCCTGCCAAAAACCGCTCCTAATTTCGACAAAGTGGTTGTTCATTATGCAAACTCAACAAAACCAAACGAAATATCTCGTGTTGAGTTCGAAGGAGCAGGGGCACTGAAAACAGTTGCCGGCACCACTAAAAATCTATGGATTCATGATCCGTCCAACACCTCCGGGACCCAGGGTGGTGCTCACGGTGATTTTAATCTGGAAATTAACGATGCTTATGTCAACATGAATTGTCTGTGTACTTACCCCAAAAGGGATAGATTTGAATCGATCACTATCACAATTAAAGCAGTGGGATACACAGTTACCGGTTCTGAACAATATTACTCCGAGAAAGCCGGTGCCTGGAAAACCAAATACACCTACGATAAAGGAACCTTACTTTCGGAAGGAAGTATTGTAATAAAACAGGAAGAATTCGAGGGTTTTTATGTTGATAAAAATGTAAAAATCGTATTTCCGGATCCCAGTATTTCTTTTGTTAAAACAAAGACCATTACCACCAATTCCGGAATGGCCCCCGATAACCTGTACAAAGTAATAACCTGTACATCAACCACACTCGATTTGGTTGAGACCGGACAAAAAGAGAGTCAACAGAAAACTTCCGTAGTAATCAATATTGTTAAAGAAGCCGATATCGAGAACCTCGATTCGTATAAGAAAGCCAAAGCAGCCAACGCTGCCTACACTCCCCTGCAATACACTAAAGATGCGATCGAATGCTGGTATAAGTACAAATCGTTCGGATGCACACCTGCTGATGATATGAAGAAAAACAAATATAACACCGATATTCACATAGGTTCGATAGTTCCAAACGGGTTTATAGAAGAGCTGTACAAGGGCATGGATGTTTCGAATGAGCTATTAAAAAAGAAAGAAGTTAAGAATCAGTGGATATTGTGGTCGGACAAAACCATGGGGAAAAACACTTTTGGCTACGGTTACATCGAGAAAATGTTCATGGCGAATTGCCTTACCGGCAAGCCGGAATATAATCCTTCGAAGTTTGAATCGGTTGAGTTTTATGTGTATTATAAAAAACCCAACATTTATATTATATCTCCCTATTATGTAAACGATCAAGTTCGTGGGCAGTATTACGATGAACAAAAGCAAAAGGGCTATGTAAAATTTGTTATGGAGAATATCGAATTTCAATAGGTTGGAATTGTTGCTGAAGGCCATATGACATTTGCAGTATGAATATTAAGCTGTTACATTGACAACCTGATTGAGTTTCATAATCATAAAAGAGGCTGCCCTTATGAGGCAGCCTCTTTACTTAATGCTACACTTATCTATTCAACCACGAGTTTGCTCCTTGAGATATTTCCTTGAACACTAACTTCAATAATGTAGCTACCTGTTGGGAGGTTGCTCACGTCAACAGCAGCACGACTGGAGTTTATCTCTTGCGAAATAACCCTTTGCCCGGTTACATTAAACACAGTTACTGATTCAATTTGATGGTCGGAAACCAGGTTTACAATATCACGGGTTGGGTTTGGATAAGTCATTACTCCAATCGAGGTCTGATTTTCGATACCGACAAGATAATCAAGAGTAACAGGCACTTCTGTCCACTGCTGATCTGGATCGTTTGCACCGATAACTACATTTGCGTAGTATGTCCCAGCAGTGAGAGCAACTGTATTAAAACTCAGAGTCAGGTTTGCTTCTTGCCCAGCTGCCACAGTTCCTGTGCCAGGAGTTACCAATAACCATGCAGGCCATCCCAATCCCTCAACTTCAGCACGGATACAGAAGTTACCGGTACCATCAACACCGGGGAATTCAGACCATACGGGGCCTGTACGTAAATAGCAGGTTCCCGGAACTACCGGTTGATCGTCTACCCCAAGGGTAAAAAGACCTGCAGGACTAGTAAAATGGTACCCAATCCATATTTCTTCGCCTGTAATTACAATCGGGTTATCTAAGGTAACAGCATTCCATGTCTGGGCTGTCGGAGTCATTTCCTGTTCAAACAAAACTGTCGACGTTCCGGGCTGACTATAATCACCTTTTGCCCAAACATATACCGTGACAGTTTCGGAAGCCGGCAAATCGTTAATAAAGAAACTAATGTAGTGTATTGTCTGGCCTAAATGCTGCGATGTTAAATCGTTGCCCATTCGCACAGCAACATCTACATCGAAACTATTCTCCCATCCAATAGCTGTGATAATGTCAAGGTCGTAGTTCATTTGACCATTAATCAAATTTGAGCTTATTGAAGGGTCTTCATAAACCGGATATGCACTGTAATTCATAGGCTCTTCTCCGATATTTGAGAAACCAAGCAATTCTTCGTCCTGTCCGAAAGTAGATATTTCAGTAGTTTCTATATCGATAGTTGGAGGAATCAAACCGCTTTGAATTTCAATATATTCAAAATCATCGACATAATACTCCGAATTGTTTACACCAGTACTCGTTTGATTCAATCCATAGAAATTAATAACATCCAGTTTATTCTGACCTCCTGCAGCACTTTCTTCGTTTGAAAACGTCCACGAAAGGATTTCGGTTTCATCAACCCAGGCTGTTGCCTGATCGGTTTCAAGATTAATATTCAGTTCAACATGCATCCAGGTATCAGCAGCATAAGCAAAATTGGTTGTTACACCACCCTGAATCAGGTCGCAGGTACCATCTGTCCTGAAATAGAAAGCAAACGCCCATGAATTGCCAAAATCGTGTTCAATATTAAAATATCCTCCCTGACCCGACACAATGTAAATCCAGAAATTTACATCATATTCACCGCTGGTTTTATCGCCAAAATTGAAAACCATGTCGTTGTTGTTGATGATTTTCATGGATTTGGTCTCCGAATGCGATTGAACATCACTTACATAACTGTTCTCAGCTGCCTGACCAGTCCACGGATAAAACAAGGGTTGCTGGGAATTCACTGTTTGTCCGGCGGTAAATTCGTCGAAGTTTTCGCTGAAAATGGTGGTTTGTGCACCAGCCACAGCGGCTGCAAACAATAGTGCCACCAGAAGTAAATTTTTTCTCATAATTGTGTTGTTTAATTAGATTTATGTAAAAATACAAAAATTTGATATAATGAAGAAATAAATTTTATAAATTTTAAAAATTGAACTTCGAAAGTTACAATAACTCGATTAGATCTGAAAAAGAAGTGTTAAACAAAATAATAAAAACACCAAGTTTATTAAATACTGTAATGGACCTAATTGCTTTAGATCATGAATTTCTTTTCCGCTACGGTTCACCCCAACGAGACTCTGAGATGATTTGATTTTTGTTATAAGTACATTCGATAATATCGGTACATCCGAGACCTCTGCGGGTGACTTGGATGAGGTAGAATTTACACAGCAGATGGGTAGGTTGTTACCAGATTATGATTTAATACATTCATTAGCACGTTAATTGCGTAAGACTTATTAAATTTGTCAATGAATACTTTGGGCAGCACTATTGGGGAATGAGCGAAATAACTTGAAAAATGAGCAGTAACCAAAAAATATCCATACGTTTTTTCGATGATCGGGAGGTTCGGGCATTGTGGGATGAACAAAACGCCAAGTGGTGGTTCTCGGTGCTGGACATTGTAGCTGTTCTTACCGACCAGAACGACTATACCAAAACTCGCAACTACTGGAAATATTTAAAAGCCAAATTAAAGAAAGAAAAGAACGAGTTGGTTAGTGGCACTACCCAACTGAAACTGTTAGCAAGTGACGGCAAACGATATGTGACAGATATGCTCGATTACAACGGAATTATTGCATTGGGCAAACAATTTCCTGGTAAAAAAGCAAACCGATTCATTGAATGGTTTACATACAGTGATGAAAGTATTGACGGGAAAAGTAAAACAAAGGCGTATGCCCTGTTTGAGAGCTCTTTTATCGACAGTATTGAAGTTGGAACAAGCAAGGGATTACAGCAGATACATGCCTATTTGTTTGGCGGTTTGTATGATTTTGCAGGACAAATCAGGCAAAAAAACATTTCAAAGGGTGGATTCCAATTCGCTGTATCGCACTTTCTTGGCGAAACATTACAGCAAATTGAACGAATGCCCGAAAATTCGTTTGACGAAATTGTCGAAAAATATGTAGAGATGAACATAGCTCATCCATTTATGGAAGGCAATGGTCGGAGCACCCGAGTCTGGCTTGATCTGATAATGAAAAAACGCATAAAAAAATGCATTGATTGGAGTAAAATTGGCAAAGCCGACTACATGAACGCAATGATTCTGAGTTCTCAGGACGACAGCACATTGAAGCAATTATTAAAAAACGCTTTAACCGACCAAATCAATAGCCGTGAAATGTTTATGAAAGGAATTGACTACTCGTATTATTATGAAGAGTAATGAATTATGAATTATGAATTATGAATTATGAATTATGAATGTTAAGGATTGGTTATGAATGAAAGGTATATTCCATTAAAAGATAGGTCTTTTGCATTTGCAGTTATACTTGTCAATTCTTTCAAGGATTTGAACGAAAATAAATAAGTAGTTCGTAATCAGCAAGCACTAAAAATCAATCAATATACCCTCCACTCGTAGTAGTATTTAAACCCATAACCGTTAAGGTGAAAGATAATTGCTTTTTGTTCGCCATGCTTGTTTCCCTTGCTAATTTTCGGAGCTTTCATCGTTCCTTCAAATGCTTGAATATGAGTTTTTGCATCAGCAGTTGCAAAATTGATCTTACCAGCGGTTCCGCCACCTGGATTTATATCTTTCATATCAAAGCTAACCGAAAATTGAGAAATTCCCCATGAAGATACAACAGCCCTATTAACTTCAATCGAAGGCAATTCGATATCGGAAAAATATTTTGGAGGATCTGTCCATCTTGTAACCGCTTTGCCCGATGCAATAGTTTTACCGTTCTTATCAATTCGAGTAACCGAGGTAGTAAAATTATTCTTATCGCCTGTTGCAGTATTAACTTCGGAATAAGTATCACCATTTGCAAACTTACCGGTTTTTGTCCCATCCGATGTGCTTACGATATATTCCCATCGTGTAAAGTACCAACCAGTTTTATCATCTGCAACAGAATTCTCCTCTTTTAAATTTTCTTGAGTGCTTGTTTTTACTAATTCTGGATTCCAAACATAAGAATAAATCGCTTTAAACCCAGCTCCCATATTGATAGTGATAGTTCTTTCTTGCCCTGCTTTCACACCTTTATCCACCGCAATTTTTCCAGATAAGACACCACTAAAATCCTTTTTAAAATATTTTTCGCCAAGGTCGTTCGTCATATAAATACCATTATAACCTTGATTAAAATAAATAGATTGTTGATCTGGTGTCCACGTCTTTGAACTCATCGTTTTTAAAGTATATTTTATACGAATAAAATCTCCTGGAAAAATCTCAGACTCAGGATTTGTCCATTGCACATTATAATCAACACCAGCCAAAAGTTTACCAGAGCTTTTGTCGTAACGATTGAAGTGAATAATAATATCACCTTTACTGCCCTCGTATTTGGTAACATCTTCCATGTAATCAGACGTTCCGGCTAACACCCTATCTACAGTTTTGGTCCCATCAATAAAACTGTAATTTACCATTTTCCAGCCTCCTTTTGAAGTGCTTGTCTGTGCCTGCATACTCAAACCAAAAATGCTCAGGACAATTAATAAGACAATTTTTCTCATATCATTTTTTTTTAAGATGTGAAAGATACAAAATAATAACGATTATTTAAACTAATAAACGTATAAATGCTGTGAAATATTGCAAAAATAGAGGTCAATTCGACAAGTTGTGGATGGGTGCACATTGTAACAAGCGCAACGTAAAGATTATTGTATTGACCCTATTGGCAAATGATTTTGGTGCAATCAGCTAGTTGTTTTTGGTAAACTTTACGTAAGTCCATGGCTTACCAACAATATAATCTTCGATGTTGAGTAAATGTAATCGTTCCTTTTCGGCTTGAACTTCTTGTTTGCTATCGAAAAAATTAGAGCAAATAAAGTAGAAATTACCCGTTTCTTCGCGAATCAGAGTGGTTTCTAAGTTGATTTCTCGTTGCAAAATCTTTTGACCTTGTTTGGCATAGTTTATATCGCGGTAAGCCCCGACTATCACACAATATTGTCCGGAAATATCCTCTGTAACTTCTTGCTTTGAATTGATGGCCGATATCTCATTATCGTTGCGATTGTTTCGGGAATCCTGTGAGTTGCTGTTATCTGTTTTATTGAAGTTGTTATTTAGTGTTGGGTTTTGATGGATAGAATCGGAATTATTATTTGCATCATTACTACGATCCTGGCTGTTATAATCGGTGTCGACAAACTCATGGTTTTTCTTAATATCATTAAGCAACTTCATGTCTTCGTCACTTAGCTCTGCGCATTTTTTTAGTTGTTCAATTTCTTCTTTTAGAATCGTGATTTGTTCTTTGTTATCATCAATTTCATCTTTCATAGATTTATTCTCGTATTCTAATTTATCTAGCTGTTCAGATTGTTCCTGCATATTTCTCTTCATCGATTTGTCGAGTTTTCTGTTTTCGGCACTGTTTGTTTCCTTGTTTTGGTTTCTAATGATTTTATATCCTATAATTAGTTCGTAGGTAGAACCCGAAAAATCAGCAATTGCTCCTACGCTATAATCGTAAGCACAGCCAATGCTTAGATTGTCGTATATATCGAAAGCAAGAGCGAGATATACCGAGCTATTGTGCCTGTATGCCAAGCGAGCTTGTGCCACACTAAGAACTTCGAAGTTGAGGCCTGCATCAAGTTGTAAGGGCAATCCGATAGTTGTTCTGGCTTGAATTTCAGGACTTATTGATAATTTGTTGTTCAATAGGTGAAATTCATAATTAATCACTCCCCAGAAATGCTGAACCAATTGATAGCTTACTTGTTGAACATTTCCATTCGACTGAAACAACATTCGTGTTCCGGGAAGTTGATAACCGGCCAAACCAATATGCAAATTGTTGAAGCGATAATTGAGACCTGCGTCACCTGAAATGTTACTAACACTTTTGCTTGACGCAAATAAAAGAGGGTCGCTCCAGTCGGCAGATTCAATTTGGTCGTAAGCCACTCTGGTATTTACCACGTTGAGGCTAAGCCCCATCGACAAATAATGTTTTTCGCCAAACCTAACCGAATAGGAGTAGCTGGCTCCAAGCATAGTTTTACGGAAGATGTTGTCTGCATCAATCGAAAGATTTATGCCAACACCTACGTTCCGCCCGTTAATTTTCGTGTCGAATGTCAATGCCGTTGTTTCGGGTGCACCTGGAATCTGTTTCCATTGTTGTCGGTTTTGTAAATACAGGTTTGTGCCATTTTCACCGGCTGCTGCGGGGTTTAAATAGTATGCATTCACAAAATAGAAATCGGTAAGCGACAATTGTTGCGCCGAAGCAGACGAAAAAATCAACAAACCGATGATATATAATAGAGCCTTATTCATAAACAATTAATTATTTCTTAAAATTGAAACACTGCCTTTGTAAACCACATCCGAATTTTCGAAAACAATAGCATAGTAATAGGTGCCATCGGGCAGAATATCGCCATTCATATTTTCCCCTTTCCAGTTGTTAGCATACGATTTCGTTTGAAATACCATATTTCCGATTCTGTCGAAAATAAAGACCTCGCATAAGCCATAACTTTCAATATTTTCGACATACCAGGTGTCGTTAATCCCATTTCCGTCGGGTGTAATAATATTATTTGGCTTTATTTTAAAGTCTTCGAGCACCTCAATCATAACCGTGTCGGAGTTTACACATCCCCTTGTATCTTCTGCCTGCAAAATGTATTCAATAGTTTCTAAGGGATTGGCCACTGGGTTGGCAATAGTAGCATTCGATAAAAATGATGATGGAAACCATGTAAATAGGGCACCACCGCTTCCACTCAGGCGTATTTCGTCGCCTTTACTGATAACAACATCTTGTCCGGCATCTGCATTGGGCAAAGCAAACACTTGGACATATCGTGCCAGCGAGTCGGTGCAACCATTTTCCGATTGTACTTGCAATACCAAACGGTATATACCGTGTGTGTTATATATGTGATTGGGATTTGGAACGATGGATATTTCCATGTCGCCAAAACTCCATTGATAAAACATATTACCAGCTTGGATTATACTTTGATTTTGTGGATTTATAGGAATTCCATCGCAGACATCACTAACCGAAAAGTTTGCCAATGGCATATAATCGACAGTAACAAACGAAGAGTAAGTGTGTTGGCAAGAGAAGTTAGATGTAACACTTAGCACCACCTGATAAGTTCCCGGATTCAGATATTGTTTAACGGGGTTTTGTTGCACCGAGTTGGTGCCATCTCCAAAATCCCACGAGTAGTTGGCAATGCTTCCGCTTTCGATGTGCGATTCATCGAAAAAGTATGACATTTCTCCATCGCATACATTTTCGGCACTGAACATGGGTTCGGGTATTGGATACACAACTACTTGTTTGCTTACCGAATCGGCGCACATGTTGTTAACCGTTGCAATTAATTTTACCACATAAGTGCCGGCACTATTGTACAAATGCAGAGGCTCAACATCATCAGAATTATTTCCGTCTCCAAAATCCCATACATATTCTAAACTCCCTTGCTGAATAACCGACAGATTTTCAAAATTCACTTCGTTATATAAGCATTCGTTGTTTGCAACAAAGTTTACATTGGGTAAGGCATACACGTTGACTAATTTAGAGATACTGCTTTGGCAGGCACTGTCGGTATTTACGCTAAGTGTTACCGAATAGGTTCCAGGAGCTTGATAATAGTAGGTGGGTGAAACTTCGTTTGAGTTGTCGCTATTGCCAAAATTCCAGTGATAATATAAATCTCCTTGCGGTAAAATCGAATTATCAACAAAATACATCGAATCGGTAAAACAGACATCGTCGAAACTAAAGTTCGCTATAGGTTGCGGATGCACATGAATAATTTTCGAAACAGTATCAACACAGCCTTGATTGGTAGTGGCAGTTAATGTAACTACATATTCTCCAAAGCTGTTGTATAAATGTACAGGATTAATTTCGTTCGAAAAATTACCATCACCAAAAGCCCAAAACGACATGGCACTACCGTATTCTATATATGTGGTGTTGTTGAAACTGAGCGGTGTTCCGTCGCATTGATTTTGTGTGATAAAATTGGGAATGGACCGCGGAAAAATTTCGATGTTATGCTTTACCGAATCGCTACAACCCGATTCAATTTGTGTAACAACTAGGCTTACCGCATAGTTGCCGGCTGCAGGATACACATGGTTTGGGTTTTCGATATCCGACATACTTCCGTCTCCAAAATTCCATTCATATGCCAGTGCTCCTCCGTTGGGCGCAAACGAATTGTTAACACAAAACAGGGTGTCGGCATGGCACTTGTTGGCAGCATAAAAACTAACTACCGGCGAGGGATAAACAGGAACAACAGCACTTATTGAATCGATGCACGAATGATTTGATACTGCAACCAATTTTACTGTAAACATGCCGTAAGAAGGATAAATATAAACAGGATTAGTTGAGCTGTTTCCGTCGCCATTGCCAAAATCCCAACTGTAGCTTACAATGGAGCCCGCCGAAATGCTGCTGCTGTTTACAAAGCTTGTCGGATGCGAATAACAAACAGTATCATAAGTGAACCCGACATCAGGTATTGGATGCACTACAATGGTACAAATTTCGGAATAGGCAGCGGCACATGCTCCCGATTGTATCACCGTTCGATACATTGTGGTTTGGTTTAAATTGCTGAAATTTAGTGTGTGAGTGGCATTGGCTGTGTCGTTCCAAGTAGTGCCATAATCGAATGAATACTGCCATTTCATAATTGTGCCTGTATAATCGGAAAGAACCAGAGTGCCACTGTTGTTGCCAGCACATACTTCCTGATGACCCGACACAATTCCGCCATGCGATACCGGTGATACGTACACCTCAACTGTATTGGTATATATCGACTGGCAAACACCACTTTTCACCAAAGCCCTGAAATGGTGTGTCTGCAATAAATTGGTATATTCAAGCGTATCGTTTTGATAATCGATGCTCGACCAGGGAGAAAAACCTGTTTGCGACGATTCCCATCCGACAAGGTCTCCAGTGTGGCCTGATACAATGAGTTGTCCGTTGTTACTCAGGGCACAAACATCGTTGTTCCCCTCGAGTGTTCCAGTTTGGGTGGGCGGATATATCGTAACAACTGCTGTGTTTGATATGGCTTCGCTGCATGCACCACTTTGTACCACAGTGCGATACCAATTGGTGCTCGATAGGTTGTTGAACGAATAGCTCGGGTTGGTGTTTGCAATGGTATTCCACGAAACACCTTCGTTGTTGGAGTATTCCCAACGTGTAATATTGCCGTTGTAGTTGCTTAAGTTGAGTGTGCCGGAGTTTCCACTACCACACAATTCCATGTTGCCAACTAAGTTGCCTGCTTGAGTGAGGCTGCTTACATGAACTACGGCAACCGTGCTTGTGTCTTGATCGGTCGCTCCAAATTTCACAATAGCCCTGAAATAGGTAGTCTGCTGCAAATTGTTGAAGGGTAAGGGTTTGCTTTGATACGATATAGTAATCCATGGGTCGCTGCCTGATATTGAGTATTCCCAGTATAACACGTCGCCTACCGACGACATTAGTGCGATGGTGCCGGTGTTGACATCGGCACACACTGTGCCAGGTGATGCTACCGCAGTACCACCATCAGACACTTGTGAATATGTGGCCGTTGACCACAGCAGAAAACTCAACATCACGATTACTGACTTAAATGAAAAATCATTCATAAGCTACATTATTACAATTTTATAGGTTTTCATTTTGTTGAGTACATTCATTCGTAGAATATAGATTCCCGGATCCAAATGATTAAAGTTAAACGACTTATTTACATACGATGCATGGTCAATCTGCTCTTGATAAATCATTTTTCCATGTAAATCGAATAAGGACAGCGAAATTACTGAGTGTTGATTGAGCTGTAACTCGTAAGTAAAACTACCATCATTGGGGTTGGGATAGAGTTTTTCGGAAAGAATTTCGAAAAAGTGTTCGGTGTTATCGTTTTCAACTTCTTTGGGAATATAAATTTTGCTTGTACCGCTTATTTGTATTGGCTTTGAAATGGTATCGGAACAAATATTGTTGCTTACCATCAGTGTAACCAGATAGTTGCCTTCTACATAGAATACATGCTGAGGAATTGCTTCGGTGCTTGTAACGCCGTCTTTAAAATCCCATAAATAATGGGTTGGTTCAGGATATGAAACATCAACAAAACGTATTGTGTCGCCCCGCATGGCCTCCGATGCTGCCAGAAAATATGCGGTAAGCGAAAGCTCGCTGAATTGAACTATCACTGTATCGGAAGCAGTGCAACCAAATTCGTTGGTAACATCAACCCAATATTTACCTGAATCGGCCACGATTACTGCATTCTCAAAAGAGCTAAAACCGAAATCAGAACCCCAAGCATAGTATTGTCCGGCATCACCGGCACTTAACAAAGCCATTTGATTGGCACAGAGATACAAATCAGCACCTAAATGTACTATTGGGTTGGGATGAAAAACTACTGCAACAGAATCTTCGGAGCTACAACCAAATTCGTTGGTAACTTGCACAGTATAATTCCCTGTTTCTACAACCTGTATCGTGGCGCTTGTTTGAAGTGTGTTCCAGAGAAAGCTGCAATTGGGATTTCC
>Ga0116157_10004183_pt1 | contig 13538 bp, 12 predicted proteins | sample AD_UKC048_MetaG_FD_89882 | JGI IMG/M metagenome (GOLD analysis project Ga0116157, IMG submission 89882) | Active sludge microbial communities of municipal wastewater-treating anaerobic digesters from USA - AD_UKC048_MetaG | ecosystem: Engineered > Bioreactor > Anaerobic > Digestate | place: USA...
GAACCGTCGGGTGACCAGCTCGGAACATTAATCGTCCCTTGCCCACCGTACACATAGGCGATGATTTCGGGTGCACCCCCACTGATGGGCATTTCACGCAAGTAAACGTGGCGATAAAACGGGTGCTCATTGGGATCTATATCCGTCATATAAGATAGAAACACAATTTTTTTACCGTCTGGCGATACGTGAGGGAACCAATTGTTGTGATTATCAAAGGTGAGCTGCTCTTGATTTGAGCCGTCCGCCAACATCCGCCACAATTGCATTAACCCAGTGCGGTTAGAATTGAAATATATGTATTTACCATCGGGGCTATATTCAGCACCATCATCCAACGCAGGTGATGTGGTCAACTGAGTTTCCTTTTTCGTTTTAATATCAATCGTAAAAATATTAAACGCGTTGTTACGCTGCCCCGTAAACACCAATTTTTTATTATCAGGAGAGAAGCCGTGCAAGTAGGAGTGCCCTGCTCCAGTCGCATTGATTTGCATTGGCTTTTTGCTGCCAGTTATGGGCAGCGTGTAAAGGGTTGAATTACCACTGTCGCTAGCAACATGGTGACTAATTCCAATTTGCTTTCCATCCCAAGACAACACGTGATCGTTATTGTTTTGATTGGCAAAACCAGTTTCAATAACGCTGGGCTTACCGCTGGCAATATCAAATTTATACAACAACCCTTTTGAATTATAGATAAGAGATTTTCCATCCAATGTCCAATTGGGTGCTTGAATCGAATCGGGCGAGCGGAACACAATACGGCTATTGCCCGTATTCAAATCCAAAATTTCTAAGTTGCTGCCAATATAATCTTTGTAGGGTTTAAAATCTTTTGCCGCCGGAATGGTAATGCGAACATTCGAAAAGGTAGCCGTCTCCACGACGTCTGCATTGTGCGAGCACACTGCCAAGCCAACAAAGACTTTATCGCCAAGCTTTACATGCGATACAGACGTTACCTGAAAAGGTTCGCCTTTTTTTGCAGCACTAAAAATATAGACATCGCCACGACGCTCCAATTGAATCACATCCGGTGCTTTGATCTGCATGGGATACTGCTCTGTCTCACCACCGGCTTTTTCGCGGAATTGCAAAGACGTTAAACCATCTCCATGCACAGCAGTATTAACATTGGGCGATGCAGTATTTAACGCTGTGCGTACATTCCACCCTACCTTTCTATGCGGATCAACACCTGTTCCCTCAAACTCTATGTGAGCGCTTACAATAAAATCGCCTGACATTTGGTTATAGAGATAATGAAGCTCGTCTTCACCAGCCCACATATTTTTACCCGAACTGCTGATTTTATACGTCTGCTCTTTTGCATCATAAACTACAGCGCCTGCATGCTTTACCGCACCTACATCTGCGTGCCCGGAAAACTGCCCAATGGGCTCAGCTAACACCGAAATTGAATAATTCATTGCTATCGCACCTACCATGCCGAATATTGCTCTTTTTATATTCATAAAATCCTCTTATTTATTAGACTAGATCCCAACCAGACAACTCCTAATTACCTTCATACTGCATGGCAATCGAAAATAAGTAGATTCCGCGGGGGATTTTATTGTTGTGCAAACCTGCCTTTAAAGGTTGTTTTTTACTCATATTTACAGACCCTTACATCACTTTAGGTGATATGGAGTAAAAACTCCCTTCACGACATAGCCTGCAAAGGAAAACTCAATAAATTGACTGACAATAGCGAGATAGAATATTCTCAAATTGCTGCATAGCAACAGCAGCGAACGTATTTTTCAACAGGTTCTACAATTACTTAAGTAACACCCAAATAAAATACTCATAACAAAACTCGTACTCTGGACATTTGAACATTAAAAAAGGAATCATAATGATTAAGCAATTCTTACGTAACACCGTAAAAAGTATAATTTTTTTAACGGTAGCTACAACACTGCTAACAACCTCTGCACTAGCGGCTGACACAAACAATGAGCAATCACAATCTGCAACGGAACCCAAAAAGGAAAAATACACTAGCGGCCCCATGGAGCTGTTAGGTGTAGCAAGACAAGCGGAACAATGGTTCAAAATGCCCGTATTAATTGCACCTAATGCAGGAACAATAGCATTTGTAAATTTAAGCAAAGCGCCACTTAGTTATAGCCAGTTTCTAACTCAACTTAATCTCAGCGGTCTTACTGCCTATAAATCTAACGGTTACATACAAATTATTCCCAATCGCGAGGCACGCAATTTATCGATTCCCTTTGTAGAAAAGAATAAATCTTATTTAGAGGATGAATACGTTACCGATGTACTTACGACTGAAAAGGCCTGTGCCCCCAGAGTACTCGCTGTCATTCGCCCGCTCGTTCCCCAGTATGGCCACCTAAGTGTTTATGAAGAGGGTAACGCACTTATTATTGTAGATACCTACGGCAATATTCAGCGAGTTAAAGCAGTAATAAAAGCTATAGAAGCAAACTTAGATGAGAAAGAAGATTGCGGAAGAATCAAAAATATTCTCCCACCATCCGAGAAAAAATAATACAACCATACAACGAAAATGGCGCAATCAGTTGCGCCATTTCTTAAAAAAATATCTAGCCGAAAGTTATTTACATCAGAAAAAAGCAGCTAAATTTTCACCTCGATACACTCAACTTCTGCAAGGTTTCTAGTCTTCGCAACAACGGCTCTACCGCAATCTCCCCCATCACTGTCAACTGCTTTTGATGCTCACCATTTTGATTAAAAAACACGAGTGATGGCGGCGCAAATAATCCAAAACGCTTTAATAATTCCGTGGACTCGCGTGTGTTATCAGTAATGTCTACCTGCACCATTAACGCATTCACGGCGTGTAAGCGTGCATCTGCAAAGGTGGTGCGAGCCATGTCTAAACAGGCGGTACACCAATCGGCGTAGTAATCCACCATCACGGGTTTGGATTCGGCGCGGGCTTTATCGAGTACGCTTTGGAGTTGTGCATTGGTGGTGACTTTTGTGAAACTTATTTCACTCTTCGATATTGTTTTACCGTCAACGTTTGCACTAGAAACCGCACTGAATTTTTCCAATGGTTTAAATAGATTAGCTGCACCTGTTGCAGCGCCAATTAACATTAAGCTCGCCCAAAAAACGCAAACGATACCAAGCGTGCGCCACAGAGTTCCAAAACCAGCAGCCGCTTTTTCAAATGCGCCTAGGGCGATACCCGAGCCCATGAATAACAGCGCCCACAACACCAACATGAGGGTTCCCGGTACAAAGCGGCTAAGCATCCACAGTGCTACGGCGAGCAAAAGTACGCCAAAAAAAGATTTCACCGCGAGCATCCACATGCCCGCCTTAGGCACGAGTGCGCCACCACCTAAACCAATCAATAACAGCGGCACCCCCATGCCTAAGCCCAGCGCAAACAGTGCTGCGCCGCCGAGCATGGCATCGCCTGTGGTGCTGATATATATCAACGCTCCCGCTAAGGGCGCTGAGACGCAGGGCGATACAACTAACGCAGAAAGCGCGCCCATAATCGCCACGCCGAATAAACGGCCACCCTGCTGTTTTTGGTTGAAGCCGTTGAGTTTATTCATAATGGATGATGGTAACTGCAGCTCGTAAAAGCCGAACATCGCCAATGCGAGCACCACAAAAATGCCGGCAAATACCGAGAGCACCCAAGGGTTTTGTAACCACGCACTGATATTGGCACTTGCACCAAAGTAACCAACACAAACACCGGCAACGGCATAGCTAAACGACATACCAAATACATAAGCGCTCGCCAATAAGAAACCGCGCCGCGCACTTAGCTGCTCGCCTTGCCCCGCAATAATACCCGACAAAATAGGCACCATTGGCAAGACACAAGGCGTTAGCGATAGACCGATGCCCAACACCAGAAAAGTACCGATAATTCCCCAGAAACCCGCCGTGCGCAGAAAGCTGGCTATGCCATCGGCAGATTCCAGCGGTTGTTCTGTCGCTGCAATTGATTGGGAACTCGCGGTAGCCGCAGCACCTGTTAAGATTTGCCCCTTACCCGATACATCAATCTCCATTCGTACTTTTTGAACGGGATAACACAAGCCCGCTTGCGAGCAGCCTTGGTAGCTTATTTCAATGGACTTAGGTTTTATCGCACCCAAATCAGCGTTAGCACTTAGGTGGTCATGAAAGATTTTTACCTGCCCAAAGTTGGGGTCGTCTTTCAGCTCGGCTGCGCGATCAAAGCTGAGCGCAATCACCTGCCCCGCGTCAGTTTTAACGTGAATACGATCTTGGTAGAGGTAGTAGTCCGGGGCGATCTTCCACTCCAACCTTAATTGCCACGCCTCCAGGTTTTGGCTAAACACAAAGGCTTGATCAACCGGCAAAAAACTTGGCTCGTCACTTTGAATATCATCAAAATCCAAACCTTGTGCCACACTCAATTGAGAATTTAAAACCACCAAAAAGCCCAGGCACACCCATAAGGTTCTTAAATACTGCATTCACACTAGCTCCACATTCACATTTATGACGCCATTGTGCGTAGCCATTCTTAAATTGTGCTTAAGGCAAAATATTTTTTGGCCGATTTAAGGAAGCCTTAATTTTTGCAGGCCTAGACTATGATTGCGTGATTTCTTATGGTTGGGCTACCTCCAATAAGCACACTATTTTTTACGGCTGCACTACTTATGACTGCATTACTTATGACTGCACCACTTCTGAGGATTTATGAATGCTCAAGCGTTTGCTCCACACTCTTGTTTTTGCTTTGGTTGCCTTAAGCCCCTTGGGATTTGCCGATGAACTCAACCTTGCCGCCTACAAAGGCAAAGTTGTCTATATCGATTTCTGGGCATCTTGGTGCGGCCCGTGCCGCCAATCATTCCCGTGGATGAAAGAGCTGCAAGCTGCCAAAGGTAAAGATGGGCTTGTGATTATTGCGGTGAATGTGGATCAAGAGAAAAAACTCGCCGATGCATTCCTCGCCGAATTCTCACCTAACTTTAAGATTGTGTTCGACCCCGCTGGCCAGTTGGCTACCGAATTCAAAGTCGCCGGAATGCCAAGCGCTTACATCATAGGCCGCGATGGCAAACCGCGTTTTAAACACATTGGTTACCACCACGAAAAGCGCAGCCAATACGAGCAGGAAATTCAAACCCTACTCGATGAAGCCGCACACTAAGTTCACGTGTTTTACATCAACCCACACGAGTCCATTTCTTATGTCGATTAAACTCAAATGTTGCGCGCTGCTGATTGGCATTAGCCTCTTAAACGGCTGCTCAAGCCTCGGGGTAAAACCTTGGGAACGCGATTTACTCGCTAAAAAATCCATGCAACCCAACGGCTACCCGCTGGAAACTGCTGCCGATGACCATACCTATTTCAGTAAAGAAGCGTCTGCCGGTGGCAGAGGTTTTGGTGGAGGTGGCTGCGGATGCAACTAATTAATAAACCTAACTCCGTGCGTTTAGCGCTAGCCGCTGCGAGCAGCAGTTTGCTCGCGGGTGCAGCTCACGCTGAAGAAAAAACGCCTTGGTTGGTAGATTCTGCCTTAGCGGTTTACTCCGAATCTGACAGCCGCGTAACCGCCGTTGAACCCATAGTCGCGCTGCGCAAAGACATGGGTGGCGAGCGTATGTTGGGGCTGAAATTAACACTGGATTCGCTTACAGGTGCATCGCCTAATGGTGCTATTGCCGCGAATGAAGCACAAACGTTCACCGGCCCATCCGGCAATGGCAGCTACACCGCGCCAAAGGGTGAAACACCCTTGGATACCGAATTTAAAGATACGCGCGCTGCGGTTGCGATTAGTTGGGAGCAGCCTTGGGGCGAGCGCAATCGCGTCAGTTTTGGCGGCAATATTTCCAAAGAATATGATTTCACTTCTGCGGCACTCAGCGCCGCCATCGCCCGCGATTTCAACAACAAAAACACCACACTCTCGTTTGGTGTGAATGTTGAAACTGACATTATTGATGCGGTAGGTGGAATACCCGACCCGCTCACCAGTTTAAAAGTTGGCCTAAACCCAGATCACAAAGATGGCGGCAGTGAAAACAAAACCGTTAGCGATCTTTTGTTGGGCGTGACTCAAGTGATGAATCGTCACTGGCTAACACAGCTTAATTTTTCGCTGGGAACCTCCAGCGGTTATCACAGCGATCCTTATAAAGTGTTATCTGTTCTCAATACCGATGGCAGTTTGGCTACCAATCCCGCAGATGCCGCCAGCAAATGGTATTTGTACGACAGCCGCCCCGATAGCCGCTCGCGTCAAAGCCTGTACTGGGGTAACAAAATTCATTTAACGGAAGATGTGATTGATGTGTCTTACCGCTACTACACCGATGATTGGGGTATTGATTCGCACACACTCGATTTCCGCTACCGCTATGAGTTTGGCGGCAATATGTATTTGGAACCCCATGTGCGTTGGTATAGCCAAACGGCTGCAGACTTCCACCATCTCTACTTAAACAAAGGTGCGGATACCAACGGTGCAGCAAGCACATTGGATTACGCTTCCGCAGATTCGCGTTTAGGTGAATTTACCGGCACGACCTTTGGTTTGAAATACGGCATAGAACTCGGCCGCAACACCGAATTTAATATTCGTGTGGAGCAATACAAGCAAACCTCTAACGCAGGTGCGCCAGCCACTATGACCGCGCTTAAAGGTTTGGATCTTTCACCAGATTTAACCGCAATGACTGTGCTGGTGGGGTACTCGTTTGAGTTTTAGTGCTAGTACAAACCTTCTGGAATCCTAAGGTGATATTTGCGAGACCGTCGGAGGCATGGACGACCTACATGGATGTAGGAAGTTTCCCGAAGCGACTGGATCGCGAAGGGATGCCGACGTCGAGCCTACAGGGATGTACTTGCGGCGTGTCTCGCAAGTATTACCTTGGGATGGAACACACAGAAGAACAAATACCAGATGCAGTCTTGCACTGCTAAACTCCAAACTTCCTCCATTACATATCTAACTCACCATGCCCGACTTTCAGCTGCGCCCACATAACGATCATTGGATTGGCACTTATGCAGCTATGGCGAGCACTTGCGAAATTATTATCGATAGCAGCGAACAAGAACTCGCGCAAAAGCTCACTAAAATTGCGCAACACGAAACACTGCGCATTCAACAAAAATTTAGCCGCTATCAAAAAGACAATCTGCTCTGGCAAATTAATCACGCCAATGGCGCTGTTATTAATATCGATAGCGAAACTGCACACTTGCTCGATTTCGCCGATCAATGTTTTCAACTCAGCGATGGCTATTTTGATATTACCTCTGGCTGTTTAAGACGCGCTTGGACATTTGATGGCTCCGACAAATTACCCAGCGAAGAAAGTGTAAATGCACTTTTGCCATTTGTTGGATGGAAAAAAGTCAGCTGGAAAAAACAACGTGATGAAAACTCACAACTTCAAATGCCCGCCGGAATGGAAATTGATTTTGGCGGCATAGGTAAAGAATACGCGGTGGATAGCGTCTTGCGGTTATTAAGCGCACAAACAAACACTCCGATTCTTGTTAATTTTGGCGGCGACCTTGCCGTAACCGGCGCACGAAAAAATGGTGCCGCTTGGCAAGTAGGCATTGAAACACTCGATGCCGACGAACACATGAACAAGCAAGCAACCAAACAAGCCGATAAAATTTTAGAAATATCTGCTGGCGCACTCGCTACTAGCGGTGATTCACGCCGATTTTTAATTGCCAACAATCAACGCTACGGCCATATACTCAACCCCTTTACCGGCTGGCCGATTATGGATGCGCCGCGCTCCGTTACCGTTGCCGGTTCCAATTGTATTCAAGCAGGCATGCTCGCTACCTTTGCTTTATTAAAGGGTAAAAATGCAGAACTTTTTTTAGAAGAACAAGGCGTACCCTTTTGGCTTCTCAAATAAAGCAGCTTTTAAAATCAATTGTCTTTTGAAATAAAGTAGATCAGGAAAAATTATGCGTTTACTCCTAGTGGAAGATGACTTAATGCTCGGCGAAGCACTGCAGGATGCGCTTATGCCCCACAGCTACGTAGTGGATTGGGTAAAGGATGGCGAAAGCGCGTTAAAATCTTTGCGTCGCGAGCATTTTGAAATCATTATTTTAGATATTGGCTTACCGGGCATGGATGGTTTTGAAGTCTTAAAAAAATTGCGCAGCGAAAATTTTGAGGTGCCCGTTTTACTGCTCACCGCACGCGACTCACTCACCGATAAAGTGACTGGGCTAGACGCGGGAGCCGATGACTATTTATTAAAGCCCTTTGATTTAGATGAACTCCTTGCTCGCCTGCGCGCACTCAGCCGCCGCGCTGCTGGCAGGGCCATTCCGTTTATCAATCACGGCAAACTCTGCATTAACCCTGAAAACCAAAGCGTCAGCTACGACAACCAACCTATTGTATTAGCGCGCCGCGAATATATGGTACTGATCAAGCTCTTAGAAAACACCGGGCGCGTACTCAGCCGCGAACAACTAGAACAAAGCCTCTACGGCTGGCTAGACGATGTAGACAGCAACGCACTGGAAGTCCACATTCACCATATCCGCAAAAAAATCCCGGTAGATTTAATTCGCACCGTGCGCGGCGTGGGTTACACCATAAACAAGTGGAATGAGAGCCAAACCTAATGTCTATTCGGCGCTTTTTATTAGCAGGTTTACTCGGTATTTTATTGCTCAGCTTTGTGGTTATTTTTTTATTTAATCGCTACCAAGCTTTTGTAGAAGTTGGTGAACTTTATGATGCGCAACTCGCGCAATCTAGCCGCATTCTACAAGGCTTTCTCAATCGGCCTGCAGATGAAATTGATTTCGACCATATTAACACTGCGCTACTCGCCGCTACCGAAAACTACAGCAATGACGATACGCATGATAACGACAACATGCGCAATGATGGCGGCCATAAATACGAGCACAAATTTGCCATTCAAATATGGGATAAAAGTACCAACCTCTTAGTCAAGTCTCCCAGCGCACCGCTCTATGCAATCGCCGATTTCAAAGATGGTTATTCAATTAAAAAAATTGGCGATTTTAATTGGCATGTATTTACCCAGCATTTACCCAGCAACGGCTATTGGGTAGTGATTGCCGAACGTGCCGATATTCGCGAAGAAATTATCGAAAAGCTAACTTACAGCTCTTTAGTTGGCCCTCTCGCGGGCATGGTTTTTTTAGCCTTTGGCGTCATTCTAGTCGTGACCAAAGGCTTGCAACCGCTCATCGATTTATCGCAGCAAATACGCGAACGCAATATCGACAAACTCGAACCACTGGTACTAGAAAAAGCGCCAAAAGAATTGATCCCCTTGGGGCAAGCGGTAAATTTATTAATGGAACAAGTCTCACAAGATGTAGAACGCGAGCGCCGTTTTCTGGGCGATATAGCCCACGAACTGCGCACACCACTGGCCGCCATGAAACTCAATGCGCAAAACGGTTTATATTCAAAAGATATTTACAGCGTACAGAACTTCTTAATTAAAATTGTGCGCGGTGTAGATCGCAGTATTCGTTTGATTGAACAACTGCTAACGCTGGCGCGGCTTGACCCACGCGCGCTCGGCGAACCCGAAACCTGTGTACTGGGCGATATTGCCCAAGAAGTAATAAACGCGCTTAGCCCGCAACAACAAAGTGGTGTACACATTCATGTGGAAGAATCGCTATTCAATACACAACTCAATGCCTACCCTGACTTATTGAGCGTTATGCTGCGCAACCTTATCGAGAATGCTAGCCGCTATTCACCAGAAGGAGGCAAGATAAGTCTCGCTGCCGAGCAAACTGCTAATAACATCATTTTCGCGCTCACGGATCAAGGCCCGGGGGTTTCTGAACAGCAATTGCACTCGCTTGGTAAACGTTTTTTTAGAGAGCGACCAGCAGACCGAATGGGCAGTGGTTTAGGGCTTTCGATTGTTGCGCGCATTGCCGAGCTGCACCAAGCCCAAGTCAGCTTTAGCAATGCAGTGCCGCAGGGATTGGTAGTAAAAATTCTATTTCCATTAGCGAATGCAAACGGAGACAGTTGAGTAGAAAAAGCAGGGGGCGAGGCGAGAAAGAAATTTAAGGCGCTACCGAAAGCTTCACCCAATACCTAGGTATATTCAGAGGTGTATCACTGGGCAACAAAGGATTCTCAAGCTCAATAATTTTGCGATTAGGCTGTTTTAGAATCTCTAACGCGGATTGAACACGCTCAGTACTCAAAAATAATTTATCAAACTCGCCGTTTTTAAGAACAATCGCCCAACCGTTTTCCAAGCGCTGCGCCAATTCTGTATTTTGTTTATTCACAAAAAAGTACAAGGCTGCGGGGTAATGCAGTATCAGGCGCGGTTCAACTACTAAGTTTTGCGAGCGAATTAAATCAGCTTCTAATTTCACTTCTGTCGCACCGCGCGGGAAAAAATCAAACCGCCTTGCAACTAACATCTTGTATAAATTTTCTTTTGCCATAGCCTCGCTGACTTTGAAGTCGTTAGCGCGCAAAATTTCTGTATCAGGCCAATGCATACCTTGCCCTGCGCTTAAGGCCAACAACTCCTGTTTAGTATTGATCTTGGCAAACTTGGCTGCATCGCTTTTGCGAATAACTAATAACCGATAACCAATTAAACCTTTGAGCAGCGGCACACGAATAGCGCGCATACTTTGCTCGCGCTCTATATTGGTCATTGTCCAAAGCACATTATTGCCTTTGTCCTGCACTAAAGCAGCCACCCAGCGCGCTTGCGAGAGCGGATTATTGGCAAAGCGAAACTCAATCACTTCGTCGGGGGCTTTGCTGGCATTTAAAATTAAACGGAGCAATTGAATGTAATAGTCTTCCTGCAGGTTTTGCGGGAGCTGGACATCCACAAAATAGCGGCGCGGCTCCGCCTGCACTGCAACAGCAAAGCAACTCAAAACCAGAACCAGAACTCGCCCCAAGGCAACCAATGTCATCAAATCTCCATCACCGCACAATAAAACATACACATCATGAGATAGCCTAGCACAGGGGCGTGATGACAGCTGCACAGTGCTGCCGTATAGTCACGCCTACCTGTCACTCCGCAAGGATTCTTTTGATGCAAGAAAAACTGGAAACCCGCACTTTTCTGTTGTTTTTATTCGCCGTAAGTATTGGCTTTGCCCTGCTGATTAAGCCCTTTTTTGGCACTATTTTCTGGGCCTGTGCAATTGCAGTTATCTTCGCACCCCTGCAGCAGCGCCTGCTTAAGCGCTGGCCGGGCCGTAAAAATCTCACAGCGTTGGCAACCCTGTTTCTTTGCATTGTTATTGTGATTTTGCCCGTCGTGTTTGTAATTAGCTCGGTCGTCAATGAAGGGATTTTGGTTTACAACAAACTGCTCTCCGGCGAAATCAACCCAGCGCAGTATATAGAATCCATGCGCACCGCCTTCCCAGCGCTGAATAATCTACTCGCTAGGCTCGGCATAGATATGAGCAACCTTAAAGAGGATGCGCTTAACGCTGCCATGTCGAGCGGGAAATTCATCGCTGGCCACACGCTTTCCATCGGCCAAAACGCCTTTGAGTTTTTGATGAGCGTAGTGCTTATGCTCTACATCACTTTTTTCATGCTGCGCGATGGCAGCTACTTAGTCGATTTAATGATTCGCGCCCTGCCCTTGGGCGACGTGCGCGAGCGCATGCTGTTCTCGCTGTTTGCCGAGGTCACCCGCGCCACCATTAAAGGCAACGTAGTTATCGCCATACTGCAAGGCACCATTGGCGGTATCACCCTGTGGGCGCTGGATATTCACGGCGCGATTCTCTGGGGCGTAGTCATGGCCTTTGCATCGCTAATTCCAGCGGTAGGTTCGGCGTTGGTGTGGGTGCCCATTGCGCTCTACCTCACCGCCATTGGTGAAGTCTCCTCAGCACTTATTCTTACCGCTATTGGTGCGGGCATTATCGGCATGTTGGATAACGTCTTACGCCCGATTCTGGTAGGCCGCGACACCAAATTGCCGGATTACATAGTGCTGCTCTCTACCCTCGGCGGCATCGCCCTCTTCGGTATTAACGGCTTTGTAATCGGCCCCTTGGTAGCGGCGCTGTTTATTGCGTTTTGGGGAATATTTATCCACGACGTGAACAACCTCGCCCCCGGTGTACATACAGATCCGAGCGAAGAAACGCCAATCAACGAAGAAATAGAACCACCAAAAGCCAACGACTAGCTGCTAGAATCGCCACCCTTTTATTGACCACTAAAGAGAACACCCATGTCAGACAAATACAACACTATTGAACTGCGCGCCAGCTACGGCGTTGGCCGCCAAATGGGCGAACAATTGGCCTCTAACCCTTTTGATGGCGTAGATGCCGAAGCCGTTGCTCAAGGCGTAATCGATGCCTTGACCGGCAAAGAGAGCCAAGTAGCGCGCCCAGAGTTGGAAGAAGCCTTCCGTACCATCGGTACCCGCATGCAAGAGAAACAAGCGCAACAAGCCAAAGCTCAGTCTAAAGTTGGCGAGTTATTTTTGGCTGAAAACGCCAAGAAAGATGGCATTACAGTGACCGAATCTGGCCTGCAGTACGAAATCATTACCGCTGGCACTGGCGAAAAGCCGACTGCCAAATCACGCGTTAAAACGCACTACCACGGCACCTTGATTGACGGCACTGTATTCGACAGCTCTGTGCAACGCGGTGAGCCCATCGACTTCCCCGTAGGCGGCGTAATCGCTGGCTGGACTGAAGCATTACAATTAATGCCAGTAGGTTCAAAGTGGCGTTTGTATATTCCACACAACCTCGCCTACGGCGAGCGCGGCGCAGGCCCAACCATCGCGCCCTACTCTGCATTGATTTTTGATGTGGAATTGTTGGATATTGTTGGGTAATAACGCCTAAATTCCCCCCTTTGAAAAAGGGGGCTAGGGGGATTTAAAGCGGTAAAAGCAAATCCCCCTCAATCCCCCTTTTTCTAAGGGGGAAGCTCCTCACACAATAACTTCTTTGTGATCCGTAATCCCCTCTTGCTTGATTGACCTTTTGGAACTTCCTCATGTGGTTTAAAAACCTACGCTTGTATCGCCTTACCGAAGAATGGACACACACACCTGAAGATTTGAACGCCGCACTTGAAGCATTTTGCTTTAACCCCTGCGGTAGCCTTGACCCTATGCGCTACGGTTTTATTGAGCCGCTTGGCCGTCACGGGAGTGAATTTATTCACGTGACCAACGGCTACATTATGATTTGCGCCAAGAAGCAGGAAAAAATTCTGCCATCATCGGTGATTAATGAGCAGCTGGAAGAAAAAGCATTAGCGATTAGCGAAGCTGAATCGCGCAGCGTGGGCCGCAAAGAAAAGCAAAGCATGAAAGATGAAATTATTTTTTCGCTCTTGCCCAAAGCCTTTGCCAAATCGTCGTTGGATTTCGCCTATATAGCCCCACAAGAAAAACTGATTGTGGTGAACTCATCATCCGCCAAACGCGCCGAAGATTTACTCAGCAAATTGCGCGAAGCACTGGGCAGCTTGCGCTGTATTCCCATCAGCGCCAAAAATA
>Ga0116157_10004191_pt1 | contig 13524 bp, 9 predicted proteins | sample AD_UKC048_MetaG_FD_89882 | JGI IMG/M metagenome (GOLD analysis project Ga0116157, IMG submission 89882) | Active sludge microbial communities of municipal wastewater-treating anaerobic digesters from USA - AD_UKC048_MetaG | ecosystem: Engineered > Bioreactor > Anaerobic > Digestate | place: USA...
CAGCATCGCCTGGTCCGTGGCCGAGTACATCCACGACCACATCCACGCCAAAACCTTGTTCGCAACCCACTACCACGAACTCACCGAGCTCGCCGGAAAACTCGAACACGCCAAGAATCTCAACGTGGCCGTCCGGGAATGGAACGGCAAAGTCGTGTTCCTCTACCGCATCGTCGACGGCGGCGCCGACCACAGCTACGGCATCCAGGTGGCCAAGCTGGCCGGCCTGCCGCCGAAGGTCATCAACCGCGCGCGCGATATCCTCGAATCCCTGGAGTCCGGCAACACCGCGTCCGTGGGACTACCCGAGCAGATGTATCTCTTCGGTACGCAATCATCTGCCGAGCCAAGCGCCGTCGAGAAGGAGCTCGAGGGCGTCGAGCCGGACGAGCTAACCCCCCGCCAGGCTCAGGATCTGCTCTATCACCTCAAGCACCTCGCCAATAAGCCTCGGAGGGAATAGGATCGAGGTTGGGGAGCGAAGATCGGTCCGATCCGTCCGATCCGACCGATCAACGGAACGGCTTAGGCCCAGGAGAGCTTTCCCTCCTTCCCCGCGCGAATGCATGACCAAGCGAGACACCTGCGCTGCCCGCCGCGCATGTGCCCAGCACGGCACTTCGATAGGCACGGTGACGTCGTCTGTGTCCTGCACGGACTCGGTGCGGTACATTCCGTCGTAGCGGCCGCACGCATCGGCTTGCAGATAGCGGGGAGAGGCGCTCGTTCCCGTGAAGTCGTTCAGGAATGGCATCGCTCCCTTACGTCGCCGGCTAGGGGTGTAATCGTATGCGGTGAACGGGGGCGCGTCGTCGCCCAGGTACACCCAGAACCGCCCTTCATGCAGAGCCCATGCCCGTCGACCTTGCATTATCCGTACGATTTTGCCCCTAATTGGGGCAGAATGGGGCGTGCAACTCCGCACCGAGGAGAACGATCATGAACCTGCTTCCGCGTGTCCCACGTATCGCAGTGCCCGCGCTGGCCCTATTACTGACGGCCATCGCGTGCGCGGCCACCGAGAAACGGATAGACGAGGTCCTGCTGGCACATGATCCGAATCCCGACGGCGTCTATCGTTGGTCCGAGGGTTCGACGCTCAACCTGGACGGCGAGAAGCACCTGGTGATGCTGGTCACCGCCTTCGGCCACGGGGGGCATGACGACAGCGAGGGGAATATCCTCGAATTCCATTCGCACGACGGCGGTCCGACCTGGACACCGCCGGCCGAGGCGACGGTCTGGCAAGAGAACATCGGTGGGTGCAACGTGATGTCGCCCAGCCTCTTGCGACTGGATAACGGCGAGATCCTGGGCTTCTTCGTGGTCACGGATGTGGCCCTGAAGGACGGCGGGCCGTGGGTGAAACGCTCGGCCGACGACGGCAAGACGTGGAGTGCGCCCGTGCGAATGCCGTACGAGGGCTACGGCGGATCGGGCAACGACCGGGCCATCCAGATCTCGTCGGGCCGCGTCCTGCTGCCCTGCTGGGTCAGCCTGGACGAACTCGCCTCGACACACGTCTATGTCATGTATTCCGACGACCGCGGGGCGACCTGGAAGAAGACGAACCTGGTCTCCGTACCCAAAGGCTCGACCGGCCGCAAGACCGATCCGGCCGCCGAGGAGCCCATGATCGTCGAGCAGGACAGCGGGCGCCTGATGATGATCATGCGGACGTACCTGAAATCGATATGGGTGACCTATTCCGACGATCGGGGGACGACGTGGTCCGAGCCGCAGTCGAGTGGCATCCCGGCACCGGGCTCGATGTCGACGATCAAGCGTATGCCTAGTGGCGGCATCTTGCTGATCTGGAACTGGGCGGCTGAGGACAAGATCGACGGCCCTTGGCCTCGCAATCGCATCAGCACCGCCGTTTCCACGGACGACGGCAAGTCTTTCACGTCGGTGCGTCATCTCGACGGCTCGGACGACTTCCCCGGCAAGATCACCATGGCCAACGTCTGTTTTTCCGGCAATGAGGCGGTCATCACGTACAGCAGGTCGATGACGCAGAAGAACGCCTACGAGTGGCGCCTCCAGGTGATTCCGATGGAGTGGTTCTTCGAGGGCGACCGAGGCCAGGTGTACCACGTCGCCCGCCCGGACGCCCCGCCGGAAGCCATCGAGGACGCTTCACCGCGAAAGGTGGACGCCACGCACCAACTGATGCTCGACGAGTCGCTGCTCACACAGATGGAAGGTCTGGGGCTGATTGTGAACCAGCCGGTCAAGTATCACGAGAACCCGGTACTGACCTACACCGAGCCGTGGGAGGCCAACTGCGTGACCATGTACGGCTCGGTCCTCTACGACGCGGAGCAACAGCAGTTCAAGGCATGGTACGAGGTCTACAGGAAATTGCCGCCGCCCGACGATGAATCCATCCTGTTCTGTTACGCCACTAGCGAAGACGGCATCCACTGGCGGAAACCCGCACTGGGACTGATCGAGGTCGATGGCTCCACGGCCAACAACGTGGTGATGGCCGGCCACTTCGATGCGCCTACGGTCTTCCGCAACCCCAAGGACGATGGCAAGAGAAAGTATCTCATGGCGTGGTACGACAAGACGGTGGTCGGGATTCGCGTGTCCTCCTCGCCCGACGGCATTCACTGGAACCACCCCGACGCGGTGGCCGTGGCGTCCGGCGATCGGTCCACAGCCGGCTATGATCCCCTGCGCGACAAGTTCTACGTCATCACGCGCGTCTGGCGTAGCGAGCACCGCACCTGCGCGCTCTGGGAGAGCGACGACGGCGAGCACTTTCAGTACGTCAGAGAGATCGCGGCGGCGGATGGCCAGGATCCCGACGGGACGGAGTTCTACGGCATGGTCCGGTTTCCGTGGGCGGGCCTGCACGTGGGCGCGATCGAGATGTTCTACATCCCTCAGCGCAGGCTGAACACACAGTTAGCGTACAGCCACGACGGCCTGCAATGGCATCGTGCCGCCGGCCGCCAGACCTTTTTGGATTGGGGCCCCCCCAGCGCCTGGGATCGCGCGTGGCTGTGTCCTTCCCATAATCCGCCGATCCAGGTAGGTGACAAGCTGTACATCTTCTACCAGGGACGCCAGACCTTGCACTGGTGTGCGCTCCCCTTCGGGATCATCGGTTCCGTCGGTCTGGCCTTCCTGCGGCCCGACGGCTTCGTCTCCCTCGATCCCATCGAGCCGCTCGACCGCAACAACAGGGACCACGGCCATCAAGGAACCGCCACGACCGTTCCGCTGCGGCTCGAAGGAGAGACGCTGCATCTGAACGCGCTGGCGCGTCCGGGATCCGTCCGCGTCGAGGTGCTCGATCTCGACGGTGCGCCCATCCCGGGATTCACCCGCGACGACGTCCAGCCCATCGAGAAGGTCGACCGCCAGGACACCCCCGTCGCGTGGAATGGCGACCACACACTGGCCGAACTCTCCAGCAGGCCGATCCGCCTGCGATTCCACATCCAAGGCGCGAAACTCTACTCGTTCTGGTCAGAATGACCGAACGGTCCCCGCTCCTCGAAGCCGGGCGATAACCCCTAGATGCACGGTCTCGGATAGCGCACGATCCGCCCGGAGCAGGGCCACGTGGATGGGGAACGCGCGGTACAGGAGCCAGAGCGACCGTTGCGGTCGGTATCATCTTGCAACCCACGCCTTCGTACAATACACTCTCCCATGAAGAGAAGCCCCGTGGGCGCTGACTCGCTCCTGCAACAAGATGATTGCGCCTCTGGGTAGTTCTCGGACGTGTTCGTTCCCCCACGCGCCTCGCGCGAAAAAGCGAAGGAAGGACCTTGACATGATCATGCAGATGACGCGCCGTCAGGCGTTGCGGGCGATGGGCACCGGGGCCATGGCGTTCCTGGCCGGGTGCCAGACCACGGGACGCGCGATGCGAGGCGGCCGATGGTACCGCGGCAACTTGCACATGCACACCTATTGGTCGGACGGTCGCGCGTTCCCCGAACAGGCCATCGATATCTACAAGAAGCTCGGCTACGATTTCATCGCCTTGAGCGACCACAACGTCTTCGCCGACGAGCCCAATGCCTGGAGGGCCGTGGAAGAAAAGGAGAGCGGGTGGCCGCCGGTTGTGTCCACTCCTCTTTTCGATGCGTACGTGAAGGATTACGGCCAGGAAGTCGAGACCAAACAGGAGGGAGGGAAAACGCTGGTTCGACTCAAGACCTATGAGGAAATGCGCGGACGGTTCGACGAGCCCGGTAACTTCCTCCTGCTGCCTGGCGTCGAGATCACGCAGGCCCGGGATGGCGTCAATGTCCACCAAAACTACATCAACCTGCCGGATACCGTTCCCTTTGTCAAAGGCGGTCCCCTGGTCAAGGATTTCAAGGACAGCGGCATGGACGAGACGCAGTTGATGGCCCATAACGTCAAGGAAGTCTCCGAGATGGCTGCCAAGATGGGCCGCCCCGCACTCCTGATGCTGAACCACCCGCAATGGGTCTACTGGGACATCAAGCCTCAGTTCTTGATTGATAACCCGGAGGTGCGCCTCTTCGAGGTGTGCAACGGCGGCTCATCCTTCGCGCCCCATCCCGACGCTCAACGCGTGACGCTTGATTCGTTCTGGGACGCCGTCAACGCCTTCCGCTCCATCCAGGGCGCGCCGCTCCTGTTCGGTGTCGGATCCGACGACACGCATTACTACATCAACCGCACGCCCACTCAGCGCCTGGCGGATGCGTGGATCATGGTCCGCGCCTCGGCGCTCACGGCTGAGGCCCTATTGGCCGCCATGGACGCCGGCGACTTCTACGCCACCACCGGCGTATTGCTCGAGGAAGTCGAGTTCAGGCCGAGACGCCGTATCCTGCGCGTCAAGGTCCAACCCGAGCCGGGGGTGACCTACCGCATCCGTTTCCTCGCCACGAAGCGCGGATTCGACCCAGCCGTACGGATGGTGGAGTGCCCCGCCGAAAAGGGCCGTACCGCCCGCACGATCCCCGTGTATTCCGAGGAAATCGGGAAAACGGTGGATCTCGTTGAAGGCATCGAGGCTTCCTACCGCATGGCGTCCGACGACCTCTACGTCCGCGCGAAGATCGAGTCGAGCACACCCAGCGGCTACGAATGCCATTTCCATCCCGACGTGCAGGTGGCCTGGACCCAGCCCCACGCGTAGAGCCCCGGGAACGCGGAGGAAGAAAGAGAGAACCCGCTCACGAGCAGGCCCCAAGTGTACGTAGTGCGGGCTTCAGCCCGTTCCGAATAGGGGCTCCGCGGCGACTATTGCACGCCTTCGGTGGGAAGCGTGTCGGCCGCCTTCGGAATAGTCAACAACACTCCGGAGGGTTTTCGCGAAGCAGGCGCTGCGAATGCACAAAGCCCATGTCAGCGTCATTTTCATGGCACTACGAATAGTACCCCGCGCAAGGAAATGAACACCGGAAACTCCGGAAGAGACTCAATCACCAACGGAATGGGACCACCACGGCGATGATCGCGAAGTATGAGCCCACTCGGAAGACGGGGACTGTACCAAGCGAGTCTTCGTGCGTCTCGGCGACGCGTCCCACCGAGGCCGAGCGAAGGCGGAAGCCGCGCGAAGACGAACGCGCGTGGACTGTCCCCAGCCTTCCAGACCCCGACTCACCCGGCACGCACTTCATCGTCCAGAACCGTCGCGGCGACTACCGCGAGGTTTGGGCCGATTCGAAGTATCCGTGGTGAGTACGCAAGGAAAGGGAAAACGGGGACTGTACCAAGCGTAGCGAGGTACGAGTGAAGACGGGACTGTCCCCGCTTTCCCTCTTTGTGTGCCCGTGGAAGAAGGCATTGTCCGCGCCGTGGGTGCTTTCATGACCGAGAGTTCGGCACAGCAAGCCGAAGCAGCATGGCTTGCTGCCCACGAACTGACAGAAGAGAAGATTCGCGAAGAAGCATCGGATTGGGGCACAGGGATCGCCATCTGGGAGTGCGACCTGAAGCCCTGAATCACAACCTAACGAGGCAATCCATGGAACCGGAGGCACCTCTCGGTTGAGATGTCTCCCGTTTGTCGTCTAACGTCATGAACGAGGGTTTGCGCGCAGCAGGCAATACCCTAAATCGATTGTTCGGTCATCGTGGGCCGGGATCATTGATTCGTGATGCCCCGCTCGTCTGACCGGGAACAATGCCACCTCTCGGTCTACCACTTTCCCCGTGGATAGGTCTACCCGTCCTGCGATCATACCGGTCGGGTGTTGCCTTATCCAGTGAAGGTATAGTGTCGCCTGTACGGTCCTGCCATTCATCCATAAGCTTCCGCAGGTCTTCCAGAACCTTATGATGCTCCGGATCCTCGGCGATGTTTCTTATCTGGTGGGGGTCATCGCTTACATTGAAGAGTTCTTCAGCGGGTCGAGGCTCAAGGAGTGGATCCATTTGTGCGGAAGTCAGCTTTCCTTGATCTGCCAGAGCTCTTAGCTCTTTCTGGGGACATTCCCTGTTCAGACCGCAGATCTGGGGCAGTTGTGGATGCGCATTGCGGATATAGACGTAACTCCCATGTCGAACCATACGTTCATGTGCGATCTGACCATGCCAATTGTGTTCAGCGAATACATAATTCCGGATAGAGGACGCCGGATCGGCCAGCAGCGGCATCATGCTCATGCCTTGAAAGCTCGGTGGTGATTCCAAACCGGCCAACTCGAGAATTGTGGGTGCAATGTCAATCGCACTCACCAATGAATGGCTGACTTCGCCTTTTCGTTTCAACCCGTTAGGCCAATGTATGACAAAAGGTGTTTTGATTCCACTATCATAGAGTCTCGTCTTGCATCGCGGGAATGGCCTGCCGTTATCGGCCATGAAGATGATAATGGTGTTCTCAAGTATTTCCTGTTTGTTCAGCTCGTTGACAACCGATCCAGTATACCTGTCCATGCGCTGCACTTCGTCATAGTATTTCGCCATGTCCTTACGAACGCCAGTCGTATCAATCAAGTATGGCGGTATTATTGCATCTTCCGGCGTATGCGGCTTTGCATTTTTGTCTGGTGACCAGCCGCGGTGTGCATCGTGCGAAGCAAACCACATAAAGAAAGGCTTGTCCTTCGGTCTTTGTTGCAGGCATTGTACCCAGCGTTCCTCTCCCCCTGGGCCGCTGTCCACAATCTTGTCAAATGCGCTCGTGGCGTACCTCCCCATGTGAAATTTCCCTGCTGCGGCCGTGTAGTATCCGGCCTGCCTGAGAATCGCGGGAAACATGACCTGCCCTTCAGGCAACTGTTGGTGCAATTCCGGGGCTCCGGTGTTATGCGGGTAGCGTCCTGTGATAACACTGCACCGGGTAGGACTGCACTGACTGGTTGTCAGGAATGCGTTAGTGAAGCGCAAGCCGCTTGAAGCGAGTTTGTCAACGTTGGGTGTTCGAATACTCGGATGCCCATAGCATCCGAAATCGTCAACCGAGATATCATCTCCAATGATGAGTATGACGTTGGGTCGACCAGGTTCAGCGTTCTTCGCAGAAACCTGTGATGAAATGGTAACGCTCGTCGCTGCTGTTGCCATTGTTCGCAGAAACTCTCGCCTGGATGTACTGTTTGTATTCACGATCCCTTTCTGTATAAGACGACCTTCGTTTCTCCTCTACAAATCGTCCACCGGGCTCTTGACGCCCTTGCTGCCCCGGCGCTGGAAGAACGCTCCACGACATTTTCGCGACCCGTAGACAAACATCATAGCAGATGACGGTTTCTTGTGGAAACTGCGCCCGATGGTCTGCCCTTGATGTGCCCAATCCGGGTCCACTCCCCATTGGAGCGGTCCCGGTTCTCTGATGTTTCCCTGTCCAATCAACCAAACGAAAGGAGGCTCGTATCATGATTCTGAATCAACTCGGGATCTTTGGCTGGAAGGAGGCGGACGAGAAATGAGACTGGAGTCCGCAGGCTGAAGACCGTAGGTCCACTCCCCTGCTGTGTCAAGGCACGCAGCGGGCGTGAGCGAGTTCGCGGGCCTGTGCGGGCCGGACTTGGCCGGCGAGGACGGTGACGACTGCAAAGGTGTTGCCGTCGAGGGTCGTAAACTCGACTTCGTAGCCTTTGGCGTCCCGATGAACGAGGACGACCGTGCCGATGTCGCCGGTCTCGAGGCCTTCTTCGGGCAGGTCTGTTGTGAGGACCACGCGGTCCAATTCGCGTATCATCTGGGGGATCTCCTCACGGGGCGTCATCCCACTTCTGTTGAGGCTTCTCCTGTAAAGGATATGCCGTAACAAGCCGCGGCGGCAAGTTGCCTTCCTGAAACCACACGCTGCGTACGTTCGCCGTGCGTCCATTCGGAGCCTCCATCGGCCCGTCAATGACATAGCGCACGCCGAGCGGCGTCTTGACGACAGACGCGACGTCGTTCTCCAGGACATGGTTGCGCAACGCAGCATCGAGGGCGTTCCACGCAGCTCTCGAAAAGCCAAGCCGCGTGAAGAACGCAGCCTTGCCCCAACCATCCGGATGCTCTGGATTCAGCAGATAGGCGACGATCTTCCTCTCCGGAACTTCGGCTTTGTCAGCGTTCGGAAGTCTCGCCACTATCTGTCCCTCACGTGACTGAACAAGAACGGAGATCTCACAACCTGCGTGGCGTTCCGTACAGGTAGTGCTTGATCTTGATCAATCTCCTGGCTCTTGTCTGTTTCAAGTATACCAGACTTGAACGGTAGCGTCCCTATTCTGAGGCGCACTTGGCGAGGGCGGTGGCGACGAGGAATTCGGGGGTGACGCTAGCTAAGTCGCGGGGGCTGAAGGGTTTCTCGCGATGGCGTCGGGCGGCGTCGGAGACGGGCGGTGCGTTGAGGGCAGCGGCGAGGTCATACTGCGCGATCGCCTCGGCGCGTCGTCCCATGAGATCGAGTCGAGCACACCCAGCGGCTACGAGTGCCATTTCCATCCCGACGTGCAGGTGGCCTGGACCCAGCCCTACGCGTAGAGCCGACGGAGATCCCAATCGACTCGCCATCCCGGCAGGGACTACTCGACCATGCGCTTGCGAAAATCCTCGACGCAGGCATCGAAGGACTTCCCGTAAACGGACTGAAAATTGGTCTCCGGACTTATGCCTTCCATGTAGTTCCGCAAGAGCGTGTTGAAGGCGTCCTTCCCTTGGATTCGGATCAGGTCATCGATGAAACAGGCGAGCTCCGCGTAGATGAACCAGTACTTGTTGGGCAGCGGAAAATCGCTTATCGCCCGCGCCTTCGGCCCAGGTCTCGTGCTGAAGTCGCCAGGATCGAGGAAGTACCCCTCGCGCATCTTGTCGCGGACCTCGGCCTTGGTGTAGTAGCCGTCGACGCCCAATTGCCCAGCGCTGAGGACGGCCAGGCCCTCGAGCAGCCACTCGGGAAGCCGGAGCGTGTTTCGCAGCGTCGTGTTCTGGAACACGAGCGAGTGGGACAATTCGTGCCTCACATACACATCCAGGTGAATCTCGCCTGCCTTCGCGTCCTCCTGCGCCCGTTTGGACACGAAGAGGCGGCCATAGAGCGGAAGCGCGCGGAAACGCGCTTTGGAACCGCCCAGTCTCTTGTGTTCGGCATCGGACGCGCAGACGAACACCTCCGCCCGTCGTTTGAATTTCAGGTCGTGCCACTCCTCCACGGCTTCAACCCATCGGTCTATCTCGCCGAATTGCTCCACGTCGACACCCTCATGGAAATAGATGCGCGCGCGGTCGGTATCGCGGTGTTGGAAGCCGAAGACCCACGGCGAGAAGGCCAGCAGCCGCCCCCACAGGAGAGAATAGACGACAAAGGCCGCCAACAGCAGCGGCAACAGCACGTAGAACGTTCGTTTCGCGGACTTCATCTTGTTTTCCGTGAGATACGCTTGCCCGAGGGCTCATTTCGGCTACGCCGTCGGCAAGGCGAGCCAGGAACGCATTATGCGCTGGTCGCTCGCCCACCACAACCGATCCCACGCCGCCCGAAACGGCGTGAAGATCTTCGCCGACGATCCCTATGTCTGGAGGGCTATAGAGGAGAGGGAGAGCGGATGGCCACCAAGATGGGCCGCTCCGCGCTCCTGATGCTGAACTACTCGCAATGGGTCTACTGGGATATCAAGCCGTAGTTCCTGAGCGAGAATCCGGACGCGCAAGTGGTCTGGGCCCCGCGCTACGCGCGAGCCGACGGGGGATACCGTCCGACTCTGTTCTCGGGAATCAGGGCGTGCAGGCCGGGCAGCGACGCCCCACGTCCACAGAAAAAAACGGTCAAGAGGTCTCCATTCTCGTGCTATAATGAGCCATCTTGATCCCACCGGATCTGGGGCTTCTGGGAGAGGAGGTGGAAACGGGGATCTCGCCTTCGGGTTCGGGACTGTTCATGCGTGGCTTGCGTTGACGACAATCTTGGGCACTCGGAAGGTTTGGACAACCTCTGGAGGTGAGATATATGAGGACTCTGTCGCGTCGGCAAACGGGGGGCAAGTTGGCGTGGTTCGGAGTGGGACTGGTATTGGCAGCGGTGGTAACGTTGACCTCCGGCTGTCCTGACAGGCGGGCGCCGGGGGCAATCACAGGGTTCTTGGCGGTGGCGGGCGACGCCCTCGTCACGTTGACGTGGACCAATCCAACGGACGGTGACTTCGATCATGCTGAAATCGTCCGCAAGGTGGGCGCAGCCCCAGCATCTGCTTCCGACGGCACGACCGTTTACACCGGTTCGGACACAGCGGTCGTGGACGTGGGCTTAGCCAACGGGACTCAGTACTTCTACTCGGCCTGGGCGCTCGACAAGAGTGGCAACAGGTCGGCGGTCGCCGTCGCGGGAGGCGTCACTCCGACAGACAGTACGCCCCCGGGGCCTATCACCGGATTCGGGGCCGTGGCCGGCGATGCACAAGTCGTCCTGACATGGACAAACCCCCTCGACGGTGATTTCGACCATGTCGAGATCGTCCGCAAAGCCGGTGTTGCGCCCACGTCCGTCTCCGATGGCGCTATGGTGTACGCCGGTTCACAGACCACGACGTCGGACCTGGAAGTGGCCAACGGAACGGAGTACTTCTACTCGGCTTGGGCATTCGATGCCAACGACAACCCGTCTGCCGTCGCCATCGCGGGAGGCGTCACGCCAACGTCCGCGTCGGCCTCCGGAGAAGTCCTCGAACTCGTCGAGGGCCTCATCGAGGATCTGGAACTTGTCCTGCCCGACCTCATCGAGTTGGAGCCGCTCGAAGCGATGCAAGGCGCGCTGGAGGATGCGGACTTCAGGTACCGGACCGGCGATGCGTGCGGGGCGGGCTTGTCGGTCATGGACTTCCTTGGGATTGCCCAAGAGGTCCGGGAGGGTGAGGCCATCCCGGTGGTGGAAGAGCTGTACAACCGCGGGCGCATGGTCCGGTTCGAGATGCTGTCCGGTTTCGCCCTCAAGGCCGATTGCCCGAGCGCGGCTCGTATCGGACAGGCGGCTGATGCCGCGGCGGCTGAGGAATCGCTTGCGAAGCTGAAGGCGGTCGCCCAATTCGGCGAGCCCAAGGTGGTAACGGTTAAGGCCAATGATGAGGTGTTCACAGAGGTGCTGTTGCCGGGAGCGGATACACGCGTCGGCGTGCCGGGCGAACCGGCTGTGCCCATGATCAGCCGCCTCTTCGCCGTGCCTATCGGCGCCGAACCGTCCTTCGATGTAACCTATGATCTGGCCGAAACCGTGCATATGAACCTGGTCCCGGTCCAGAACGAACCGGTCGACGAAATCGAAGACTCGTTCGCCAACTGGCCGTTCGTGAAGAATGAGGATCGATACGACACCGACGCGCTTTATCCGGCGGACATCGTGACCGTCCAGTCTCTCGGCGCGGCGCGCGACCTCCAGATGTTCATGGTGACGATAGCCGCAGGTCAGTACAACCCCGTCACGGATGAACTGCGCCTGTTCAAGAACCTCGATGTGCGTGTGGACTTCAAGGGCGGCCAGGAGGGTTTCATCACCGAGAGAACCGCCCATGAGTTCGACCCGGCTACCAGGGCGATGTCGCTCGCGGCTCTTAACCGAGCGACCATCTCCAAGTACATCATTCCAGGTCTCGAGTGGGCGGACAACGGCGAGGAACTGATGATTCTCACCACGGAGGCATTGCGCCCCGCAGCGGATGCCCTGGCGGATTGGAAAAATGAGAAGGGGATTCTCACCCGTGTGTTCGAAGTGATGGACGTGGACGGTCCCGGCCCCGATTCTGCCAATGGGATCGACGCGCTCATCAAGAACCGCTACGACGAATGCTGCGTTCGCCCGTCCTACGTGCTCCTGTTGGGCGATGCCGAGTTGATTCCGACGTTCTATCCCGCGGCCCAACACTTCGACTCGAACGGATACCCGGGGGCCGGGACATACACCATCGGTTCGGACTGGCAGTACGCCGTGTACGGCGATCCCGCCACGGACAAAGTGCCGGACTTCGCCGTGGGTCGCATTCCCGTCGACACGCTTGACCAGGCCAATACGGTCGTCGACAAGATTATCGCGTACGAGAAGACGCCGCCGGATGATGCCGCGTTCTACTCGAACGCGGCTATTGCGGCCCAGTTCCAGTGCTGCCGGTATGACATCACCAGCAAAGGCTACGATCAACGAACCTTCATCGAGGTGTCGGAATTCGCCCGAAACGCCATGGTCGCCGCCGGCAAGTCCGTCGACCGAATCTACACCAAGACGGTGGACGCGCTGTACAGCGGAGACAACACGCCCCGCCGGTACTACGATGGCGGGTCGTTGCCGGCGTCCATAGGTCCCGGCTACTCATGGGCAGGCGACACCGATGATATCGCCGACGCGTACAACGCCGGACGGTTCCTATTCATCCATCGCGACCATGGCGCGCCAGCGGGGTGGGGTCATCCCTCCTTCTACACCTGGCACGCCGACGACCTCACCAACGGGAGTCTATTGCCGGTCGTCTACAGCGTGAACTGCTCGAGCGGCCTGTGGGATAACGAAACCGCGCCCGGCGCCATCGGGACCTCGATGGGCGGGGTCTATCTCGCGGAGGCCCTGTTGCGCGACCCCGACGGCGGCGCCGTCGGTATTCTCGGCGATACGCGGAACAGCCCGAGTTGGACCAATAGCGCCCTGCTCCGCGGGTTCATGGACGCCACGTGGCCGTCGGCGGTTGGAGACTTCGGCAACGCCACCGTCAAGCGGCGCCTGGGCGATATCCTGAATCACGGCAAGCTCTACATGTGGACCCAGATAGGGGTCTTCGGAACCGACAACGCGAGAGCCGAGGACGAGTTGCGGATGTGGCATGTCATTGGCGATCCGACGCTCGAGATGTGGACCAGATCCCCGCACTTGGTTGTGCTCCCGGGGATACTGAATGTGGGTGTCCTCGAAACGGCCTTCCACGTGGCGTATCCGCAAGACGGCGCCACGATCACGGCCTTCGAGATTCAACCCCGGAAGGGCCCCGTGGCGATTGCCCGCGGTGTCGTGGAGAAAGGGGAAGCCGTGCTGCCCTTCGTGAACCCGCCCTATGGCAAGTACCCCATCGAGTACCACGCCTCCTTTGAGGATGCTGTCAG
>Ga0116157_10004204_pt1 | contig 13507 bp, 25 predicted proteins | sample AD_UKC048_MetaG_FD_89882 | JGI IMG/M metagenome (GOLD analysis project Ga0116157, IMG submission 89882) | Active sludge microbial communities of municipal wastewater-treating anaerobic digesters from USA - AD_UKC048_MetaG | ecosystem: Engineered > Bioreactor > Anaerobic > Digestate | place: USA...
GAATTAAAGTTTCTGTTTATAGATGTTTCTTTTATGATGTGCTGTTTACCGGTGCTATCTGGAACCGAATATTCAATAATAATAATTTCATCTAAGGTTTTATCTGTTTTTATTGTATGATCTGTAAAAGTTGTTTCTGTCTGTATCAGCTCTAGAACATGATTTGTCTGTATGATATCAGTTTTAACTAGAGAATCAGTTGTTTCTACTGTATTTGTTTTTACAATTTGCTTTTGATGTTTGCAGGAAACGGCAAACATGAAGAATGTGAGGATAATGATTAAGATTAAATTTTTCATTTTGATGATATATATTGATTATAATTTATACAAGCACTAGTAATTGCTGAAGTATATTTATTTCTAACTGTAGGATCTGCTATTTGTTTACAATCTGGTTGCCAGGTTGTCATAAAATTAAATTCTATTAAAACAGCAGAACAGTATGTTTTTGAAAGAACTGTAAAGTTAGCTTCTTTATTTTTGCCGGAATTTCTATATGTAAGCTCAGGAAGATATTTTTTTAATTCAGGTATTAAATAATTGTCAGCAAAATTATCAGATTCTGTTTTGCCTGGAGATGTAAAAACGGTTAAACCGGTAGCTCCGCCGGTATTAGTTGAGGTATAACCTTTATAACCTTCAAAATCTGTATAATCTCCTTGAGATGCATTTTGAGCATCATGATGGAGACTGATCAGGAATATACGTTTATCGATATTAAAGAGATTATTCACTTTCTGAACCCTCTCAAGTAAAGTCATATCTGTGTTATAATTATTTATTATAGTACAGTCGATTCCGGCTAAGGTCAATTTTGAAGCAAGATCATAAGTCAACAGTTTAGTTGAGAAGCCCTCGTAAATTTTAAGGCTATCAGGCCAGCAAGGCGATTGTTTGCCAGCAGTTTGATATTCACCGTCAAGTATAGAACCATGTCCTGATACAATTAAATAGTGAACCTTTGATGATTCTTTATGATCTAAATGAGTAAAGGTTTTGTCTTTACCTATACCGAAAATTGCAGCTATTGTAATAATAATTGCTGCAGATAAACTTCCGAAAATTGTTTTAGAATTAAATTTCATTTCTTTTTTCCTTTTTTAAGTTTTTTTAATATCCATTTTGCGAACTCATTACCAAATAAACCTATTGCGCCAAACAAAAATGCCAGGATAATTGAAAGAATTATTTCCTGACCGTTTGTTGTAATATAAGTAGCGGTTCCCGAACCGGCACTTAGTAGAAAACTTGTAATTTTATCTCTCATAATTAAAACAAAAAAAATATAACTGCACGTCAAAAGACACGCAGTTATACAAATTAATAATTACTTTTTCTTTTTAAAAGCTTTTCCAGCTTCTTTAATACATGTAGTCCATTTTTTACCAGGACTAGCTTTACGAATTTGTTTTGCTTTACCTGTGATGGCTTTTCCCATCTTGCTAAGCTCTTTTTTTGTCATTTTTGCCATTGTAGTAAGATTTATATTAATACTAGTTTTTCAATAACATAGAACCTGAAACTTGTTTGTTTAAAGCTGGTTTAACAAACGGTTTTACAGTAGGTTGGAATAACAAAGGGTTAACAGTAATAGGATTTGTTAACAAACTTCCGGAAGTAGAGTTGTTTGCATCTGTACCTGCAGAGCTTTGTTCTTGTTCCTCTTTCTTTTTCGATTCATTCCAAAGATAATAAGCCAATCCTGCTATTGCCAGGACAATTAAAACGTGTGTAAATTTTATGTTTTTCATATAAATAAAATCAAATTGTTATATTTTCTCTGTAAATTCTCTCGATGCCGTAAACTTGGAAGTAAGCAAGAACTTCTATATTTAAATCGGCTGTAACAGATTCTCCGTTTAAAATTCTATTATAAACATTATTTCCGGCAGAAATAAGCATTGTAATCAATTCCGAATTCATAGGAATAAGCAATTCATAATCAATATAAGTTATTCCTGTGGGAGCTATTAAAACTTTTGTTCCTGATGGTACAGAAGAAGTTAATAAGGAACCATTGCTATATATTCTAATAGTTGGTTTAGTGATTTTTATTTGAAAATCTTTTGGATTATCAAGAGCAACGGTCATATTAACTTTAATTTTACCATCTTTAATGCCGTTAATTTTTGCTGAAGGAACAATATTAAGAGCATCGTACCATTGTAGTAATTCCCAAGCTTTATAGACAAAAAATGCAACTATTAAAGATATTGCAGCAATTAACATTTTTTTCATATTATTTTACGTTTTCGTAAATAACTAAGATTACAAGAGCCAGGGCAGCAACTGCGAGGCTTAATTTTACATATTTCATAACTTTTTTTCTTTTATCAAGTTTTGTTAAATTATAGTCGTTAATTATTTTTATTAAAGCATCTGAATAGTGAGTAGCGGTTGCATAACCGCAATTTTGTAAAGCTTTTGCCTGAGCTTCGGGAGTTTTTGCTTTTAGTACTGGCTTATATCTATCTAAATGAGTTAGAAAATAGGAGTGATCCCGGATACTGTCAGTAACGGTTTTGTATTTTCTAAATTTGTCATTTATGACTGTACTGACTCCGCTAAAAACTTCTCCTGTGGCAGATTCTACAAAGTCACCCTTCCAGTATGGAGTATGATCACCATAAGCTTTAATTCCAAAAAGATTTTTAGCAGGACCAACAAAAGAAGCACCGAAGCCAGTTTCAAGGCATGCTTGAGCCATTTTAACACTAGGTAAAATTGATGTACCTATTGTTGAAATGATGATTTCGTCCTGGTATTTCTTTATGAATTCTTTAGGAGTCATTTAGCTTAGAAAATTAGATACTGTTGTAATTGCATTTGTAAGCCAACCGGGATTTGAAGAATTCGCAGTTGGTGGATTTGAACTATAAGCAGCGAGTAAATGACCGTAAGAATTGAAAACATTTGTTTTTAAATGCTTCATTACAGCGGTTTCGGTAGCGGTTCCCCAGTCGCCATCAGGACCTTTAGAACCTACGTTTGCACCATAATCATTAACAAGTTTAACTTGCATATCATAAACCTCTTTACGCTTGCTAACTCCTTTTTTGATAGGATAACCAGCCTCAGCCAATGAGATTCCAGCATTTTGAGAAGTTCCCGAGCCTGAGCCTGAGTTTGTTGAATTATTGGAATTTTCTTCTGAATCTTCAGGTTTATTTCTGAAAATCAAAATAAGTGCTGTTATAATAATTGCTAACACAATAACACCGATGATTATAAATTTTTTATTTTTCATAACATTGCAAGTTTTAGAACTTCAGGATTTTCTTTTATAAATTTTCCGGCAGAGAAAACAATTGTTATATAAACAACAAGTGCTAAAATTCCAAGGATCAATATAACGTTTGATATTTTCATGTTAAAAATTTACGTTTATGCTAGATAAAATACTACTGACTTCTTCCTGTTCAGAACCATCAAGAACATAGACTAGCCATTCAGAAAGATTTCCGCTGAAACTGTCCCACATACTATTAGATTTATTTACTCCAAATACATGAACTAATTTATACCAATCATCGCTAGTTTTTAATCTTCGTAGTGTAGAATAAATAGTATCTTCATCTGTATTCCAGCGGTCCATAGCATCAAACAAACGATTTGACATATTCTCATATTCGAGATTTTCATAAGTTAAATTGTTGTTTGAAAAATTTTGCATTGCTTCCCTGGAATAAGCATCTCTTTTATTTATTAAAGCTTGAATTCCTTTGTAAATAGCGAATATAAGAGCAAGAATAATTACAACAATTGCAATCTTGAAGTATATAGAATTGGTTATTTTGCTTAAATCATTCATTATTATTGAATTTTTAGAGACTCATTATATTCAGCAGCAGTAAAAGATTTTGTATGACCTAACCACCATTCAGTATCACCATCTATAACTTTGTAGTTAGTTTTCATTTCCCAAAGAACACCATCAAGACGATATCTTTCAACAGAAGTTCTCTTGTATTCATCAGGTTGTTGTTTAGTTATATTATAAACAATACCGTCTTTAAGCATCAATTTATCACCTGATGTTAATTGCCAATTGTAAATATCTACAATTTTTTTCCTTGTGCTGTAAGGTACTCTGTTGGCAAGCTCTTGAACTCTTGAACTTACTTGAACTTGATTAGCAGTTTGAGTTTTGGTTGTTTTTGACTGTTTCCAAACATAAAACATTATAATTGCAGCAATTACTACAATTCCGATTATCAAATAACTTTTTTTCATATTATATAAATTTTAAATTAAACATATTTAATTACAACAAATGCCATTACTGCAAAAACAATAACAATAGCAATCATTTTAAAGCTTTCCATTTGCTTTTCCTTTGTTTCTTTTTCTATCAATGAAAGTTTTTCAGTCATTGAAGCTTCAAGATTATCCTGATTAGCATTAGCGTTAAATACATTTTCGTTATATTCCTGTTCAGCTTCTAATGCTGCAGCTTTTTTTGGATGCCAAAATTCAAACCAGGTAATGAAGTTCTCATCATTACCTAAGGCTCTTATACTATGTGATGTTTTTTGCTTCACGATTTTTTTCTTTTAATTAGTACAAATACAACTGAAATAATGATAACAACTACAACAACGGCAATAATAGTTTGAGTATCTGCTTTTGTCTGTATCTGATCAGCAGTCAAATTTGATGATTGTTCATCTTTCAGTCTTTCGTTTTTTAATCCGAAAATCTCACCGAAAGGCAAAACTGATTTAATAACATTACCTATACCACCAAACAAACCAGAAAAAGCATCGCTTATATTTTGAGCAACACCTTTTGAGGCTCCACTGATTCCAGAAGTGGAAACATCATATTTATTGGTTGTATCTGTATAAATAATAGCCATTATTCAGATTTTGAAAGATTAATAAAAACGATTAAAACAACTACAGCAACAATTCCTACAACAGTAGTTCTTGTAATAGTGCCGGTATTTCTACCTGAAACGCTATCAGATTGGCGTTGTGTATAGTAAGCATTGCTTTTATCAATGCTCCCTGAGACACTTCTAACAATTCCAGAAACTGCTGATATGATTGCTGTCCACATATTATTTTGATTTTTTAATTAAAATAATTGCAATTAAAACAACTGCCATAATGCCAATCATTATATAAGTAGTGTTATTATTTGTCTTAATTTCAGTTTCAGGTTCGGAATTATTTTTTTCAGGATCAAAATTTTCGTCTGTATAATACTCAGGATTATAATTTGAAGAAAAAGGATTGCCATAATTTGCTGCATCTTTCAATTGATCATAAACACCTGAATCAATAGCATTTTGCATCTGATCTTTCATTTCCTGAATTCCAGACCAAGAAAAAGGACTAAAAAGGTTAATATGTTGGCTTTTGGCTTTCATATTACTTTCTTAGCATTAAAACAACCATTAAAGCCATAAGTATAGCCTCATAGCTAAAAAAATGATTACCGAGACTTATACCAGTCTTTTTTGACTGTGCTGCAGCTCCTGATTCTGACATAAATTTATCTTTAAGAGCCTGGGCAATTTCATGTCCGGATTGTTTGTTTTCAGCAGTTTTGCCATCTGCTCTATTTTTTTTCTGATTTAGAAAAGGATTTGAACCTACAGTTTGTTTTTTATTCATCTTTGTAATTCCTAAATTTTCAAGTTCTTTAATTGCATTTTCATTATTATTATCGAATGCATCTATTTTAAGAGCTTCGATATAAAGTTTAGTAAGCCTGTCATTGTCAACAATTCCGATTTTAAAAAGTGTTTCTAATGATTTTTTAAGAGAACCATTGACTGAACCGTATAGCTTTTTAAGAGCATAAGCATCAGCAAGAGGTTCATCATCGGTTTGTAATTCGTAATGTCCTATTTCATGTTCAATAATAAAACTACGTTGAAAATCATTGTAGCGATCCCAAACATCTACATTAATGTCAATAAGTCCGGAATCCATTTCAACAGAAGCCGGGCATTGACCTAATTCTTTAGATGTTACATATCGCAGATTTGTCATTGTTATTTTTTTATTGCAGTGAAATAAACAATAAGACCAACAACTACAGCAGCAGCAACAATACCGATAATTAGACCTGTGTTTGATTTCTTCTCAACAGGAGGATCAGTTTCTTGATTTTGATGAGAATTGTTTTTTCCTACATTAGAAAAAACATTTTGAGCAGCTCCGAATAAACCAGTCCAAAAGCTTCCAGAATTTTTAGATTGTTGAGCATTTGATGCAGCTTCCGAAAAAGCATCTCCTAAAGCATAGTTCTTTTTTTTCATAATTTTTTATTTTAAAAAAAGCCCTACCCTGAATAATTTAGGGCAGGGCTTTTAATTATTTATAAATCAGCAATTAAAATCTTAATATAATATCCATTTTTGCACCAGCCGGAACACTCATAGTCCACAATAGCAAGTCCGAAATCTCAAGAGGTTCGTCAAAAGTAATATTGATACGATCCTCTAGGTTTTGATATTTATCAACGAATTTATTCATATCAATAAGAGCTTCGCGACTCCTGGTAAAAGGATTAAGTTTAGCTACTTCCATATCAGTTGAAAAAACGCTAATATCATCGCTGATAATAGTCATTTCTTTTAACATCTGTGGATTAGTTTTGATAAAATCAAGAAAGTCACAAATTCTTTTTGCAGGATTACCTGAAGCCATAACAAAAGTAGATTTGTCTTCAAATTCTACAGTTACATCATCAAGTATAACATCAACCGGGTAACCGGCAGCTAATAAAGCACCTGTGTTATGACGGTGAATTTTAACTTCTTCAACAAGGTTTTCTTCTGTTGACACATCTACAAAATCTGTAATAAAATCACCATCAGTTGTGGTTTCACCGGTAAAATCAACGCCTACAACAGCTTTTGCTGTAGTTGGTGTAAATTCAGATATGTTTTTAACTGCTTTTTTAACAATATCAACTCCTAGCGTTGAATGATAAGCAGGGATTATTGCAAGTTTTTTAACAGCATCAGAAGTATTTTCAATGCTGAATTGAAATTTATTCATGATTGCGCCGGATACTTTTTCCATAATATAAGTTTTTATAATTAATATTTAATTTTAGAATCTTAAAGTAAAGGTCATGTCTGCACCTGTAGGAATATTACAAGTCCATAATAACAAATCAGAAATTTCGAGAGGCTGATCAAATAATATATTTACTCGGTCTTTCAAATTCTGATATTTAGAAACGAATTTATTTAAGTCAATCAATTGTTCAGGAGTCCTTGAAAAAGGATTAAGTTTTGCAATTTCCATGTCAGTTGCAAATGAACTTATATCGCTTGATGTGATAATAAGCTCCTTTAACATACAAGGATTTGTTTTAATATAATCAAGAAAATCTCCAATTTTTTTAGTTGGGTTTGTTGCTGACATTGCGATATCAATTGTCGAATAATCTTCAACAGGTGATAATATACGATCTGCTAAAACGACATCAACAGGATAACCAGCATTTACAAGTGCGGATTTTTCCATTCTATTTAATAATATATCTCCAAGAACAAATATATCAAGAGGGGCTTCACCGCCTTCACCGCCTTCACCGCCTTCACCATCTTTTCCATTTGTAAAACCTACATTTCTAACTAAATTAATCAATCCAAACACTTCTAAGAAAATATTTCGTGAAAAGCGTTGGACTTGGTGATACGAGGGAATTATTGCCAACTTAACAGCTGGTCCGTTATTTTGTACACGAAATTGGAATTTATCCATTATTGCACCGGAAACTTTTTCATCAGACATACCTGTAAATTTATTTGTTAGATTTTTTTTACTTCTTTTAATGATCTCTTTTGCATTCATAACTATTCAGTTGTGGTTTCTGCAGGAGTTTCTTCCGTAGGTTTTTTAGTTACTGTGTAAACAGCATAAATACTTAAAGCAAGAGCTCCAAGAACAAACCAAACAATGTTATCATTAACAAACTTTTTCATTTTTTACAATTTTAGTTTTATAAAATATTTTAGAACTTTGAGTACAAATATTATATTATGGTATAAATCAGGTTGCTGTATATTACTTGGTATTACTTAGTATTACCAATATTTCATTATATTTCATTAAAATTGCTTAGTTTGAGGGGATATAAATAAAAAGCCGGCTGAAAATCATGGAGAAAACAGCCGGCTAAACAAGCAACTATAAACAAAGCAACTATGGAGTATCTAAATGTGCAATAATTTCTTTAATTTGAGCTATGGAAAAGTAATTACCTATTTTTTGTTCTAGTACATGTTTAAGCTGATCACACTGCAGCCACTTTTTGAAAGTTTTAACATCAACAGAGTAAAAATCTGCTAATTCGCTTACTAGACGCGGTCTATCGGTAATATTTTCAGAGTTTATTTTGTGCGACATAGCTTCCACGTATTTGAGTGTCTAATAATATAATTTCATAATAATAAGGATTGCCGGCTTCTACTTTTTTTTTAATAAATCGCTGTTTTTCAATGATTTTTTCCAAATCTTCAGGATTAAGTTCATCTCTTCTACGTCTAAAGTTTTCATTAGTGCTAAAAAGTATAAGCCAACTGAGATGAGAAAAAGCTCCTGGAGGAATTTTTGACAAACCATGTCCGACTATACAACAATCTACACCATATTGACGGCGAGATGTATATATATAGTCCATATTTTCATCAGTAAAGTTATTGATATAAATTTTAGAATCATCAAGAATCAGCATACCTCCGCTATAATTCTTAGCAATAGCAGTAAAAAGTGTATTAGATTGAGATCTACCTGGCATTATAATTCTTGCAGTACCATTAAAGGTTCTGATATCTGAAATATTTATAACTGGAACCTCTTTCCATTCATCTTGATATGGAGTTACAATTAAACATCTCTTAGATTTAGCAACAATTTCATTTTTAAGAAATGTTGTTTTACCTGATCCGTTAATACCTATTAATATTGTAAGCTCAGTTTTTCTTATCATCTTTTCCATTGCGTTGTATATCTTCAAGCCGTCTTGTTAGCATTTCTATTTTTTGAATATAAGCATTTTCCTTTTCTTCTTTTTCTCGTTTTTGTTTACGATCATTAAGTACAAGAGTTATTTTGCCACCATATATAATAGCTATAGTTCCAAGTAGAACCATTCCCGGAGACATTTGAATATTGCTATCTTTAAGATATTGAGCCCAGGCTTGAGTTAATGTATCTTTTTCAGAATCTGTAAGCTTTAGCTTATAATCATCAATATCTTTAATGATTAGCACAAGCAGAACAGGTACCAGTGAATTCATCAAATCGGTTACTATTCCGGCAACCGGTTCGTTCAGCTTGATCATATTTAACTGAGTGCGAACCTCTTGATTAGTTATATTTGTCTGTACTTCAGTTTCGTTTTCTTCTTTTTCTTCAATATTTACAAAACTTGGAAGATCTTCCGGATCGGGTGCAGTAAAACTTTGAATTTCAGCATTACGATTTTCCCACCACAAAGCAGCATCATCTATATTATTGCTCATCTTTATTATTTGATTTATTTACTAAAAATTTGATTCCCTCTACAAGCTTCCATTGTTTTTTGACTTCAACAATTTTTAAGGTATTGTCAATTTCTGCAATGCAAAAATAAACTTTGCCGTCTCGTTCTTTTGTAATAGTACCAACAATTTTATTACCGTGTTTTGGTTTATATTCCTGTTCTATACCAGAAAAAATATTTGATGCATTTTCATCAGTAATAGCCTTGTCAATAACAGGCATCAGCGATGAAAGCAAAGCTTTATTTATAAAATTCATAGCTATTCCTTGTTTAGTTCATCTTTCATTTTCTTAATCTCCGGATCAGGAACGGATTTAAAGCCTCCGTTTACATCACCCTGTTCGAAACGATGATGAACAAAGTAGTTAATGACATCCTCAGGAGTCCATTCCTGGTTACGTTTTTTACCTTCGCGTTCAGCAACGAATTTAAGCAAAAGCCAATTTATTGGATCAATAACAATTACATGTCCGTTTTCCGGCAATTCAGCTTTTACGGCAGTATTTATAAGCTCCTGTTCAAGCTCGTTTCTTTCTTTTTGAAGTGATTGGATGTTTTCTTTTTGAGTTTGTACAGTTTTTTCGAGTTCCGAAATTTTCGTTTGACTATCAAAAGAAACATTTTCATGTTGTTTTACTAAAACATCATTATCTTGTTTCAGATTTTCAAGTTCAGTTTCGAGTTCCTTAATTTTTTTTGATTGGTCGCTTGATTTGATAGGAGCGTAGTACCTTTCAATTAAAGTTTCCATCATTTGATTAACTGTACTAAAATCACCGGAATTCTGTAATCCGGCTAAAGTTTCTTTTGTTTCTTTAGTCAGTTTACATGACCAGTTTTCGAGCTTTACTTTATTTTCTAAATCTGACATAATTTTAAAATTTGTGTTTATTTTATTATTTTAATTAAGTTATTCATTATCAGTTTTTTAATTTAAAAATATACCTAATGTTTACCTGTATTCTAAATATGTTTACCTTATGTAAACCAAAGTATCCGAAAATAATACCGTTGTAATACCGGATGTAAACCTTTAGATTACCGATGTAAAATTATAGTAAAATTTTGGAATAAAAACAAGTGATAGTAAACTCGTTACGACAGAGTTGTAATTTTACAAGTGCAGTTGTAATATTACAAGTACACTTGTAAAACTATTTTAATATACAGTCATTAATTTTTTCAAGACTAATATTATGTTTTTTCAAAATAAATCTAAAAACCTTAATAAGATTTATAACATCTTCGTAATTATAAATTAAAGCTCTTTGCCTGTATTTGGGATTATTCCAGTCTCTTATCATTCTGAATATATTAGTTTTATATTCAGGCATAGATCTATTTAATCCATATATTTTTTCGATATATGCAAGTTTATATGATTTAAGTTTTAAATTTCTTTTAAATAGCTTCAATATGTTGCAGCACTTATAATTGTTTCTTATATCAATATTGAAATTTTTCTCTAACATACCAATATCAGGACCATAGAAAAATATATAACCATTAGATTCTTTAACAGGTTTTATTAGATTAAGAAAATTCTTTTTAGTAAGTTGTTTATCATACAATTGTCCTTTAATTTTAAGATTATAAGCATAACCAATTAAAAATATTTTTTGTGTATGGAACCATTCAGTATCAATGAAAATATTCATAAATAAAACTTTTAAAAAATAAAAATAGCAATATTTATATACAAACAAAAACCGAGTCAAAATATAATGCAGGTTTAATATCTCTTAAATGCTAAAAAATTTAAGGATCAGGTTCTGTCAAGAGTGGCTTTTTGTTGATTGTGTGTTGGATTAAAGCCACTTGTTTACTCTTGACAGGTTCTGAGACTAAATTAATTTTGCATTAGAGATATTAAAGCGATTGAATTATGATGAAGATAACTTATAAGCTCTTTAACAATTCTTAAGATAGGCAATAGTAAGGGAAGAATTGTTAATGTGCTTATAAGTTTTGTTTAGGTAATACAAAAAGTTCATATTTAATAAAATAAGTACTCTTAATTTAGCTTTGGATTAGTATGGGAAAGTGTGGCTAATTTAAGTGTACATTTATTAAGCAAATGAAAAATTTTAAGATATTCAATAATTATTAGTGGTGGAATTGGATTGAAATAATTATTGAAGTGCTTAAAATTTTATTATAATGAGATACAAAAATGTTTTTAATAAAATAATCAAAGTACTCTTAATTTAGCTTGGAATAACTTTGGGTTTGTGTGGCTAATTTAAGTGTACGATTTATAAATTGAAGTTTTTTTTCAATGGATTTTACCCTAAAACATGGTAGATAAGGTAGATAATTTATAAAACGCTGATATTCAGTAATTTATAATCGTTTTTTTAAGGTAGATGAAGGTAGATGAAAGTAGATAAGGTAGATTTATCTACTTTATCTACTTTATCTACTCTGTTAAATTACTATTTTTAAAAATTATAATAAATTGATAATCAGCTGTTTAACTCCTATTATCTACCTTATCTACCTTATCTACCGTATAAAACGAGTGAATTATTGTTTTTAAAAAATAATAGAAAAAAAAAATAGGATAAAAATCCTATTTTTTATAGTAATGGTAGATATTGTAGCTAAACTCCAAGTGTAAAATCAGAATATTGTTCATCTGTTAAGAAATCTTTGACATAAAATTCGTAGCATTTGCCTTTATCTTCTATTGGTAAAATATTACCTTCTAAAATATATTCAAAATTAGTTGCGTTGCCGGTTTTATAGTTTTTATCGTTTAAATATTCTTGTATTTTAATTCTATCTGCATATTTATATTGATTTAGAACTAATCTTGTCAAAACATTTAAACTAAGTTTTATATATTCCTTTTCTTGTGATTGGAATTGATTTATAATAACATCTTTTATATTTTTAATTAAAGGAGATTCTGTTCTTTCTTTGACTTTTTCAAGAGCTGGCGTTGTATAAACCTTTTCATCAAAATATAATCTTGTTTTTTTATTATAATATATTGTGCGGTTTTTCAGAAAATGTAAAAAAGCCGGAATTTCTTTTTCAATTTTTTCTATCATGTCAGGATCGTTTTTGTCTTTATTGATAGAACCAACTTTTATAATGCAATACCTATTTTCTTCCTGGTCAATACGCATAAAATTGGTTTCATCATTGCTGCACATGATTAGTTTTGCAAAATTTGGTATTTCGCGAGATTCTAAGCCTTTTTCTTCCAAAGGGATAGTTTGATTTGTTGCAATCATTTTAATACGGTTCTTGACGGTGTCGCGGTCCATCGCAATCAAAGATTCGTCAATAGCAACTATTAATTTGCCTGCCCAAGAACCGTTAAATTGTGAACTAATACGATCAGAATCAAGTATTCGCATATTTTCGATAAAAATTGCACGTAAAAAATTAAGAAAAGTTGTTTTGCCTGTACCATTTTCTTTTGAAACTAAACAGATAACGGGAAGTTTTACAAGTGGTTTCGTATAAATTAGTTGTAAATAATCAAGTGCAAATTCATATAAACTTTGACCTGAGCTATTTTTGTAATCAAAAATATGATGAAGTAATGTATTTATGTTTTCCCATGATCCTGGAGTTGGATTATAAGATACAGGAAAATATCTGTTGTATAATACTGATTTTATTCCATTTTTTTCAGAAAAAACAATCTGTTTAAATTTATCAGGTTCGTTTTCCGGTATATTTGTGAAACTATCACATTTTTCAATACGCTTTAGAAACTCTTTAGAATTGTTATAATCAGCTTTAATGGTTGCTATGTTCCATTTCTTAAGATTTATTTCTTTTTGACCGTTTGGGCTTGTTTCTACAACCTTTTTAAAAAAATCAACACCAATTCTTATATAATTATTTTGTTCGCCTTTCCACGAAACAATAAGTTTTCCGGATTCATCACAATAGTATGGATCTCCTTTATAAATAAATTCTTTATCAGATAAAAGATTGAAATTATTTTGAAAAAACGTTTGAACACTATCTAA
>Ga0116157_10004208_pt1 | contig 13497 bp, 6 predicted proteins | sample AD_UKC048_MetaG_FD_89882 | JGI IMG/M metagenome (GOLD analysis project Ga0116157, IMG submission 89882) | Active sludge microbial communities of municipal wastewater-treating anaerobic digesters from USA - AD_UKC048_MetaG | ecosystem: Engineered > Bioreactor > Anaerobic > Digestate | place: USA...
CCACATGCAGGAATTTGTCTATGAGATGAATTTTGAAAGTGCCAAAATTGCCAGAAAAGTTGCTGACCAGTTTACTTCCAGAAATCCAAATAAACCTAGGTTTGTCGCTGGTTCTGTGGGACCTACCAACAAATTGGCTTCGATGTCTCCTGATGTAAATAACCCAGGTTACCGAGCAACTGATTTTGATGAATTGGTAGAAGCGTTTAGTCTTCAAGTAGGAGCTTTGTTGGACGGCGGAGCTGATTTAATTCTCATTGAAACGATTACTGATACGCTCAATGCCAAAGCCGCCATCTTTGCTGCCAATCTCGAAATAGAAAAGCGAAAAACCAACGATCCGGATTTAGACATTCCAATATTAATTTCAGGAACCATTACCGATCAGTCGGGAAGAACCCTCACAGGCCAAACGGCAGAGGGATTTTACTATTCTCTGGAACACGGTGATCTATTATCCATTGGATTTAACTGCGCATTGGGCGCAAAAGCCATGAAACCTTATGTAGGCGCTTTGGCTAAAATAGCGAGCTGTTTTGTCAGTGTTTATCCCAACGCAGGACTTCCCAATGAAATGGGCCAGTACGACGAAAGTCCTGAATATATGGCTTCACAATTGCGTGAATTCCTGGAAGATGGATTTGTAAATATTTTGGGCGGCTGTTGTGGTACAACACCAGACCACATCAGAGCATTCGCAGAAATTGCAAAAAATTACAGCCCGAGAATTCCTGCTCAAAAATCAAATCAATTGCGCTTAAGCGGGTTAGAGCCTATGGTGCTGACCGAAGAAATGGCTTTTGTAAACGTGGGAGAACGTACTAATGTCACCGGGTCGGCTAAATTTCTGAAACTCATCAAAGAGGAAAGATTTGAGGAGGCTCTTGCTGTAGCTGCTGATCAAGTAGAAGGTGGCGCCAATGTGATAGACATCAACATGGATGAAGGCATGCTTGACGGTGTTGAAAGCATGAAAAAGTTCTTAAATCTGATTGCTTCTGAACCCGATATTTCAAAGGTTCCAGTGATGATTGATTCCTCAAAATGGGAAATCATCGAAGCAGGTCTAAAATGTATACAAGGCAAAGGCGTAGTCAATTCCATCAGTTTGAAAGGTGGTGAGGCTGAATTTATCAGACAAGCATCTTTGGTAAAACAATACGGAGCTGCTGTAATTGTGATGGCATTTGATGAAGATGGTCAGGCTGATAGCACCGAAAGAAGAATTTCAATTGCAAAACGCAGTTACGATATTTTGGTCGATCAAGTGGGTTTTCCCCCTCAAGACATCATTTTTGATTTGAATATTTTTCCTGTTGCTACTGGCATCGAAGAACATAAAATCAATGCGATTTCTTTCTTCGAAGGCACAAAGTGGGTAAGAGCAAACTTGCCACACGCACACATCAGCGGCGGGGTCAGTAATGTTTCGTTTTCATTCCGCGGAAATAATAAAGTACGTGAAGCCATTCACAGTGCCTTTTTGTACCATGGTAGAAAAGCTGGAATGGACATGGGAATTGTAAACCCGACCATGTTGGAAATCTACGATGACATTCCAAAGGATTTATTGGAAAGGGTTGAAGATGTTTTGCTCAATCGCAGGGAAGATGCAACAGAGCGCCTATTGGATTTGGCAGAAAGTTTTAAATCTGTGGACGCAGCTACTGAAAAAGCTGAGCAACAATGGAGGACCGATGTAGTCAGCAAACGCATTGAACACGCACTGGTTAAAGGCATTGTCGAATATATTGATGAAGACGTTGAAGAAGCTAGGCTAGAACTGGAATCACCCCTCAAAGTCATTGAAGGACCATTGATGGATGGTATGAATGTCGTTGGTGACCTTTTTGGTGCTGGTAAAATGTTCTTGCCCCAAGTTGTAAAATCTGCTCGAGTAATGAAAAAAGCAGTTGCTTATTTGCTGCCATTTCTTGAAGCAGAGAAAAAATTGACTGGAAACACTGCTAAGAATAATGGAAAAATCTTGTTGGCTACCGTAAAAGGTGACGTCCATGATATCGGTAAAAATATTGTAGGTGTCGTGCTGGCTTGTAATAATTTTGAAATCATTGACCTTGGTGTAATGGTTCCTGCTGATCGCATCTTAGACGAAGCACAAAAACAAAATGTTGACATCATTGGTTTGAGCGGCCTCATCACGCCTTCACTCGATGAAATGGTGACCGTTGCCAAAGAGATGACCAAAAGAAATATGACCATTCCTCTATTGATTGGAGGTGCAACTACTTCTAGAGTCCACACTGCAGTAAAAATTGACCCACATTATCCAGGAGCAGTTGTACATGTTTTGGACGCATCAAAGTCAGTTCCGGTTGCTACGAGTTTGATCAGCCTTGAGCAGAAAGAAGCATTTACAGCCACCTTCAAAGCGGACTATGCTCGATTTAGAGAAGAGTATGCGAATAGACAAGGAGAGAAAAACTACATAACAATAGAAGCGGCCCGAAAAAATAAACTTCAAATCAATTGGGAAGATTCTGAAGTGAAGAAACCACAATTTCTGGGCACTAAAACTTTTAGAAAGTATTCCCTTTCTGAAATCGCTAACTTCATTGACTGGACACCATTCTTCCAGTCATGGGATTTGCATGGCCGTTTTCCAAAAATTTTGGAGGATGACGTCGTAGGGGAACAAGCGAAAGTATTATACAAGGATGCTCAAGAAATGCTGAGAAAAATCATCACTGAAAAATGGTTTGAGGCTAGAGGAGTAATTGGTTTTTGGCCTGCAAATACCGTTGATGACGACATCATACAAACTTTTGATTTTGAAAAAGTAAATACTGAGTGTGGGTCTTCATGTACAGACCAGGTTCATGACCATTCTTATTTTATTGAAAATAGACAAACCACTCAGGCCTATTTTCCACAATTGCGTCAACAAGGTAAAAAAGGAGAAGGTATTCCAAATTTAAGCCTTGCTGATTTTATTGCTCCTGTTGAAAGTGGAATCAATGATTATTTGGGAGGTTTTGCTGTTTCCATATTTGGAGCTGAAGAAAAAGCCAAATCATTTGAGGCAGATCATGATGATTATAATTCTATCATGGTAAAATCGTTGGCAGACCGTTTCGCAGAAGCCTTTACAGAATTGCTTCACGAAAGAGTGAGAAAGGAATACTGGGGATACGCATCGGATGAAACGCTAGATACAGAGTCGCTTATTAGAGAAAAGTATGTAGGCATAAGACCAGCGCCAGGTTATCCGGCTTGTCCCGACCATACCTTAAAAATTGACTTGTTCAGGTTGTTGGACGCAGAAGAAGCCATTGGATCTGTTTTGACAGAAAGTCTAGCCATGTCACCACCTTCTTCTGTGAGCGGTTTTTATTTCAGTCACCCCCAAAGCAAATATTTTGGTTTGGGAAAAATAGAAAAAGACCAAGTGGAATCATATTCTAAGCAGAAGAGCGTTAGCTTGGAAAGCGCTGAAAAATGGTTGGCACCAAATTTGGTTTATTAAAACATACAAGACACGAAAGTTATGAGCAATAAAATTTTGCTTTTTGTTATTTTATTTAGTTTTATCAGTTTGAGTTATACTTCAGCTCAAGTAGTTTCTGAAACACAAGCAAGGGCAGAATTACAAAAAAGAGGCATTTCAGAGTCTGAATTACGTACAGCTTTATTAGCCAAAGGCATTGATTTGGATAAAATTGACCCAACCAATGCATCAGAATTTCAAAGAGTACAACGCATCATAGAAGAGACTGTTACGGAACTTGAACAAAAAAAAGATAAACCAAATACTGGCACGCCGGCAAGTGGAAGCAACGAAGCTGTTGCAAAAGAGGGTGGTTTAGAAGTTCCTGTACAACCTGTAAATAGCACGGTTGCAACTCCGGTTGTTCCTGTGGTTTCGCCACCTCCAGCAGATAACAATGCAAATGAAACCACCCCTATATATGGTCAAGGTATTTTTACCGGTGGAAATATGAAGGTATTTAATAAGGTCGAAGATGGTCGGGCAACTGGTTCTTATATACTAGGACCTGGAGATGCAGTTTCTGTTTCTATTTGGGGCGCTTCCGTGATCAACACCAGCCAAACGATCGGTAAAGAAGGTTATATACAACCTGAAGGCATGCCCAGACTTTTCCTTTCTGGACTTTCGGTTAACGAAGCTGAAAAATTGGTACGCGCTGCCTACAGCAGGAGAGCTATATTCAACACGAATGACTTTTCATTCAGCGTGATTTCTCCACGTAACCTCAATGTCAATATTTATGGTGAGGTGAAGGTCAATGGTACCTTTTACCTATCTGCGCTCAACTCGGCTTTCAACGCATTGGTTGCTGCGGGAGGATTGACAACTTTGGGTTCTGTAAGAAAGATTACTTTACAAAGAGCTGGGAGTAAACCAAAACGATTGGATGTATACGAATTCATCAACAATCCTATCATAGCAAATGAGTTTTATTTGCAAGAAAATGATTTTATACACGTACCTGCTGCGGAGAAATTAGTTCGGATTACAGGAGCTATTGTGAGGCCAGCAACCTATGAATTGATTGGTGAAGAAAAATTGAGTGACCTTTTAAAGTTTGCAGGCGGACCAAGAGCGAATGCTTTGATGTCAAGTGTGCAATTGAAAAGGTTTGAAAACAATGCGCAAAAAATTGTGGACATCAACTATGATGAATTATTGAAAAACAAGGGAGACCTCACCCTTTTGAATGGTGACGAAATCATGGTGAAATTTATTGATTTTCCGGTGGAAAATATCGTTACTGTAGAAGGTGCTGTTTATTATCCAGATCAATATGCCGTGAGTCAGGGTACACGCATCAGTGAAATATTGAAAAGGGCTCAATTGCGCGAAAATGCAAATACGGACTTAGTTTACTTGCGTAGGGTCAATGATGATAAAACAACGGTAAGGTATGAATTGGTCAATGCAAGTGCAGCAATTGCCAGTCCAGGTACCGCTGCAGATTTACTTTTGACAAATGGTGATGCGCTCATCATCAGATCGTCTGGTGATTTTGCCAATGCCGGGAGTGCGGTGATTTTGGGTGCAGTCAATAGACCTGGTTCATTCCAAGTCAACGTAGATGGTAATCTGTCTTTGAAAGACGCGATTTACATCAGTGGTGGTCTTAAAGAAAATGCAACCAATTTTGGATATCTATTCAAAAATAATCCAAAAACACCGACTGTTAGGGAGTATCAATACATTGATTTAGAAAATGCAGAAATCCTGAATCAAAAGATTAATAGTGGTGATAGTATTGTGATTTACAGCAAAGAAGCCTATACAGATCTTTCAAAAGTTACAATTGCGGGTGCTGTAAGAGCTCCGAGCGATTATGTCTATAATCCAAGTCTTACCCTCAAGGATTTGATCATCCTTGCTGGCGGACTTCGCATTGACGCAGCACCAAATAGAGTAGATGTTTTCAGGCTAGATTATGATCAGAATAAAACCACTAAAACCATAGCAAAGAGTCTTGACTTAAAGAACTCCAATATTTTTAACACAGAATTGGACTTTCCATTGCAACCTTTTGACATTGTGGTAGTAAGACAGGCTCCAGAATTTAGGTTGCAAACATCTGTGACTATTGAAGGAGAAGTAGTTTATCCGGGTATTTATGCCGCTATACAGGAAAATACAAGGTTGAGCTCTGTGATCAAACAAGCAGGTGGACTCACCAATCAAGCTTATAATGCCGGTGCAAAATTATTCAGATCAGGTGTGGGATTTATTGTTGTTGATTTACAAGCAGCTATGAATCAAATAGGAGGGCCTCAAGATTTCATATTGGAAGATGGTGATTTGATTACTGTACCAAAGAGAAACTCCTTGGTTTCTATAGAGGGCGCAGTACATATAGATGAAGTAGCGTCGGACATAGCTCGTGACCAAGGAAAATTATATGTGTCATTCTTAGGAAAAAAGAGTGCTAAATATTACGTACAAGAATACGCAGGTGGTTTTAAGGAAAATGCCAAAACAGACGACCTCATCGTAGAGTATCAAAATGGTAAGATCAAAAAAACAAGTAAGTTTTTGTTTTTTAAGAAATATCCAAAAGTTATGGAAGGTTCCAAAATTTACGTTCCATATAAGGTTGAAAAACCGGTCAAAGAAGGCTCAGAAGATGAAGATGTAGATTGGGGCAAGGTCTTATCAAGTGCGGTGGCACAAGCTACAGCGGTATTATCACTTATCCTGTTACTAAGGGCTGTCAATTAGAAATCAAGATGGTGTAAGAAAACTGGATTTTACCCATTTGGCCTCCAGACTTACCTTACTCCAGGCATTGCTTTCTTCGAAGATAAACACTTCCTGACCTTTCAAAAAAGAACCAACGACCGTGTTTTGTGCACTTGGACCATTTCTTACATTCAGTGTATTTGCATTGACGGTTGCTCTTTTGACTTCATCCGTGTATCTGCTGTAAACCCAATGGTTTTGTGAGTTGGAGATTTTATACCAATTATTTTCAACTTGGTACACTCTAAGGACAGAACCTTGCTGAGCTGGTGTCCTATCATCAGCCTTAGCAAAACCTGAACCGGGACCAGTTCTGATGTTTAGAAATTCGGCTGTTACGAATACATACTTGAGAACCATGGCTCCAGGTAATGTCGATAAAATGTTCCTCACCAGCGGCAAAAAGTTATTTTCACAATCACTGACTTTGTTGCCACCAAAAAAATTGGTTCCCGGACAAGATTTATTACTACTGCCTTCCGATGATATACCATTGTTTCTTTCGCCAGTGCCCAAATCAAACCAATGATGATATACAATTTTGTGCGTGTTGACTTCAATGGCAAAACGTTTGCAAATTGCTGCGCTAGCCCTTACAATAGCGTTTGTTTGCGCTGTTTCCATTTGGTCCTTACCTGTATCAAAATATCCCAAATTTTCAATACAAAATGCGTTGGCATTGTTCCCAAAAATACAAGCAGGACTATTCTCAAAAGATCGACCGGTCACTATAGCACCGTCTGGAAAAATGGTGATGTGTTGGCCTATGTCAATCCATCCATTGGAATGTACATGGTAATTTCTCATGCCTAGTTGCAATTCAAAATGATTATTCCCATCAAAAGAAGAATAGTCTGGGTTGAAAGTATGATGTTGCTGTAAATATAAAATGGTACGTGCTACTTGCTGATTGGAAATCCAGGTTTCAAATTCAGCGATTGACATTTTAGTAAATCCATATTTGGTGTCCATCGTGTGATTTTTTGGTATTGAGAAGAGATGCTACAAAAATAATAAAACATCAGTGATTTAATAAAGGTAATTCATACACACAAAATGGATTTGGTCTCTTCATCTTTTGCCATTATTTGCAAGAAGGGTGTAAAACTGAAGATCGAACATTTAACATATTCGATCTTTGCAAACCCAACTATGCATTTGATTTATGATTTAACATATTCAATCAGTCGTGCCACAGCTCCAAAACCGAAGATCGAACATTTAACATATTCGATCTTTGCAAACCCACCCATTCAATTGATTAATGATTTAACATATTCAATCAGTCGTGGCGGAGCCATGAAACCGAAGATCGAACATTCAACATATTCGATCTTTGCAATCCCACCTAGGCAATTGATTAATGATTTAACATATTCAATCAGTCGTGGTAGAACTCCAAACCGAAGATCGAACATTTAACATATTCGATCTTTGCAAACAGATCCATACAATTGGTTTATAATTTAAAATCTGCAATTAGTCATGGTAAAGCTCCAAAACCGAAGATCGAACATTTAACATATTCGATCTTTGCAAACCAATCCCGTCAATTAATTTATGATTTAACATATTCAATTAGTCATGGTAAAGCTCCAAAACCGAAGATCGAACAATCTACATATTCGATCTTTGCAAACCCATCTAAGCATTTGATTTATGATTTAACATATTCAATCAGTCGTGGTAGAACTCCAAACCGAAGATCGAACATTTAACATAATCGATCTTTGCCGTAGAAATAACTTTTCTATTCTTTCCTTACATCAAATACATCCCGCAAACCCGTACCAAGCAAATTAAAACAAAGAACGAGTATGGAAACAACCAAAGCAGGTGCCAAGGCTAAAGTATAATATCCACTCAATGCATATCCATAATTTTCATTGAGCATGTTTCCCAAGGATGGTGTCGGAGGATTGATGCCAAAGCCTAGATAACTCAGTCCAGCTTCAACCAAAATAGCCGTGGCAAAGTTTGCTGCGGTGACCACTAATATAGGCCCCATGATATTGGGAAGTATGTGTTTAAAAAGAATGAGATGGCTTTTTTGTCCCAAACTTTTGGCAGCTTGTACATACAGCTGATTTTTGACCTCCATAACTTGTCCTCTTACAATCCTTGCAACATCAACCCACATGGTGAGTCCAATAGCGAAAAAGATGATGCCCATTCCCCTGCCCAAGGCAAGAACAATTGCAAAAACCAATAACAAGGTAGGAATTGCCCAAACGACGTTGATGAAATACAATAAAACCTGGTCGATCCAACCTCCATAATAACCTCCAGCAGCCCCAAGTGTGACACCTACAAACAGAGAAACAATCACCGCCAATAATCCAACTAATAAAGAAACTCTTATCCCCAAAATAAGACGACTCAAAACTGAGCGCCCATATTTATCTGTACCCAACAAAAATGTTTGAACAGTGGTGAGCTTGTCTGTTATGTATTTGGCCTTCTCTTCAACTGATAAACTCAACTTTTCTTCTGAAAGTATTTGGTCATAAGTGATAAATTTTTGCTTTCCTGCATAAAACAAAGAAACGTCATTGGCGGCACAGTGAAGGGAATCAAAAGCCAATTGTCGATAGTTTCTTGGGAAGCCAAAGATCATCCCACTTACAAAACCAGTTTTACTTTCATTGCTGGTTTTTACTTTCAATAATTTGATATCAGACATTGGTTTTCTAAGGGCAATCTCTGGAATTTGATTATTGGCATTCGGACTATCGTCAGCTATGACCAAGTAGGCTGACAATGATAGTAATGTCATAATCAATATGACCACACAACTATAGAAGGCGACTCGATTGCTTCGCAGTCCTTTGAAGAACAAGGCTATCGGCGACTCTATTGCGTGGTCCAAATGTTCACATTTATTTTTGAATCTTTAAACTCAAATCTAAGCATCCTGCACTGTGTGTAAGTGCACCAACTGAAATATAGTTTACGCCTGTTTTTGCAATTTTTCTCACCGTTTTCAAAGTCACCCCGCCGGAAGCTTCTGACTCATACTGGCCATTGATGGTTGCCACAGCCTCAGCTAAAAGAGGCAATTCAAAATTATCCAGCATGATACGCGTAATGCCTCCTACTTTCAACACTTCGTGCAATTCAACCAAGTTTCTCACCTCAACCGTAATACCTAAATTGAGGTTTTTCTCTTTGAGGTATTGGTGTACTTTTTCAATTGCTTTGGTATGACTTCCACATGCATCCACGTGATTGTCTTTGATCATGATCCAATCATAAAGTCCCGCCCTATAATTGTGACAACCTCCAATACGGACAGCCCATTTTTCCAAAAATCTCAATCTTGGAGTAGTTTTTCTGGTGTCCAAAACTTGAACGGGTAAGCCTTCTACCTCTACAGCAAAGCGACTACTCATCGTAGAAATTCCACTCATGCGCTGCATGGTATTGAGGACCAATCTTTCACCTTTCAATAAAGATTGAGCATTGGCCTCCACTTCAAATACGATATCTCCGTATTTTACATCTTGCCCATCGTCAATGTATTTTGTAAATAAACAATCTGCATCAAGCATTTTGAATATTTTTTCAGCAACCTTAACACCTGCAATCACTCCTTCATCCTTTACCAAGAGTTTTGCCCTTTTTCGACTATTTGCTGGTATACAAGCCAAGGATGTATGATCTCCATCTCTCACATCTTCAAAAAGTGCCTCTTGGATAAATCTATCCAATGTCCTTTCATCGATTTCTTTCATTTTTTTAGATTTTTCTACGCTGAATCAACAAGTTATTTTATCTATTCTATTTTGGTGCCTTCCACCTTCAAATTTGGTTTCAAGAAAAGCATCCAACATTTTTCCGGCTGTGACTTTACTGACAAATCTCGCAGGCATACAAATGATATTAGCGTCATTGTGCATTCTTACCACTTTTGCAACCTCAACAGTCCAACAAAGTGCTGCTCTCACACCTTCATGTTTATTGGCAGTAATACACACGCCATTTCCACTTCCACAAACCAGTACACCAAAATCTACTTCTTTATTTGCAACCTTTTCGGCAACAGGATGTGCAAAGTCTGGATAATCAACAGATTGATCACCATTAGTCCCCATGTCCATCACCTGTAATCCCAGTTTTTTCAATTTTTTGATCAAATATGTTTTGTATTCAAATCCTGCATGATCAGAGCCAATAGCTACTCTTTGCGACATAAATTCATTTTTTTAATCTGTACAAAAGTAAGAACTTGATTGTAATATCCTACACCTAGTTAATTGAAATAGATTTGTCCCTTTTTCCTCCATTCAACAAAAGTTTAAAGCAAGACAGTATAAAATGGAAGAGGCCATCTTGTTAGACAGCCTCTTCCTTCAATATTCGTTTATATAAATCCTTACCTTATTGAGGCAAAGCATTTTGTTGGGCAAATTTACCGACAGCATCCTTCATTTCTTTTTCAAAGGCCGGATCACTAAGCCGTTGGGACATCGAAATGATATCATTCACCGCCCGAGAAGAATAACTCATATCTGATTGAAATGATTGGAGGTCATCTTCGTCCAAAGACAAATAAAATTCCATGTGTTGTCTGGTTTCCTCAGCCAATATTTTCAAATGCTTTTTGGCATCCTCAAATGCACCAGCTGTCACCAAAACATTGATGTATGAAGTAATTCCTGCATCGTATCGGAAATTCATGTTTGGAAATGCTTCAAAGTATTTATTGACTATTGCAACTGCTTTGGTAGAATCGCCTACATTGATGAAGTTGAAAGCTGATCGCAACATGGTGAACTTCATTGCTTGAATTTCAGCCATGTAACTTCTATCAACAAATAAATGTTCCTTGTCAAAATTACCCCATTTCCACTTGGTCATGATATTATCATAAGCAAGATCATTGGCCATTCTTCCACTTCCATAAATGCCCAATTGCGGATCGCTCTGAGATCTTATCGGAATAAGCCTCAAGGCTAATCCTTCTAGCTGCGTATAATCCTTCATGCCCATCATCTTTTCTTCCTTAGCAGTAACCGAGAAGTAAATTGGACGATCATAATAATTGGATGCGATCAAGTCAAGAACAGAGATATCATCTTTGGTAATGTAATTATTGGCAGGTAGCGCAATCGGAATAAAATCTACCATTTGAGAAACACTATCCTTGATCATACCTGTTGCTGCAAACTTCTGCTTGTCTATCGGTAAATAGATGTTACGTGTTGGCCAATAAGCATAACCATTGGATGACTTCTGGCCAGATGCTGCCAATTTCAACGCATCAGGTAAACTCATCGAGGCTACTTGATCCTTTCCCGGCTCTGGTAACAGTATTTGATTCATACTTTTGTATTTGTACAAATCTTCTGGAATGGTCAATTTTATACCAGGAGAATCATTCACCTTGGTACGAAGTTTATTGATGTACCAATCTACGGCAATCAAACTCAAGTTTACCACCCTTACATCTGTTCGGATACCTTCCACTTCCTGTGCATACCACAATGGGTAAGTATCATTGTCACCATATGTAAATATGATGGCATTTTTTGCCAAAGAATTGAGGAAGTTTGATGCATAATCTCTCGCTGCAGTTATTTCCTTTCTACTCAGATCATCGTAATTCTGGAAGCCCATGATTACAGGAGCTGATAATGCCAGTACGCCAGCGATCACAGCTCCAGGTATTGCACCCGTTTTCAGTCGATTGGTAAACACATCAAACAATGCCAAAACTCCCAATCCTACCCATGTGGCAAATGTCATCATAGAGCCAACTAATACATAATCCCGTTCACGAGGTTCGTTTGGTGGCTGGTTGGAATATATTATGATACCCAAGCCCGTAATAAGAAATAACAATAGATTGACGAAAAACTCCTTTTTGGATTTAGAAAAATGGTAAATGAGCCCAAATATTCCAAAAAGTAGCGGTAAGAAATAATACGTATTTCTTGATTGCTCTTCTTTGATCGCATCTGGCAATTTATCCATATTATACAAATTGGCCTCATCAATCGCTTTGACACCACTCAACCAATGACCATCTTTAACATTCCATGGGAAAAATCCTTGGTCAGCATTTTGTCTGCCTACAAAGTTCCACATAAAATATCTCCAATACATCCAGCCTATTTGGTACTTAAATAAGAAGGCCATGTTATAACCCATACCCGGGTCTTTATCGACAGGATAACCCAAAGCTTCCCGCCAAATGTTGTGCATTTCAGTTCGATCTTGGTGGCCTATCCTAGGAAGGAAGACATTGTCTCTTTTATTCCATTCATAGTCCAATTTTTCATCTACTTCTTTGTAGCTGTTACCAACTCTTCCATAACGTGCTTCTCTTTTCACACCAATGGGTTTGGCGTTGAAGTGTGGGCCAGAGATCAACGGTCTTTCACCGTATTGCTCTCTGTTGAGGTAAGGTATCAATCTGATGGCATCAGAAGGGGTGTTCATGTTTACAGGAGTGTCCGCATTGGCCCTGATGACAATAACACCAATAGTCGCTGAAGCGATGACAATCAATGTCATTGACATAAAGATCGTCTGTAATAACTGATACTTTTTTCTGTGGGTGTACCTCAAAGCATAATAACAAATGCCTCCTACGATCAATACAGTTGGAATCAAACCAGAATGGAATGGCATTCCCAAAGAGTTTACCGTAAATAATTCCATCTTTGACCACAAAGTAGGTATTCCCACAATGACCAACTTCATCACAAACCATATAAACAAAAGACCTGCTAGTAAAGCCACTGCATATCCTTTGATATTGTGTTTTTCATATTTTTTGAAATAGTACAACAAAGCTACTGCTGGCAATGTAAGTAAACTCAATAAGTGCACCCCTATTGACATACCTGCGCCAAACAAACATAAAACCAACCAACGGTCATTTTCTGTGTCATCTGGAAGGTTGTACCACTTGATGGCCGTCCATATTGTCAGTGCGTTGAAAAAAGTCGACATTGCGTAAACTTCACCTTCTACTGCCGAAAACCATACGGAAGTACAAAATGCGGCTGTAAGACCACCGACTAACCCCGCAAAACTCAATGCAACGTTCTGTCCTAGATCTGTTTCTTCTTTTCTTCCAACAAGAGAAATCTTTCCAAGGATCATCGTCACCCATGCAATACACATGGCTGCAAGCGCAGAAAATAATCCTGACATTAAATTCACCGAGAAAGCTATGTCCGATGGATTATTCGATAAAATCGTCGCAACCCAAGTAAACATTCTGCCTACCAGCATAAACAAAG
>Ga0116157_10004212_pt1 | contig 13490 bp, 14 predicted proteins | sample AD_UKC048_MetaG_FD_89882 | JGI IMG/M metagenome (GOLD analysis project Ga0116157, IMG submission 89882) | Active sludge microbial communities of municipal wastewater-treating anaerobic digesters from USA - AD_UKC048_MetaG | ecosystem: Engineered > Bioreactor > Anaerobic > Digestate | place: USA...
ATGGAAGGCATAAGAGAGATGTCGGTGAAGGTGAAATTGGATTGCATTTTCTTGAAGCCCATAGTTCCTCCAAAGGTGATTTTGGTAGTAATTATGGCACAGAAAACGCTATTTGTCAAGTATTATCAACAGGTTATCTTTGAATAAATCGGTTTTTGGATAATGGAAAGTGCAAATAACCAAAGGATTTGTGCAAACGTCTCAAATAATGAACGGACTTGTAAGGTTGTATATCCACATTGATGAAACGAGCATCGATGAGGGGACCGGAGCCAATGTGTAGATCCTGAGTTCCCGGAGGAATGTAACGATGGAAGGAGGTAAGTCCTTAAAAGTGTAGAAGCAAGTACGATTTTTCTTGCAATTATCATCGTTACAATGTATGAATTTGTAACGAGAGGGGGGGGATCGTACATGCCGGCAATCGTTTATCAGACGAATAAGAAAACGGGCGTTACCTATGCATACGAGTCGGTTTCTCACTGGGACAAGGATAAGCGTCAGTCCCGGGCAATTCGCAAATGTATAGGACGTGTAAATCCTGAAACCAAAGAAATCACTCCTACGAGGAAGAGAACTGAAGCAGCAATTAGGGAGAAAGTTAGACGAGGGCCGGTTCCGATCACAAGGATATCCCGGAGTTTTTACGGCGCCACCTATCTTTTCGATCAAATTGGCGAGGATACCGGTGTGGCGGAGGATTTAAAGGTATGTTTTCCCGAGAGTTACCGACAGATTCTGTCTTTGGCCTACTACCTGATTTTGGAGGATAGAAATCCTTTGAGCCGTTTTCCCCGTTGGGCTTCGATCCATCGTCATCCTTATGGAGCGGTCATCTCATCCCAGCGCAGCAGTGAACTCCTGGCATCCATTACCGAAGAAGCGAGGCAGAGATTTTTCCTAATGCAGGGGAAACGCCGTATAGAGCGGGAATACCTGGCCTACGACATTACGTCTATATCCAGTTATTCAAAGAGCTTACGGCAGGTCCGTTATGGATACAACAAGGAGCACGAACAGCTGGAGCAGATCAACCTGGCCTTGCTTTTCGGGCAACAATCACGTCTGCCTTTTTATTACCGGAAGCTGGCGGGAAACATTCCCGATGTAAAAACATTGAGGAAACTGTTGGCGGACATGAACACCCTGGGCTACGAGAAGATCAAGGTTATATTGGACAGGGGCTTTTTCAGTGCCGCCAACATCAACGACATGTATTACCATCATATGAAGTTTCTGATTGCCGCCAGGTTATCCTTGAAAATCGTGCAGAACAATCTGGATACTGTGCGGGAGAAGATGCGGAACTGGACCTACTACCATCAGGACTACCAGCTCTACACTTTTACCCTTCCGATTGCCTGGGACTATATCCAGAACCGCCCCTATCGAGGCGATACCCTCAGGGCGGATCGCCGGATGTACCTTCACCTCTATTACTCCCCTGACCGGGCGCTGGAAGATGAAAAAGCCTTCAACAGCCGGTTGGTCAATTTGCAGAGAGAGCTGGAAAGTGGTGAGCGCCATCCGGATCATGAGAAGCAGTATGCCAAATATTTCGAGGTGAAAAATACGCCGGTGCGCGGCATGAAAGTTTTGGCCAAAGAAGACGCCATTGCGGAGGCGAAGTGCAACTATGGTTATTTTGCCCTGATGAGCAACGAGATCAAGGACCCGGTAGAGGCGCTTTCGATCTACAGGAACAAGGATCTGGTGGAAAAGGCCTTCGAAAATCTGAAGGATCGGCTGAATCTGCGCCGGCTGGCCGTTTCATCGGAGCAAAGCCTGGACGGTAAGCTTTTCGTACAGTTCATCGCCCTTATCTATTTGTCCTATATCACAAGGAAAATGCAGGAGAACAACCTGTTTAAGGACTACACCTTGCAGGAAGTTCTGGATGATCTCGATATAATCGAATGCTTTGAATTCCCCGGCCAGAAACTGCAGGTCGGTGAAACAACAAAACACCAGATGCAGCTCTTTGCAAAACTGGGGGCTAACCCACCAGCCTCGTTACAATAAAACGGGAATTCAGGTTACAAAGCTTACGGCGGTGTTGAAGGCAAGGGCAGGGGGAACGCCCGGGAATCCCTGGGGGTTGAAAGGGAGAAGATCCTGACACCGCTGGAGCAGATAGAGGGCAAGGAAGCCGATCAGGTTGAAGATCATCAATCCTGCCGCATAGTTTTGCCAGGACATTTCCTGTTTCTCGTCAATCCGACAACAGCGATAGATGAACCTTTCCAGGGGGCCGGCGATGCTGCTCAGGAAAACGTTTTTCCCTGCATAGACCCTGGCCATGTAGTTTCCCAGTGGTACGGCCAGGGCAATAAGGGCAAGGAAGTATATGGCAATCTGAACAAGTCCGTTGGCGCTCATTGGAACCACTCTGGTTTCAGTAAAGCAAGGAAAAGATAAACGGCAAGGCCGATGACAATAAACAATCCGGCAAGATGGAATAGCGTCATTTCCGCCCCTCCCTAAAGATTGTCGAATTTCCTGATGAAGAACCAGGTTATTCCGGAAAATATGCCGATCAGGCATAGAAATATCAAATCCATGAGCTTGCTCCTCTCCCCTTGGATTTAATATTAACAATCAAGATATAAGGATGCTGTTAAGAAAGGGGGTGAATATATAAAGATTCCGTTAAGAAAACGTTTTTCTTTCGGGCTGAAGCGACCGGGACGGGATGGGGGCGACAAGCCGCCGTCTCCGGGAGGGACGCCACGGTTTTACAAAAAATTATCGAAGTTGTCTCCATCATGACTTGTTACGAATTCATCGTCATTTGATCTTCTGGATATCCGTTTCCCTCCCCACGATTACCATCACCTCCTTCACGCAGCAGTTTTCAGTCTGACATGCATGCCTGCCCTCGTGGCAAGAGTGACAAGCATTTCGAGGCTGAACTTCTCCCATTTCCCCCTAATCAGGTCGGATATTCTCGATTGGCTGACACACAGAATTTTTGCGGCATCGACCTGAGTAAGTTTCTTGGCCTCAATGAACTTGCGGAGCTTGGCCATAAGATCAGCACGCATCTGAAGAATTGCTGCATCTTCTGGAGAATAACCAAGATCAATAAACACATTTCCGGACGACTCAATAATTGTCTCGCTCATAGATTATCCTCCAATTTGCTTGTAACGTTGGCGAGCCAAATCAATCTCTTGTTTACTCGTTTTTTTCGTCTTCTTTTGAAATGCATGTAGTATATAAATCGCTTCATGATGCTTCGCTACATAGATAACACGTCACTCCCCAAGTATGTGAATACGAATCTCCTTTACACCGGCTCCAACAATTTGCATCGGCTTCCAGTCACTCGGCTCAAGACCTGACTGAATCGCGTGAAGTTCAAAGCCCGCAGCCCGTCTTGCTTCATCGGGAAAGTTACGAAGATCATCGAGGCTTGAAGCGATGAATTTCAGCGGCTTTATCTTCATGGAGGCATTATATAAGTTTTTATATATTTGGCAATGACAAATTTAAAAGTATTTTAAATCAATGAATACCGTTTGGAAACAAGCATTTTTGTCAAGAACGACGGTTTATTGATTTCAGGAAGGAGCGGATCTACTTCAAAAGGGAGAAATTGGCTTTTAGATTTGTGCGCTTTCGATCGGCATTCAATAAGCCCTCAGTAAAGGTGGCCCCTCGCTTTGTATTTGAAGTAAAAACGAGTATTTACGTAAATATGGCATGATTCAAGCGTTGGCTCCATCTTGTGTTAGTGGGCAGCACGTCATCAGATGTGAGCATTACGGATCGAATGAGAGGAAGTAACGACAGAGTTTCCTATATCCTCTCTATCGCGGTTCGAGCAATTGCATGGTTGAGGCTATCTTTGTCGGGATGAGCAAGGATTGCTGATATTATCATAGTTGTCTATATATCTCCTCTTTTCACATAGCGCCTCTGTCGCGTTCTGATCAACCAGCGAAGGAACCGGACCCGCAAACCCCAGTGTGAGCGCTTTACTGTCTTTCCGCTGAACTTGCTCTCCACCTTGTCAAAAGCATCTTCAATCAAGGCATTATGTAGCGGCTTGACGAGGAAGGTCCATTTCAAATACACGCCCAGATCGCATTCACCTTCAAGATCGTGGCGTATGATGACATGTCCGCGCCGGGGTATAACCTCGAAATAATGACGACCGTCAACACCGTTCATAAGACCTGAACTGTCAAACTGGAAGGCGGCCCTGCGTCCCGGAACATACTCAGAGACCCGATATCTCACCAGGCTGTGACCTCCAGCCGCTCCCACCTTCAGGGCGGAGTCCAGTACCATCGGCGGCCACAACTCCCTTGGCCACAATGCGTCTTCAGGTCCGGAGAGACTGTTAAGAACCGAACCTACGGCATGCTGCTCCGCAGGGATGATTCTGTCATGCCTGTTGAAAATCTTCATTTCATCCTCCTCATAATGGTGTTGTATGTCTTCGCTATATAATCTTCGAGCGACCGTGGCGGTTTCTTCCCCTGCCGGATATAGCGCAGCACGGCGGCGCAAGGCACGTCGATGATCGCAAAAACCGTCCGGTTGATCTCCTCCCGCCCGGCCTTGCCGAAGGTCCGTGCCGTGAACTCGGAAATACCGGCATCCAGCCTGAGTGAGAGACCAAGGGCCCTTTCCTTCATTTCTTCCGGCCAAACACCCGTCACTAGTTCCTCCCGACGGTAGAGCATAAGAATGCGCGCCTCGGGGAAATGTTGGCGAACCCAGCGCGGCGTATGGAGAGCAGCCTCGATCCCTTCACCCTTTTCCAGTGCGGTCAGAAACTCATCCTGGAAAGATGCCGTAACACGCAGCCAAACCTCGGCCATGAGCACATCACGCGATGGGAAACGATGATATACCGAACCTATCGGCGCACGTATCTCACCGGCAACGGCTGCTATTGTTACAGATGCCGGCCCCTGTGCGGCGGCAATTTTCAATGCCGCATCAATAAATTGTTCGTTGTTAAAGTGAGCATTTCTTCCCATGGGTGGCTATATATTAGAATGGCTATTCTAATATGTCAAGCATTTTTTTGATTGCTCATAAAGGCAGAGTGCAAGCCGATAGTGGCTGTGATACAGGTAAAACCGAAAAGCCATAGCCATAAAGCATCTGCGCGTGCAGAGGAAACAGCGAGAGCTTCAAAGGCATCAGGAAAGGCGACATGAAACGGGTTAAGGTCGGATCCGGACAAAAGACAGTGAATCAGGCGGCAAGGGTGGTCAGTGCCGGGCCATGAGGTGGAGGACCGCCTTCTCCAGGCCGTCGAGGGTCAGTTCGAACATGGGGAAGACCTGTCTGACCACCCCGATGGTCCAGGTCGTTTCCCATTCGTACGGGGGGACGGGATTGAGCCAGACGGCGTGGCGGAAGGTCCGGGCGAGGAATTTCAACCGGTCGATGCTTGCCCCCGTGGCCTGCTGGTCCACGTAGATGGCCCCGTTGCCGTGGATAAGTTCGTAGGGGGCCATGCTGGCGTCGCCGACGAAGATCAGGCGCGTTTCCGGATCGCGGCGGATAAACTCTTCCACCGGCTCGGGCTTGAAATAACGCTGGGGGTCAGCCCAGACGCGGCTGTAGATCGTATTGTGGAAGAAGTAGATCTTCAGGTCCTTGAACTGGGAGCGGGCGTAGTGAAAGAGGGTCTGGACGATTTCCACGTAGGGGTCCATGGACCAGCCGCCGTTGTCGATCATGAGGATGATCTTCAGGCGGTCCGTGAGGCGCCGGTCGAAGACGATCTCGATCTCTCCGGCGTTGCGCATCGTCTGGGCGATGGTCTTGTCGATGTTGACGATGTCCCGGGGTCCCGTGGGGGTCATGCGCCGGAGGCGCTTGAGGGCTTCGGCCATCTGATGCTCCGTCAGGGGGCCGTCCTGGGAATAATCCCGGTAACGGCGCTCCAGGGCCACCTTGACGGCGGACTTGTTCCGGGATTGTCCGCCGACGCGCATCCCGCCGGGATGGCGGCCGGAATGTCCCACCGGCGACGTCCCCCGGGTTCCGATCCACCGGTTGCCGCCGTGATGGGCCTCCGTCTGTTCCTTCAGGCGGTCGAGGAAATACTTGATCAATTCCTCGGGGGTCATCCCCTGGAGTTGCTCCTCATCGATCCCCAGGGCCCGGGCAAGCTCCCCGGGATCTTTCAGCCATTCGTCGAGCATGGCCCGGGCAAGCTCCGTCAGTTCCACCGCCGTGGGGTCGTGGAGCTCCACCCCACGGAAATGATGGGCGAAGATCTGGTCGTAACTGTCGAAGTATCTTTCACTTTTGATCAGGATGGCCCGCCCGGCCGTGTAGAAATCCTCCAGGGAGTGAATCAATCCCAGACTAAGGGCCTTATGGAGCCTGAGAAAGGACGTCGGCTTCACGGGAATGCCCCGGTCGCGGAGGGTATAGAAGAAATTAATGAACATTTATAGTGATTTACCCATCAACAACCTTATGCGGTCGGCAATCCCCGCCCCTTGCCCCGGCAAGGGAGGCCGCCCGGGTTGGCCGGACAATGTTTCCGGCCTTAAATCTGCCCCCGGCCCAACTGCTGGACCGCCTGGAAAAGGTCGGCGCTTTTCTTGAAGAGGATGCCGAGATAGGGGGTCCGCCCCTGGGCGAGGACCTGGGGCCGGAAATCGGGATCGCTCTTCAGTGCCCTGAGCCAGTTGATCAACTCCCGGGTGGCCGGCTTTTTCTCTATTCCCCGGAGCTCCCGGAGGCGGTAGAAGGATTTGACGCAGGCCCCCACGATCTCGTCATCGAGCTTGGGGAAGTGGACGTCGAGGATGAGGCGCATCATGTCGGGGTCGGGAAAGGCGATGTGATGGAAGTTGCAGCGTCCGAGGAAGGGGTCGGAGAGGTCCTTCTTGGCGTTGGAGGTGATGATGATCACCGGGCGGTGCCGGGCGGCGATCGTCTTGTCGATCTCGATGATGTCGAACTGCATCTGGTCGAGGACGTCGAGCATGTCGTCCTGGAAGTCCGTGTCCGCCTTGTCGATCTCGTCGATGAGGAGAACCGTCCGGGTGGCGGCGGTAAAGGCCTGGCCGATCTTCCCCATGCGGATGTATGCCTCGATGTCGCTTACGTCCCGTTTGGAATCGCCGAAGCGGCTGTCGTTGAGACGGGTCAGGGTATCGTACTGATAAAGGGCCTCGACGAGTTTCATGCTCGATTTCACGTTGAGGGTGATGAGGGGCATGTTCATGCTTTCCGCAATGGCGTGGGCCAGCATGGTCTTCCCCGTCCCCGGCTCCCCCTTGAGGAGGAGGGGCATCTCCAGGGCCATTGAGACATTGACGATTTTTGCCAGCTCGTCGTCGAGGACGTATTTGGACGCCCCGCGAAAGGACGCGGGTCTGGTTGCCTTGGTCATAGCCGGATACTCCTTGGAACAATAAATATTTGCCCCGCTCCTTAAACAATCTCCATGAAAAATGCCATCATTTTTTCTCATGGAAGGAGATAGGCGGCGATCAGGGCCAGTCCGGTAAGGGTATGGACCTTGATCATGGCCAGGTTGGCGGGGGCAAGGCGCAACGGGTCGTGGCGGTGGCGGATGAGGATGCTCAGGGAACGCCAGGCCCAGGGCAGACTGAGCCAGATCAGGAGGGTCATGGGGGTGAAGTATCCAAGTCCGACCCCCAGGGGCGGGATCAGATAGGCTAAAAGGAGGCCGGCGGCGTAAAGCGCCACGGCGAAATCCCGGCCCAGAAGGACCACGAGGTTATTTTTCCCGCCTTCCCGATCGGCATCGTAGTCGGGGATCTCATTGATGACGATCATGGACCACATCATCAACCCCAGGACGAGGGAAATCAGCAGCGGCTCCCAGGTTAGGCGTCCGGCCTGGACGAAATAGGAGCCCATCACGATCACCGGGCCGAAGTTGACGAGGAGTCCCAACTCCCCTAAGCCCCGATAACCGAATTTTACCGGCGGCATGGTATAGAAGACAGAGGATGCCATGCCGAAGAGGCCCAAAAAGAGCACGGTCCAGCCGCGGCGATAGGTGAGGAAAAGGCCGATGAGGATCGTGGCGGCAAAGCACAGCGCCGCCGCGGCCCGCATCTCCCGCACCGTGAGCAGCCCGTCGGTCAGGACGCCGCTCCCGCCGGTGTAGGGATTCTTCTCATGGGATTTTTTCAGATCGACGATGTGGCGATAATCGCAGACATCATCGATCATATTCAGTCCCAGGTGGTTGACGGCGACCCCGGCGAGCGTCAGGACAAATTCCGGGATCCTGATGGCGTAACCGTGGGACCAGGCAACGGCGGCGCCGAGAATCCCCGGCAGGACGCTGGGGAGGATAAAGTGGAGGCGAAAGGCCCTTATCCAGACCTGCCCGCGGTTGAGGGGCCGGCGGTTGCGGTGGGGGATGGGGAGGGGCATCTTCATGTCAACATCTTCGTTACTGCCGGTTATCCGTTTAGGCCCGGCGGAAGCTGCGCTGAATTATGTAATTAAGATACAAGTTTAATATTTGAATCAGTATAGGGAAAGCGCGCCGGGGAGTCAAGGCAAAAGGGGGGCGGGGTTACGCCTCTTCCCGTTCTTTCCGAAAACGTGACCGTTGATAATATAGGCCGGAGCTGATATAACCCCTGACGGCGACGTGAATGGCGGATGTCTCAAAGGATCTTCAGACGGATGTTCATCACGAAATAAAAACGGCATGCGTGTCCGATAGGGAGGTGCTTATGGACGCCCTGGCCCTGAGCCGGATCCAGTTCGCCGTGACGGCGATGTTTCATTTTCTCTTCGTCCCCCTTACCTTGGGTCTTTCCATCCTTGTGGCCTATATGGAGAGCCGTTACGTGGCCACCCGGGACGAGATGTATCTGCGGATGACGAAATTCTGGGGCAAGCTCTTCCTCATCAACTTCGCCCTGGGGGTGGCGACGGGTCTTTCCCTCCAATTCCAACTGGGCATGAACTGGGCGGAATATGCCCGCTACGTTGGCGATATCTTTGCCGTGCCGCTGGCCATCGAGGCGCTGCTCGCCTTTTTCCTGGAGGCGACCTTCATCGGCCTGTGGGTGTTTGGGTGGAAGAAGGTTTCCCCCCGCCTCCACGCCCTGTCCATCTGGATCGTCGCCTTCGCGACGAACATGTCGGCCCTCTGGATCCTTCTGGCCAACGGCTGGATGCAGCATCCCGTGGGGTTCGCCATCCGGAGCAATCGCGCCGAACTCATCGATTTCATGGCAATCCTTACAGCGGCTACGGGTGGCTGAAATTCTTCCACACCATCCTCGCCGGTTATGTCGTGGCGGCATTTTTCGTCATGGGGATCTCCGCCTGGCATATCCTCAGAAAGAACCATCTGCCCCTCTTCAAGAAATCCTTCCGGATCGCGGCGACCTTCGGCCTGGCAAGTTCGCTGCTCGTGGTCCTCGTCGGTGATTTCCACGGGGCCGAGGTGGGTAAGGCCCAGCCGGCCAAACTGGCGGCCATGGAATCCCTCTGGGAGACCGAGCGGGGCGTGCCCTTTTACCTGCTTTTGGTCCCTGATCCGACCAACGAGCGCAATGCCGTGGAACTGCTCGGTATCCCCAAGATGGTGAGCTTCCTGGCCTTCAAGGATTTCAACGCCGAAGTGAAGGGCCTCAAGGAATTTCCCAAGGAGGAGCGGCCGCCGGTGTGGGAGACCTTCCTGAGCTTCCGCCTCATGGTGGCCCTGGGGGGGCTCTTCATACTGCTGAGCGCCCTGGCCTTCTTCCTGTCCCGGAAGGAGGCGCTGGAAAGACAGCCCCTCTTGCTCAAGGCGCTGATTCTGGCCCTGCCCTTGCCGTATCTGGCCGGGGAACTGGGATGGATCGTCGCGGAAGTGGGGCGGCAGCCCTGGATCGTCTATGGGGTTTTAAAGACCTCGGAAGCCGTTTCCCGGGGCGTCTCGGCGTTTCAGGCGGCGGTTTCCCTGGCCGGGTTCACCCTCCTTTACGGCATTCTCTGGGTGATAAACATCTATTTGCTGGCAAAATACGCCAGAAAAGGACCGGAGGTGTGAGCTGATGGATTATCAATCGCTGTGGTTTGTCCTCTGGGCAGTCCTCTGGGCCATATATTTCTTTATGGACGGCTTCGATCTGGGCGTCGGCATCCTCCACCCCTTCCTGCCCCGCAACGACTTCGAGAAGCGCCTGGCCATGAACAGCATCGGCCCCGTGTGGGACGGCAACAAGGTCTGGCTGGTAACGGCGACCGGGGTTACCTTTGCCGCCTTTCCCGCGGCCTTTGCCCTGATCTTCAGCGCCCTTTACCTGCCGATACTTCTGATCCTCTTCGGATTGATCGTCCGGGGCGCGGCCCTGGAATTCCGTGGCAAGAGCGATTCCCCCGTCTGGCGGCGAGGATGGGATATGGCCTTTTTTCTCGGAAGCCTGACTACGGCCTTTCTTTTCGGGGTCCTTTTCGGCAATATCTTTCAGGGACTGCCCCTGAACTCCCAGGGCTACCAAGGGGGCTTCTTCTCCCTGTTCAACCGCTACGGACTTTTGACCGGAGTCATGTTCGTCGCCATGCTCGGCGGTCACGGCGCCATCTGGCTGGCCGTCAAGACGGGGGACGAGCTGGGGGCGAGGGCGCGGAAATTAGCCATGAAGATCTGGGCGGTTCTGGTGGTGACGGCGGCTCTGTTCTTCGTGAACACCGCTTTCTCCACATCCATTTTTGCCCGTTATCTAAATAATTATATACTGTTGCTCCTTCCCGCCGGGGTGCTGGCCTCCCTTTTGGGGATGGGCATGTCCATAATGAGTAAGAGGTTTTCCGCCGCCTTTTTCGCTTCCGGAGCCGCCGTCATCCTGATCGTCATGACGGGATTCGCCGGTCTTTATCCCCAACTGGTCCCGGCGCGGCCCGATGCCCTTTACAGCCTGACGATCTACAACGCCGCGGCCAGCGATTATACCCTCAGGATCCTAACCGTCATCGCCGCGATCTTCGTCCCCGTGGTGGCGGTTTACCAATTCTGGGTTTACCGGATATTCCGGGGAACCGTAACCGGTGAAGACCTCCGGGACAACAAGGAGGCCTACTGACCATGAAGGAGAAACTTCCATGACCCATCCGCGGCTTGTCGCGGCCATGATCGATCCGGGATTCTATCCTCACCGTCCGGCAGAGGTGGAGATGGTGCAGACCCACATCTCCTATGTCTTCATCGCCGGCGATGAAGTTTACAAGGTGAAGAAGGCCGTGGATTTCGGATTCCTCGATTTTACCACCCTGGAGAAGCGCCGGCATTATTGTCATGAAGAGCTGCGCCTGAACAGGCGGCTGGCCCCGGAGACCTATCTGGGGGTGGTGGCGATCCGGGAAGACGGCCGGGACGGACGTCTGGTTCTTGGGGACGACGGCGGCAACGGGGGACGGGTTGTGGATTACGCCGTCCGGATGCGTAAACTACCGCCGGAGCGGATGTTGAAGAGCCTCGTCGCCGCCCGGGATTTCGACCCGGCGGTTTTCGCGGCGATCGCGGAGAAGCTCGCGGCCTTCCACCGGCAGGCCGATACGGGAGGCCGCATCGACGAGATCGGTTCTCCGGAGACGATCCGCCGCAATCACGAAGAGAATTTCGTCCAGACGGAGAAATATATCGGGATAACCATTCCTGATTTCCAATTCCGCTTCATCAGGAACTACATCTTCCGGTTTATGGAGGGGAAAGCCGCCCTCCTGGCCAGAAGGGTCCGGGAGCACCGCATCCGCGACGGTCACGGCGATCTGCACCTGGAGCATATAGTAGTGGACCGCGAGATCGTCATTTTCGACTGCATCGAATTCAACGAGCGTTTCCGCTACGGCGACGTGGCGGGGGAGGCCGCCTTTCTGGCCATGGATCTCGATTACAACGGCTATGAGGAGCATGCCGACCGCTTTGTGGCGGATTACGCCCGCTTCGCCGGGGACGAAGAACTTCTGGGTCTGATCAATTTCTACAAGTGCTATTACGCCTATGTCCGGGGAAAAGTGGTGAGCTTCCGGATGGACGATCCCGCCATCGACGCCCGGGGAAAGGAAGAGGCGCGGCAACTTGCCGTGCGCTATTTCGATCTGGCCTACACCTACGCGGCCCGCCTCGAACAACCGGCCCTGATCCTCATCACCGGGCTGATGGGGACGGGGAAGAGCGTCCTGGCCTCCCTGGCGGCGCCCCGCCTGGGAGCGGTGGTGATCCGCACCGATGTCCTTCGCAAGGAACTCTTTAACCTGGCGCCCACGGACCGGCATCATGTGGAATTTGGACAGGGGATCTACGGGGAAGATATTTCGGAAAAGACTTACGCCGCCGCCCATGAGCGGGCGGCGGAATTGCTGCGATCAGGGCGGCCCGTCATCATCGACGCATCTTACAAACGGGCCCGCCAGCGTAACGAGGCCCTGGCGCTGGCCGGGCGGCTCGGGGTTCCCTTCCTGCGAGTAGAATGCGTCTGCCCCGATGAGGTAATTCGGGAAAGGCTGGAGCGGCGGGCGCGAGATCCGCGGGAGGCCTCGGACGGCCGGTGGGAGATCTATGCCGCCCAGAAAGGCGACTATGAACGGGAGGACGGCCTGCCGGGGGACAACCGGCTCACTGTTGATTCCTCCCTGCCCCCGGAGACATGTCTGCACCGGACACTGGCCCGGCTCCGGAGCTCACTGCCTTCGCCGACGCCTTTTTCTGCTCCTGCCGCTTTTTCTCTTCCGCCTTCAGGAACCGTTTCTGCGTCTCCGCGATATAGGCCTTGACCTTGTAGTCGAGCCCCATGTGGGGATAGGTTATGGCCACGGTCTGAAAACGCTTCAGGGCCGCCTCGTATTTTCCCTGCTTGAAGTAGAACTCACCGATATAGAACTCCCGTTCCGCCAACTGCTGGCGGCATTCCCGGAGCTTCTGCTCCGCCAGGAAGGCGAACTTGCTGCTCGGGTAGCGGGCCATGACGCGCTCGAACTCCCGGGCGGCCTTAACGGTTTCGGACTGGTCCCGATCGATGGTGGACATCTGCTTGTAGTGGCACATGCCGATCTGATAGATGACGTAGGGGTTGTTTTCGTTGGTCGGGTGAAGACTTACGAAGTCCGTATAGGCCAGCTCCGCTTCCGCGTATTCCTCATCGGAGAAATGGGCGTCCCCGATGCCGATTTCCGCCTGCAGGGCCAGGGGGTGCAGGGGGTTCTCCTCCTTGAGGCGGGTGAAGTACTCCACGGCCCGCTTGTACCGACCGTCTTGGTAAGCCGCCACGCCCGCCGAATACAGGGCTTCCGGGGTGCCCTTGGCCATCTGCTTGCGCGACCACAGATCTTTCCACCAGGCGCACCCGCCGACGCTGACCGTCAGGATGAAAAGAAGGATGAGCAGGGCCTGTCTGCGTATGTTTGCGTTTTTGATCATAAGCCTTTCTTCGCGAAGGCCTCGAGCTTGTCCTTGGGAACGAGGCCGATGAGGGTGTCCAGCAACTTGCCGTCCTTGAACAGCATCAGGGTCGGGATGCTCCGGACGC
>Ga0116157_10004213_pt1 | contig 13490 bp, 12 predicted proteins | sample AD_UKC048_MetaG_FD_89882 | JGI IMG/M metagenome (GOLD analysis project Ga0116157, IMG submission 89882) | Active sludge microbial communities of municipal wastewater-treating anaerobic digesters from USA - AD_UKC048_MetaG | ecosystem: Engineered > Bioreactor > Anaerobic > Digestate | place: USA...
TCGATAAAGAATAGGATGTCTCTTCCTCCGTTTGGATCAGATGCATCACCATCCCTGTAATATTCTGCCATTGTAAGACCAGAAAGCGCAACCCTTGCACGTGCTCCAGGAGGCTCATTCATCTGACCAAATACAAATGTTGCTTTTGATTTTTTCAAATCTTCTATAGAAACCTGTGAAAGATCCCATCCACCATGGTGCAATGACTGCAAGAAGTTTTCACCGTAGTTTACGATTCCTGCTTCAAGCATTTCTCTCATCAAGTCATTTCCTTCTCTTGTACGCTCACCAACACCTGCAAATACGGAAATACCGTCATAACCTTTTGCAATGTTGTTGATCAATTCCTGAATCAATACCGTTTTTCCAACACCGGCACCACCAAATAATCCAATTTTACTACCTTTTGAGTATGGTTCGATCAAATCAATAACTTTGATACCTGTAAACAAAACCTCAGATTCTGTAGACAAATCCTCATACCTTGGAGGGTTTGAGTGAATAGGTCTTACTTTTTCTCTAGATACCTGACCAATACCGTCGATAGCTGTTCCAACTACATTAAATAGTCTGCCTTTGATGTGGTCTCCAACAGGCATTGAAATAGGTGATCCAGAATCTACCGCTTCCATACCACGCACTAGACCATCCGTAGAGTCCATTGCAACTGTTCTTACACTGTCTTCACCAAGGTGCTGCTGAACCTCAAGTATCAATTCTTCGCCATTTGGTCTGGTTACCGTCAATGCATTTAAGATTTCTGGTAACTTGGATCCTTTCTGTCCGAAGCTCACGTCCACCACCGGACCAATTACAGTTTTAATAAGACCTGTATTTGCCATTATTTGCTTTTGTATTATATTGAAAAATGAATTGTCTCTGAAATTTTGCGCAAAGATAATCTTAAATGTTTTATTATGAGTATTTTAAGTGACTTTTTGAGTAAAAATTAAGATTGAATTTTACAGGTCTTAAACAATTTATGAAAAGTATTTTTTCTGATGGCCAAATAAGATTTTGCGCTACTTACTCTGGCTTCCGATTATATAAGAAGATTTCGACCATAATTAAAATATTATGTCCCTTTCAAATAGGTTGAAAAGCGGCTCGTTGTCTACTCAGAAGTAAAACAAATACTATAAAATTTACGAAAATGTACTGCTTTTAATTGAGCGCTTGGGCTAATTTTTACTCACTTTTGGGCATGGAATGTCTCCGAAATACCGCATGATGCTGATGCCAATGAATACATATGTATCATTGTCTTTGCTATTCCCTCTCTGAGATCCCGGTGTGCTGATCGCAGAATCTACTGATTTGTCAGACAACAAAACGGCAGTGTCTCCTCTCCTTGTTCTGAGCGTATTTTTATCTGTGTAGACGGTACTGACGTCATCAATATAATCGGTGAATAATTTTCTCAATGAAATCTCCGCATTCAAACTCCAATCTCTGTTGAGGTCCCATTTTACACCACCTGTCAAGGTAGCTCCACCACTAAACAACAAATATTCTTCACCTACTGCCTGGCCTTCGGTACCAAAATCTCTCAAACTGTATTTGATGTCTCCCAATTTGGTAGTTGGATTGTATCTGAAAACAGAAAAACCTAGCCCTACGTAAGGCGTCCAGAATTCCAATTTAGAGCCATGTTTATATTCAAAAAAATTGAATTCACCCACAGCAGTAAAATCAAAAATATTGGACTTGAAATCCAGATTTCTTCTTCTTTCAAAATTATTATTGGACAAATCATCGTCGGCTGCAATCCTACCATAATTCAAACTTGCCTTTGTACTCAGTCGATTATTGAAGTTGTATCGCGCATTCAATCCACCAGCAATGCCTGGTTTTTTGATATTGATGGAAGTGTTGAGATCTCCATAATATTGACTCAAACCCAGCCAACCGCCAAGTTCATAGCCCTTTTGAGCTTGACCCAAGAGTGGAAATAATAAAAGAAAAAAGCCAACAAAACGGAAGTTTTTGCCCATGGAGATATAAAGTTCAATAGTATGTTCGAGCGTATAACGCCACTTTTTTATTTCATGTTGCATATCATTTCTCAATTTGAGGCGATCTTTTTAAAAATAAAACCATTTGTCTGCCAGTAATCCATGATTTCCGGAAGCACCATTCTTAATACTTTTTCTGATTTGATGCTGTCGTGAAATACCACGATGGATCCACTTTTGGTGTGTTTTTTTAATTTTTTCAAACACGTTTTGTAATCTACGGATTTATCAAAATCACCACTCAGCACATCCCAGTAAATCAAGCGGTATTTTTTCCCAAGTTCCCGCATTTGCGCCGGAGTCATTTTGCCATAAGGCGGTCTGAATAAGTTACTTTCTATCAATTCTGCAGCCCGATCGACATTTTCGATGTAAGCGTTTTTGGCCGTTTTCCATCCTGAAATGTGGTGAAAAGTATGGTTGCCAACTGCATGACCATTTTGTTTTATTTCGCTGAATATTTCAGGATACTTTTTCACATTTTCCCCCACACAAAAGAAAGTTGCCTCTGCATTGTATTCCTTCAAAATTTCCAAAACCCATTGGGTGATGTCGGGAATTGGGCCGTCATCAAAGGTCAGATAGATCACTTTTTCGTCAGATGGAATGTCCCAAACTATTTGTTTGTAAAACCATTTAAAGAGTGCGGGAGTTTTTACAAAATACATCTCTGCCTGTTTTTTACTTTTTTTCGGGCTGCAAATGTAAATTTGTTTTTTAGTAACTGTTCAGCTATGATCAATTTTGGTTAAAAATGACCCATTTTAACACAAAAGTTTATTGCTGGGTGGTCAATTTTTTAATTTGCAACCCACGGATTTTGATTTTAAAACTTGCTCCCGACAGTTGTAAAACACCCGATACCATTTTTTTATTCTAACCAAATTATTGATTATGCCATCAAATTACATTCCAGGATTACCTGCCATCACCAACGAAAAAGTTTTGGATTACGCACCGGGTAGTGTCGAAAAATCAAACCTGCAAAAGGCCATTGCTGACTTAAAATCTGTGGAAGCTGATCACGGCTTTTGGATCGACGGCAAGGAAGTCAAAACGGGAAATGTGCATCCAATGCGTCCACCTCATGAATTGTCTCACAGCCTTGGCCAATATCATTCTGGCAATGCTGGCCACGTAGAAGATGCCATAAAAGCTGCTCACAAGGCGAAGAAAAATTGGTCGTCTATGAGTTTTTCTGACCGCGCTGCCATTTTTTTGAAGGCTGCAGATTTGTTGGCTGGCCCTTACAGATATAAAATGAATGCCGCGACGATGTTGTGTCAGTCAAAAAATTGCTATCAATCAGAAATTGATTCTGTTGCAGAGTTGATCGACTTTTTGAGGTATAATGTGAAATTCTTGAATGAAATTTACCAGATCCAACCTCATTCCAGTGCAGGTATTTGGAATAAAACAGAGTACCGTCCATTAGAGGGTTTTGTCGTTGCCATCACGCCTTTTAATTTCACGGCGATTGCAGGTAATCTACCGATGTCTGCTGCTTTATGTGGAAATACCGTGGTTTGGAAAGCAGCCGACAGTCAGATATATTCTGCCATGGTGGTCATGGAAGTTTTTAGAGCTGCTGGGCTTCCAGATGGCGTCATCAACCTCGTTCACGTCGATGGGCCAGAGTTGGGAAAAGTAGTCTTTGGACATCGCGATTTTGCTGGATTACATTTCACAGGCAGTACCGCTGTATTCAAAAGCTTGTGGAAAACCATTTCCAATTCTTTGGATGTATATCGATCTTATCCTAGAATTGTTGGTGAAACTGGTGGCAAGGATTTCGTTTTGGCGCATCCAAGTGCTGATGCAAAAGCGCTTGCTGTGGCCTTGGTCAGAGGTGCATTTGAGTTTCAAGGTCAAAAATGTAGTGCAGCATCGCGTGCTTATATTCCTAAATCTTTGTGGAAAGAAGTCCGTGATTTGATGGCGGGAATGCTAGATGAAATCACTGTGGGAACGGTTGAAAATTTCGAAAATTTTGTCAATGACGTCATAGACGAAAGAGCTTTTGATAAAATTACTTCCTATATAGAAAGGTGTAAAGCAGACAAAGATGTAGAGATCATTTTTGGAGGAACCTATGATAAAAGCGAGGGTTACTTCATCTCACCCACGGTTGTTTTGACCACAAATCCAAAGTCATTGACCATGGTTGAGGAAATTTTTGGCCCAGTCCTGACCATTTATGTTTTTGAAGATAAAGATTGGGAAGAAGTCCTGACTTTGGTGGATGATACTTCTGAATACGCACTTACCGGTTCCATTTTTTCTGGTGATCGCTACGTTATCGACTCTGTTACCAAAGCTTTGCAACATGCTGCTGGTAACTTTTACATCAATGATAAACCAACTGGCGCCGTAGTAGGACAGCAACCTTTCGGAGGAGCTAGAGGTTCTGGAACCAATGACAAAGCAGGTTCGGCTGTTAACTTATACCGATGGCTTTCTCCGCGTACGATCAAGGAAAACTTTGTGCCACCACACGATTACAAATATCCATTTTTGGGTTAGTTTATAAATTGGTCCCATTTCAAAAAATGTAGGAAGAAGAAAGACAAAAGTGGATAGACGAAAGATGATAGACTAAGGCTAATGGTCATTCGGAGTTACTCATTGAAATTTTTAACATATTTATTTGAGTATAAAAAGCAAGTACTTTTTGTGCTAGTTTTTTGAAATTGTAATACCTTTGAATCTAAGCTTTTAGCCTATGAATGAAAATACAATTGCCTCTTATGAAAAAATACATTTGCATTATTTCTTTTGTAATCTTTGTCCGCTCTTTGATCTTATGTCAAAGTAAATCTGAGCTTGAAATTGCCACTGGCGCTATCTTTTTTGATCAATTTGGTACTTCTGCACAATACGATAGCTACAATGGATATACTTGGCAATCTGATATTTCATTTTGGAAAACCTTCAGAACTGAAAAGTTAATCCAACCTAGAATTGGCGTTGGATACACTTTTTTTTGGGTATTGAATATTCAAAATTCATCATCACCTGATACCTACATATCGTACATACCCATAAGGTTTGGACTAGATTATCAACTTAAAAAACGAAAAATCTCATTTTTTTCCAATATCAGCAATTATATTCTTGCCTCAGACAAAGAACCAATAAACGAACAAAGAAGCTTTTATAGCAATTTGGATCTTGGAATTAGAATAAAAACAGGAAAACATTGGTCCTTAAGTTTAAGCTCTCCGATTACTTTATTGCCCATGTATTATAATGAAGGTATTACTATTCTTACGAATCCCCCAAGCCCAGAATATGATATTTGGGTTGAAAATGTAGGCTTCATGATTGGTTTAAAATACCGTTTTGATTAGCATTATATCATCCTATCACCGGAATAATCTTAAATCATATGTCTCTCCGCCCATTCCTTAGCGAAATAGGTAATGATCAGATCAGCTCCCGCCCTTTTGATGGAGAGTAAGGTCTCATCAATGGCTTTGTGGTAGTCGATCCAGCCATTCTGAGCAGCGGCAATCAATAGCGCACATTCGCCGGAAACGTGGTATGCGGAGATGGGTAAATTTGTACTTTCCTTCAGCACATGGATGATGTCGAGGTAATGGAGCGCAGGTTTCACCATCATAAAGTCAGCTCCTTCCATTTCGTCCAATTCGGCTTCTATGAGGGCTTCTTTTTTGTTGGCGGGATCCATTTGATAAGTCTTTTTATCACCTGATTTCGGTGCAGAATCTAGTGCATCTCTGAATGGTCCGTAAAAACAACTGGCATATTTCGCAGTGTAAGACATGATTGACGTATTGTAATAATCCGCTTCATCCAATTTAGTACGAATGGCGCCTATCCTTCCGTCCATCATATCCGATGGTCCCAAGATATCAAAACCTGCTTGTGCTTGGGCGAGTGCCATTTCTGCAAGGATCGGCAAGGTAATATCGTTGATGATTTCACCATTTTCCACGTATCCGTCGTGGCCATCACTGCTGTACGGATCCATGGCCACGTCACTGATGAGACAAACATCATTGCCAAAATTGCGCTTGATGTTGGCCGCAACTTTCAAATAAAAATTGTCGGGATGATAACTGTGTGAAGCGACGCTGTCTTTCAAAGCTTCTGGAATGGCAGGAAACATGATGAATTTATTCAATCCCAATTTCAAGCCAGATTCAATTTCTTTCAGGCAATTGTCTTCGCTCATTCTGGAAGCAATGGGCAAAGATTTCACCACTTCATTGACACCAGTGCCGCCCACCAAAAATAAGGGCATGATCAAATTTTCTACTTGAACTGCATTTTCTCTCACGGCAGACCTGATCACCTCCGTTTTCCTGTTGCGTCTTGGACGTCTCCACATAATTTAATTTTTTATTGTCACTGTTCAGCTATTTCCAATTTTGATCAAAGGCGAAAAGTTGAACAGTTACCTTTTATTTACTTTCTTTTTTGGGCACCGGATCATATCCATGACCACCCCAAGGATGACATCTTCCAATTCTTTTTATTCCCAAATAAAGGCCTTTGACCGGTCCCCATTCATTGATGGCATCAATCATGTAATGGCTACAAGTAGGATTATACCGACAGTTTCTACCAAGCAAAGGGCTCAAAACCCATTGATAAACCTTCACAGGAAAAATAAAAATTTTGTTGATTATCTTCACCCTTGATTAAAAAATGAGTTGCAAATATACTGATATCGATCACGTGTTTCACCATTTATTTACAAAGGCTATTATTAAGGCTTTCTGATTAAACAGCGGTTACATTTGAAGTCCTAACAATAGTCTTTTATAAATTTTGCCATTTTATGCCAGAAAATTTGGTCACTCTTTCCCAGGTTTCCATTCAAACCAAAAAAGGAAGTTTATTATCGAACATCCAACTTCAGATTTCTTCGGGAGATCGATTGAATCTATTGGGCCCTAGCAGTAGTGGAAAATCATTACTCACCAAATTAATTGCAGGATATTTATCGCCAACTGGCGGCCAGATTCACTACGACGTTCCATTAGAAAAAATAACATTGTCGGGAGATAACCAATTACCCGGCACTGACCGACTATCTTATTATGAAAAACGATACGAAGTTTTCATTCAGGACGATAACAAAACAGTCAAAGATCATTTATTTCAATCCCCTTATTTTGATTGCGTACAAACATTACTCCAGCGATTTTCCCTCTCACATTTATTGGAAAAACAAAAGTATCAATTGTCCAATGGTGAGCATAAACTACTCAGCATCATCACCAGTGTGGCCTCGGAACCACAGTTTTTGATTTTGGACCAACCCTATCTTGGCGTAGATGCATTCAACAGAACAAAACTCAGCGATTTGATCCAATCATTGCCTTCTGAAATGGCACTGCTTTTGGTTGGAAAAATACCCGATACTGAGCTTTCGAACACCTTCCAAAAAATACATTTAAACGCAGGCAAATTGGTAGAAAACCTGGAAGAACCTGCTTTTGATCCTCAACAAGAGCAAAATAAACTAACTTTAAATCCATTCAACCAACATAAAGCTGACTATCAACATCTGGTGAAAATGGAGGGTGTTTCTATTACTTACGGCGATGTACCCATTTTGAAAAACATCCATTTTGCCTTAGCTCCAGGCCAAAGATGTGTAATCAAGGGTCCAAATGGTTCTGGAAAATCCATGTTGATCAGTCTCATCACTGGTGATAATCCCAAGGCTTACGGACAAAACATCATCTTATTTGATCGCTTACGGGGAAGCGGAGAAAGCATCTGGGACATTAAAAATAAAATCGGGTATTTGTCGCCCGAGTTGCACCAACATTTCTTCAGAGGAGAGTCTCACGTACAAAAAATACTCTTTGGAAAAGTGCAGGTTTTGGAAGATCGTTTTGTTTCTAAAATGACTTGCCAAGACGTGGTTGCCTCTGGTTTTACTGAAGGCATTGGTGCTACTTCGACGGTCAAAGAAGGCCAATGGTTGGCGGATTTGTTTGCTTTTTTCCAAATGTCCTCTTTCAAAAATGAAGCCTTTGCCAGCCTTTCACAAGGCAAACAACGATTGGTTTTATTGATGCGCGCCTTGGTCAAACAACCGCCGCTGCTCATCTTGGACGAACCTTGTCAAGGATTGGATGACGAACAAACCTTACAATTCAAAAATGCCATCAACGATTTTTGCAGGCACACTACCACAGCCGTGATTTATGTTTCGCATATGGAAGAAGACATTCCAGCGTGTATGAATCGGGAAATCAGGATACAGGGAGGTGAAATCATACAAGATTTCATTCGACCTCTTTGATGATTTTTGCTGGACAACCAAAAGCCACTACTCCTGCTGGAATATTTCTGGTAACCACTGAACCGCTGCCAATGATGGAGCCCTCGCCAATCGATATGCCATCGTTCACAATCGCTCCAGCACCTATGGTCACGCCCGCTCCAATGTCACAGGAACCCGTGATGTGAGCTCCCGGATTGATGTTGGTAAAATTGCCAATGTTTGTATGATGTCCTACTGTCACCGCCCTGTTGATGAAGGCAAGGTTTCCTATTTTTGCGAATGGATTGATGGACACATTGTTTTCTATGCGCACGCCAAAACCTATTTCACAAGTACTCGCTAAAATGACGTTGGGATAAATCAATGGTTCTAATAAGTGGTCGGGCACTACTTTTGAAAAATCTTCGTAGATGGCTTTTCTGCTCCTCGAACTCATTCCTGCAATGAAACAAGGCTTGTCGCTCACTTCAAATTGCGACATCGACCTTTCAAAAATGGTCAATCCTGGAGCAGCGTATGGGATGCCTTTTTCTTTATGTTCATTGTGATCTGTATTACTGTAAATGAATATGCTGGAGGGTCCATGTTTGACCAAAAGGGTTTCTAAAATCATGGACAATGCAAAATGATTCGCTCCCAAAATGACAAATTCTTTCATTGTGCATTTGTTTAATGAAAATTAAACAAATATAGATTGTTTTTAATATGAATTTTGGTTTCCTTTGTTTAGATCATCAATAAAAATTCTTTTTGGAAGTCATACGCTATCATGAGTCTTGGCGAGCATCTTGGGATTCATTCATTATGAAATCAAAGAATGGAATGTTCCAATTTCTTCGCTCCTTTCTGGATTATCACGGAAATAAATTCTCCGATCATTCCCTGATTTTTATGGAGGAAGATCGAGTGGTTGCTTGTTTGGCAGGACATCAAGTCGAAGATTGTTACCACTCTCACAAGGGCTTGAGTTACGGAGGTTTGGTCACCAATATTGAAAATATCAGTCAATTACAACAATTGATTGGGGCTATGGAAGGTTACTTGACCGCTCAAGGATTCAAAAATTATAATTTAAGGGTTCTGCCAGGGTTTATGCATCCGATCAATGAATCCCTTCATTATTTGCTCTTGGAAAATGGCGCGGCAATGACCAATTATAGACTCACCATGTTGGTCAATTTGCACGAAGAAATAAACTACAGTTCAACCATTAACCGAAAAATTAAAAAATATGCTAATAGTCATTCTACTGTAGGATTAACCAAAGACCTGCCAGCTTTTTACCAACACCTGGCTGATGGATTAAACAATAAATACCAGGTGAGCCCTCTGCATACTTTAGAAGAATTACAACTTTTGCAAAATCTTTTCCCAGATCATTTGGAGTGTTGGGAAGTGATCATCAATGGCGAATTTGCCGCAGGTTGTATCCTTTTCATGGATCGAAATTGGGTGAAATTGCAATATCTTTTTTCTGCCGAAAGCAATGCCAGTACTTTGCTATTACACCAACTCTATTCCATAAAAGGCCGTTTCCAATACTTTGACCTTGGCAGTTCAAACAGTCTGGACCAACACAAACTCAATGTGGGAAATCATCAGTTCAAACATTTTGTCGGAGGCCGTCCAAAATTACTCTACAACCTGACAAAAGACTTGTGATCAATTTAGCCTCAAGCAATTGAATTAAAACATTTTAGATCCACATAAAATAGGACTATTCATTTTTATAATTCCGTTGTGGCGAGATCGGCTTTGGGATTGATGCGAGCAATTAAAATGTCGCCCAATAAATAAGCTAAAGAAGTAAATATCCCGATGAGCAGGACAATGGCGTACAAAACCGGCTGATCCCCTTGCTGCACAGCCAAATACAAAACCCTGCCAATGCCCGGGATGTTGAAAATGGTTTCCAAAATCACAGAACCTGCCAATGCCGAGGGAATGGCACCGACCAAGATGGTAGAAATGGCAATCAACGCATTTTTGGACGTATGTTTTTTGATCGCTTCAGCCTTGGAAAGACCTTTGGCCAATGCGGTATAGTAATAAGGTTTTGCATTTTCTTTGAGGATGCTGGTTTTATACACGCCTGTGAGGTAAGCCAAATCCGCAATGATCATACAAATGATCATGGGTAAAACCCGTTGAAACTTATTCATAAATCCCGAAGCACTTCCGTATTTGACCGATAAATCAAATACCTGGATGCCATAATGGTCATTGGTCAAAAAAACCAAAATCAAGGTCGCCAACCAAAAACTTGGGATGGCATAAAAGGTCATTAAAAAGCCTTCCACATATTTATTACTTTGCTGGCTCAACCTTCGTGCCAAGGGAAAAGCGATCAAAATGGAAATAATAAGCGCTGCCAGAGCAATTGGTACGGTCCAGGTCAGCGCTGACAAAATAATTTTGCCAACTGGTTTATTGCTGATGTAGGAATTGCCCAAATTTCCACTGAGCAAACCTGTCATCCATTGATGAAATTGACATTGTCTCCCATGAAAGGCCAGCTTTGGGTATCTAAACCCTGACTCCGTTTTAGCATCTTTGATGGAAAAATAGAAATACGGTAAATGAAACCCCAGTTTGATTTTCTGGTCTTCGTACAACTGTTCATAACGTAAACTGCCGTCCTCTTCAATGCCCGACTGCCTCAACTTTGCAGCAACTGCATCTCTGTGCGAAGCTTTGGAAAGCAGGAATATGATCAGAATGATGAAAAACCAATGTGGTATGAGGTAAAGTAGTCTCTTTATGTAATAATTCTGATGCAATCGATTTAATTTTTACCCAATGTAAAGGTATTGGCTCTATATCCGGGTCTGGATAAGGAAGCTTTTCCTTCCCATTTATCAGAAAGTGCAATTCGATCAATCGGTGCATAGAGGTAAATCATAACGGCATCGTCATAAATCTCCTCCTGCAACTTTTTGTGCGCGGCAATTCTTGTTGCATCATCTTCAACCGAGGTAATGATGTTGATCAAACTATCTGCTTCTGCACTGGTGTATGAAGATACATTGGTGGTTTCTATATTGGAAGAATGATAAGTGTCAAAGGGGTTTTCGAGGATCAATTCCACCGAAAACAAAGTAGGAATGATTTGATAATTGCGGGTATTCATGTTTTCCTTGCGCACCAATGGAAAATCCTTACGCACCACATCCAATTCAATGCCTGCTTTTGCGCACTGTTCTTTAAATAACAAACCAAATTTTACGCTCAGATCTCCAGAGACCAACATTTGTAATTTCAGCTCTTCCTTTTTGCCATCCATTACCTTATCCACCGTGCCATTGCCATTGGTGTCTTCCCAGCCAGCTTCTTTCAGATAGGTTTTTGCCAAATCCATTTGTCCACCGATGTTTTTAATGTCCTTATTGTATCCTGGCAAAAAGGACGGAACAAAGGATGTCAACTTGGTGGCATTGCCATTTTCAAAAGTTTTGATGTATTCGTCCGTATTGTTGATCGCTTGCAGGGCTTTACGCACGTTTTTGTCTTGTAACATTTTGTCCTTGTGATTGAGCAAATAGACGTAAAACTTCGGCAACTGCACATTCAACCAAGATATATTTCCTTTGCCTTTCACAGAATCTTGGAAGGTTTCATACGTATTGACCGTCACCGAATTGATCAAATCTACATTGCCCGCTGCCATTTGAGTGATCGCCGCCGTTTCATCAGGAATGATGACAAAAATGATCTTTGCAGGATTTGCGTGAAACATTTCTTCCTTTCTGTCCTTGGCCCAGTAATTTGCTTTTCTTTCCAAAATGATGGCTTCATTGTCTTTCCATTCCACAAATGCATATGGACCTGATCCCGAAATGACTTCTCTGGTATATTTGGGCCCATTCAATTCGGTTGCGAAACGCATAAAAGTACTGTCTTGGCTCAGTGTGGCCAGTTTGGTGGTATCAGCAAGGTCGCGCAAAGTGAAGGTCTTCGTAATGTTTTCTGGATCGTAAATATGCTGCGGTAATAATTCAAAAGTCAATGCGCTTTCTTTCATGTCCATAGAATAATCGTCAAAGACAATCGTGAATTTTTTTGGATTGGCCTCATCAACCAATACGTCATTGATGATTTCCTTCATGTATTTATAACTAGAAGCGTCTGTTGCCGGGTGCAAAATCGATTTAAGCGTGAATGCGTAGTCTGCCCCCGTGATGGGTGTGCCGTCATCCCATTTAGCTTCTTCCAAAATCTCTGCCTCCAAAGTATAACTGCCATCTTCGTGCGTCACCAAAGGGTTGATGGCTTTGATGAGCAGGGGTACGAGCTCCAAATTATCGGGATCGATCTCCGCAACTGGCGTAAAAATATATTGATAAATTTCTCTGGCAATGGGACTTGGAAATAAAATGGGATTGATCTGTTCTGCCTGTTTGGACATCCTGATCACAAAATCAGCATCCGTATCTGCCGCTCCATTTTGATCAGATTTACAGCCTCCAATTAATAAAATAGCTAAGATTGATAATAAGGTAAACTTGATTTTGCCCATGGTATACTATTGTCAACTGATTCAATCCAAAGTTATAGGATACAGATTAAATTGTGAAGAAAAATTCTACTTATTCGATAAAACAAATAAAAATTGTGGAATTGTCCCCCCTTTGGTCCCCCCATAAGTAACGATTTTTTAAAAAAAATAGTTTAAAAAATAAAGGTTGATATAAACATTGGCGCAAAGTTCAAATTCAAAAGCAAAAATTTAAAAAATTATATTTGTGCAAGTAATAGAGATAGAAGCAATAAAAGATATTCCTTACTTTTTTGTCTTGAAATGGCAGAACGGTGCGACGAAGGAGCAATGATCATCGCAAATGATCATAGTGAAGGAACTGTGATGCAATCATCACGGCTGCTAGCATCTCAAAATCAAGGCTGAATTTTTTTCTTAACGCTCTCTCACTTCAAAAATACTATTCAAAAAAAACTCGCTTTGGCCGTTGTTTTGTTTTTATGATTTGTGTGGAAAAAGAGATAAGAGCAAAGCTAAAAATTGTATTTGTGCGAGGAAAAGAGATAGAAGCAAGAAACGATATTCCCTTACTTTTTTGTCTTGACACAGTCGAGTAGGCAAGGGCATTTCAGCCCTAGCCTCTCACAGAACCGTACGTGAGAGTCTCCCCTCATACGGCTCTTGTTACCTAATCATTTCTTATCTCCAAGTCTCCAGTGGTAGTACAAAA
>Ga0116157_10004218_pt1 | contig 13473 bp, 11 predicted proteins | sample AD_UKC048_MetaG_FD_89882 | JGI IMG/M metagenome (GOLD analysis project Ga0116157, IMG submission 89882) | Active sludge microbial communities of municipal wastewater-treating anaerobic digesters from USA - AD_UKC048_MetaG | ecosystem: Engineered > Bioreactor > Anaerobic > Digestate | place: USA...
AGACCACAAGGCCCGCCACCAGCCCCAGCCCAACCACCGCCAGCCCCGCCCGTGCGCCGCGCAGCCGCCAGACCAGGACGACCGCGACCAGTCCGGGCAGGACCAGCGCCGCTGCCGTCACCTTGCAGGCCCCGGCCAGCCCGGCCAGCGCGCCCGCCGCCAGGGCCTGCGGCCAGCGCCCGCCCGGCCCGGTCAGCGCGGCCAGCACCACCAGCGTCCACAGGCACAGCGCCGCCAGCCAGGCGTCCACCGTGTAGAAGTTCGCCAGTTGCAGCGAGGTCGGGGCCATCGCCACAAGGGCCGCCGCTGCCAGCGCCACCACGGGACGCCCGCCCAGCCGCAGCGCCAGAAGGAAGACCGCCAGCACGGACGACGATTCGACCACCGCCGTCAGGCTGCGGCCCAGCCACAGGGTCGACCCCCAGTCGGTCGCCCCCAGCGCCCGGCTGACCAGCGTCACCACGATCAGCGGCAGGTCACCGTAGACGTAAAGCTTGCCTTCGGCGCGGGGATCCAGGACCGGGGTCGGGCCGAACCACATCGCCCACCAGCCGCGACCTTCGCTGCGCGCCGCCTCGACCGCGCGCTGCAGGTCCTGGGTGACAAAGACCATGTGGCGCTCGTCTGGGTGCAGGTTCGCCCAGCCGTCCCAGGCGGTGCCCAGAAGCCGAAGCCAGAGCGCAAGGGCAAACAGCGCAACGGCCGCCAGCACAACCGGGAGCGGGGGGTCGAATCGCGGGGCACGGACCAAGGACGGCTTCCTTCGGGCAAAGTTCGGGCAGGTCGGCAGCGCCTGCGCCACACCGGGTGTTTTTCCACGGCTGCGCGCGCAAGGCGATTGGAAAAAGCGAACCATGCTGCTACCGTGACCGGGAACAGACCACATGGCTGGAACATGCTTTCACGACTTGCCGGGCGGCTAGCTGCAATTCTTCTGGGCGCGGCGCTTTCGGGCGGCGTTGTCCCGGCGCTGGCTGACAACATCCCCGGCTCGGCCGGAACCGTTGTGCCAGAGCTGACCGACACCGCGACCGAAATGGTCGTGCGGTCGATCAAGGACAACATGCGCCCCTTGCGCGATCCGGGTGGCGATGTCGGGGTTACCGTGTCCAGTTCCGGGATGGTGACCGGCCTTGGTGGCGGGATCGGCGGCGACATGCCGCTGGCGCTGCGCTTTGATTACCGCGATCTGGATACCGACCGGCTGGACGGCTCGCTTGTGGCCGGCAGCGTACTGCTGGGGCGGGTGATCAGTGACCGCACGCTGGTCTTTGGCGGGCTGCTGACCGAACGGCTGGACACCGACACGCTGTACAACGACGGCCATGTCGACAACCGGGGCCTGGGTCTGGCGCTGGGGGCCGATTACCGGGTGAACGACGCCTTCTTCCTGACCGGGATCATCGGCTACATGGGGCTTGACTATGACGTCAGCCGATCGGCCGGGGCGATCACCGGCAGCTTCGATGCGACGCGCACGTTTGTCGATCTGAGCGGTGACTACATGACCAAGGCCGGCGATGCCGACATCCTGCTGGGCTTTGGCTTGCTGTATGTGACACAGAAGAACGACGGCTATACCGAAAGCGGCGGGGCCGTGGTCGATGCCTTCACCAGCGAACAGCTGTCGGGCAAGCTGTCGGCGCGGACCTTCTGGGGTCAGGCGGGCGCGATGCGGCCCTATGTCGACGCGGATGCCCTGTTCCGGATTTCCGGCAACTCGGGCCTGTCGCCGACCCTGGACCCGGGCGACGAGGCGGACTGGAGCGCCCGGTTGGGGCTTGGTCTGCAACAGGTCGGCGCGGAATCGGGCTTTGATGTCGGGATCGGGGCCAACTTTGGCGACGACAGCTTTGAAGGCCTGGATGCCAAGCTGAAATACACGCTGCGGTTCTGATCCTTGCGCCCGCCGCTGGCCGAGGTGCTGCGCGCCCTGGCGGTGCTGGTCGCCGGGTTTGCGCTGGCTGACAGCGGACCGGGCCAGGCCCTGGGCGATGCCGTGGCAGGCGCGCTTGCGGCGCTGGCCACCCCGATCCTGCAGCTTTTCGATCCCGGCATCCTGCGCAGCGGGACTGAACTGCGCAGTACGGCAGGCTGGGCCGTGCGCGTCAGCGAGGTTTGCGACGGTCACGGCCTGGCGATATCGCTGGCCGCAGGGCTGGCCGCGCTGGCCCCGGCGGACGGCTGGAGGCGGCTGGCGATCGGGTTGGTGGCGATCCAGCTGTTCAACCTGCTGCGCATCGTGGTACTGGCGCTGGTCCTGTCGGGCGCGCCGGGGGCATTCGATCTGGTCCATGCCGGGATCTTTCCATTGCTGACCGTGGCGCTGCTGGCGGTTTGCACCCTGCCCCGCCCCGTGGCCTTGCGGTTCTGCGCGCTGGCCCTGCCGCTGGTGCTGGTGTGGCTGCCGCTGGCCGATACGCTGGCCGCAGCGCTGGTCCCGGCGGCGAACCTGATCTTGTCGGTCATAGCGGGCCCCGAGGTGGGCCAGATCGCCGAACGCGCGGCGGGCTGGACCATCGGCAGCAACCTGATGGCCAATGAGACGGGCGGACAGGTCAGCCGCTATCTGGCCCCGCTGCGCCCGGCCGATTTCGCGCTTGGCCTGCCGCTGGTTCTGGCGGCAGTCGCCCTGACCCGCCGCCCGATGTGGCTGGTGCCTGCGCTGGTCCTGATGCTGGTGGCGCTGTGCCTGGCCGCCGTCACCGCGGTCTGGAGCCTTGCCGCCGCCCATGCTCCGGCGACGGTTCTGCTGCCGGATGGCAGCGGTGCGGTGCTTGCAAAGGACTTTGCCGCGCCCGACCTGCCGCGCGTGCTGGTCCGGCTGGCGCAGAACACGCTGGTGCATCTGAACCTTCTGGTGCTGCCCTTTGTCATCGCGGCGCGGGGGCGACGGCATGTCTAGGTCCCCTTGGGTACTGCCGGCGCTGCTGTGTGCCGCCCTTGTCCTGCGGCTTTTGGGTCTGGACTGGGACGAGGGTCGCGCGCTGCATCCCGACGAAGGCAACCTGGTCCGGGCTGCGGCCGCCCTGGGCTGGGGCCAGTTGATCCCGGCGTTTCACGCCTATAACGACCTGGCGCTGTGGCTGCCAAAGCTGGCCGCCGCGCCCTTCTGCGATACGGGGTCCGAATATTGCCTGCGGCTGGCGGCGCGTGTCGTCTCGGCCCTGTTCTCTGCGGCGGCGGTCTGGGCGATGGCGGCGCTGGCAGGGCGGCTGGCCGGGCGGACCGCCGCACTGGCGACGGCGGTGCTGGCGGGAGCCAGTGCGCCGCTGATCCAGTGGGCGCATTTCGGCACGACGGAAAGCGCGCTGGTGTTTCTGGTGGCGGCCTTGTGGCTGCAGGCGGTGCGCTGGCAACAGGGGGCCACCGGGCCGGGCGGCATGGCGCTGGTCACGGCGCTGCTCTTGGGGTTGGGGTTCGGGCTGAAAACCTCGGTCCTGGCGATGGCGGTCATCCCGGTCGTGGCCCTGGTGCTGGCCGGGCGGCCCGATGCCGCGCGGTTGCGGGCGCTGGCCTGGGGCCTGCCGCTGAGCGTGGTGCTGGCGCTGGCGGCCACCCCGTCGCTGCTCTTTGCCCCGCAGGACTGGCTGGCCACCATGCGGTTCGAGAACGGCGTCGTCACCGGATCGACCCCGGTGTTCTGGACGCGGCAGTTCCACGAAACCTCGGGTCCCTTGTTCCAGATGCGCCAGCTGTGGGGCGGAACCGAGGGGGTGGGCCTGCTGCTTGCAGGGCTGGGGTTGGTGCTGGCCCCGCGCCGGATCTGGCGCACCCTGGCCCCGGGGCTTGGCTTTGCGATCCTGTATGCCGGGCTGACCTTTGGCTGGCATGCCGCGTTCTTTCGCTATCTTGCGCCCCTGTTCCCCGTCGTGCTGGTGCTGGCCGGGGTCGGCGCGGCGCTGGTCTTGCAGCGGACCGCGTCGCACAGCGCCCGCGCCCTGCTTGCGGCTGCGGTCGCGCTGGTTGTCGGCGCCGGCCTGGACCTTGGCGTCAGTTACCTGGCCCGCGATCCCCGGCTGGTGGCCGAGGCGGCGCTGACCGCCCGCGCTGCCAAGAGTGATGTCGTGGCGATCGAGCCGCGCGATACTCCGCTGACCGGAGGGCTGACGACGCTCGTCCTGCCGCTGGACGGGGCCGATCCCATGGCCATCGCCAGCGGGCTTGCCGGGGCCGACTGGCTGCTGGTCGCCAGTCGCCGCAACTGGGCCGTCCTGCCCCGCGTCCCGCATGAGGCGCCCCTGGCCTGCGGCTATTACCTGACGCTCTTGCGCGGGGACCTGGGCTTTCGCCCGGTCGCCAGTTTCCGCCGTGCCGCGCCGTTTGGCAGGCTTCTGGAGCCGGGGCTGAGCGGGGAAGAGACGCGGACCGTGTTCGACCGCCCGACACTGACTCTGCTGCGCAACGATATGCGGCTGGACGCGGTCACCTTGGCCAAGCGGATCGCCGCCCCGGCCAATCCGGCCGATTGCACGCCGCACGCGCTTGGCGCGCTGTGGAGCCGCCCGCGATGATCGGCAGCCTGCCCCCCGACCACTGGGCGAGTGTCCTGCGCTGGCTGGTCTGGCTGGGGCTGGCCGGCGTGCTGGCGCGACCGCTGGTCCTGCGGCTGATGCCGGGGTCGGGCGGCGGCTGGATCATGGCCAAGCTTCTGGCCTGGCTGGTCGCGGGCTGGGTGCCCTGGGTGCTGGCCTCGTTCCACATCCTGCCGTTCGACCGCTCGTCCATGGCCGGGGTGCTGGTGCTGGCGCTGGTCGCCCTGCGCCTGGGGCTTGGCCCGCGCGACCTGCGCGGGGCGCTGACGGTCGAGGCCGCGTTCCTGATCCCGTTCTGGCTGGGCCTGGCCGCCAAGCTGTCGCATCCCGAGCTGACGGGGCTGGAAAAGTTCACCGACATGGGGTTTCTGTCGGCGGCGATGCGGACCGACTGGATGCCGCCCCAGGATGCCTGGTTCGCGGGGCATGCGCTGAACTACTACTATGTCGGGCAGGCGATGGTCGGGGCCTGGGGCAACCTGGCCGGAGTGTCGCCAGACCACGCCTATCCGCTTGCCATGGCCACGATCTTTGCGCTGACCGGGCTGGGAACCTTTCACATCGTCCTGCGGCTGGCCGCCCCCTGGGGCGCGCGGCTGGCGGGGGTGCTTGGCGCGCTGGCGGCGGCTGTGACCGTCTATGGCGGCAACGGGCATTCGGTGCTGTACCAACTGTTCCGGGGCTGGATGCCGACCACCAAGGCCGAGTTCTACTATCCCGATTCGACCCGCTTCATCGGGTTCGACCCTGACACGCTGGACAAGGCCTTTACCGAATTCTTCGCCTATGGCATCGCGGCGGGCGATCTGCATGCGCATCTGGTGGCGACGCCGCTGTTCCTGCTGGCCGTGGCCCTGGTGCTGGCGATCCTGCGGCGCGGGCTGGCGGGAGAGATGCCCCTGCCCCTGCAGTCGGTGGCCTTTGGCTGGACGCTGGGGCTGGGGCTGATGATGAACAGCTGGGATCTGGCGATCATCGGGCTGGTCGCCGTGCTGGCGCTGGCCGTGGTGCTGTCGCGGCCCAGCGGCGGGACGATGCCGCCCGTCGCCCTGCGCGCCGATCTGCTGGGGGCGGCGGCGGTTCTGGCCTTTTGCGCGGCCGCACTGACGGCGGCGCCCTTTCTGGCCAGTTTCCGGCCCTTTGCCAATGGCATCCTGCCGGTCGTGTTCCGCACCCCCCTGTGGCAGCTTCTGGTGATCTACGCCCATGTCCTGCCGGCCCTGCTGCTGATCCCGGTCCTTGCCTTTCGTCGGGGGCAGACCCTGCCGCTGTTGCCCATCGCAGTGGTCGCCGTGGCCGGGCTGCTTTTGGTCGCGATCCCCGAGGTCGTCTTCCTGAAAGACATCTACGGCGATGACCATGCCCGGGCCAACACCATGTTCAAGCTGACGTTTCGCGCCCAGGCCCTGCTGGTGATCGCGGCCTCGGCAGCGCTGGCGCCCGCCTTGGCCCGGGGGCGGATCTGGACCGCTGCCGCCCTTGTCGCCATGGTTCCGCTGGGGCTGACGCTGTCCTACCTGCCCCATGTCCATTCCCCGCCCTCGGTCATCCGCAGTCTGGACGGGCTGGCCTTCCTGGGCGACGAGCGTGCGCTGGTCGAGGCCGCGCGCGACCTGCCCCTTGCCCCCGGCGAGGCGCTGGTCGAAGCGACGGGTCAGGCCTTCACCGACACCTCGCGGGTGTCGGCGCTGACCGGCCAGCCTGCGGTGATCGGCTGGGCCGGGCACGAATGGCTGTGGCGCAACGACGTGGGGGCGGCCTATGACCGGGCGAACGACATCGACCGGTTCTACACCACCACGGATCACGCCGAGCGCTGCCGCATCCAGGCGCGCTATGGCATCCGCTATATCGTGATCGGCCGGATCGAGCGCCGCCAGTATCCGGCGCTGGACGAAGGGGGGCTGACCGGGCTTGGCGTGCCGGTCTACAGCGGTCCGGGTGGCGTCATTCTGCAGGTCGCCCCGGAAAACTGCCCCGGCTAGGGCGACCTGGGGTCAAAGGATCGCAAGGCCAAGGAACTTGGCCCCCAAGTGCGGGTCGGTCGTTGCCTGCGGGGCGCATTCTCTGCTAGGCTGCGTTGGAACTTGGGTGGTGGGACAGGGCGCGTCAGATGAAGCTTGAGACGACCTTCAGGGCTGGTCCCGTGGCTGTCGGCATCTTCTGTGCCGCGCTGACCTGTGCGACCCTGCCTGTCGGCGCGCAAACCGTGACGGCAACGGCAACCGCAACGCCCACGGATACCCCAACGGCAACGCCGACCAATACCGCGACCGCGACGCCCACGAACACGCCCACGAACACGCCCATCGCGCCAACCAACACAGCGACGGCCACCCCGACGGAAACTCCGGTTGCGCCGACCAACACCGCGACGGCCACGCCGACCGACACGGTCACGGCCACCGCTACAGCCACGCCGACCGACACCGTCACGGCCACCGCGACGGCCACGCCAACCGATACCATCACCGCCACAGTGACGGCCACACCGACCGATACGGTCACCGCGACACCGACCGACACCGCGACGATCATCCCGACTGCGATTCCGACTGACACCGTGACGGCGACGGCGACCTCGACCCCCGTTGATGTGCCGGTCGTGCCGGGCGCCGGGGGACCGGGCGGGTCGTTGCCGATGACGCTGCTGGCCGCCCTGGTGGCGCTGGCCGCGCTGCTGTTGTGGGCGCGGCGCAGCCCCTCGGCCTGAGCGGCGTCAGCCCGCCGCCACCGCGAACAGGACCAGCACCACACATCCGGCGGTCAGGCTGGCCGGGTCCTTCAGCGCAAAGACGATCGGATCGCTGTGCAGACGGCCCTGCCCGACCAGCCACCAGACATGGCCAAGCCAGACCAGCACCACCCCGCCCGCCAGCATCAGCCAGCCCGGTTGCGCGTAAAGCCCGCGCGCCGAAGCATCGGTCAGGTAGACCAGCAGCACCGCCGCCGAGGCCAGCGCCGCCAGCAGGCCAAGCGCCACCAGACGGCGGCGATGCGGCAGCCGGTAGCCCCGGCGCTGCGGCAGCGGCAAGGTGCCCGCCGCGACGCCTCCCAGCTCTGCCGCCCGTTTGGCCAGCGCAAGCGAGGTGAAGACGCAGGCGCCATAGCCCAGCAGCCAGCCAGAGACCGCGATCCCGGTCGCCTCACCGCCAGCCAGAAGCCGCAGCGAGTAAAGCCCGACCAGACCGGCGATATCAATCCCCGGCAGGGTCTTCAGCCGCGCGGAATAGGCCAGCGAGCCAAGTGCATAGACCGCCAGCACCGTGGCCACGCCCGCAACCAGCGCCAGCCCCAGTCCCGGTAGCGCAAGGACTGCGGCCAGCCCGACGGCCTGACCGGGCGACAGCCGCCGGCTGGCCAGGGGGCGGTGGCGCTTGACCGGATGGGCGCGGTCGTCCTGCACGTCCATCAAATCGTTGGTCAGGTAGACGGCCGAGCTGCACAGGCAGAACGCCGCAAAGGCCAGCGCCGCCGCTGCCCAAAGCGCAGGCTCTGTCCAGCGATGCGCGGCCAGGATCGGCACGAACACCAGAAGGTTCTTGACCCAGTGATGCGGGCGCAAGGCCTGGAGCAGCGTCCGGGCAAACGGCTGGGGATCAGCCATGCGCCGCCCCGTCACGCACCAGGGCCGCGATCCGTCGCCCTTCACGCACGGCATGGTTGGTGCCGCGATCCTCGGGGTAGATCTGTGCCATCGAGGCCAGGTAAAGGCCGGGCAGCAGGCCCTGGAGGGGCGGGATCAGGGTGGAATAGTGCCGTTCGACCACGGGCTGCGCCCAGGGCGCGCGCCAGACGTGAAAGCGCTGCACCCAGTCGCGCCGAAACGCCGGAAACATCCGCTGCAGATGGGGGACCGAGAACTGCAGCACCTGATCGTCGGTCATCCGGTAGAGCGCGTCGGTTTCCGGCAGGTATTTCGACAGGTAGACGATGTGGCGTCCACCATAGCTGGCCGCATTTTCAAAGTTCGTATGTTCGATCACGCCGACATAGGGAAAGCCCGGATCGTTGACGTTGGTCCAGTAGGTCGACCCCAAGGCGCGATCCAGTTCAAGGACAAGGCAAATGTTCGCAAGATACGGAATCCGCCGCAGCATCGCCAGGGCATCGGGCGTCGCCTGCCCGGCCGGTTCCAGCATGTCGGCCACCAGCGCGGGTGCGGGGGTGGCGATGACGGCGGACCCGGTCACCTGACCCCAGGGGCCCTGGGCGACCCAGTCCGCCCCGCGCCGTTCCAGTCGGGTGACCGGTGCGTTGGTCCGCACCTCGCCCCCCGCCGCGAGAATGGCCTTGGCGGTTTCCTCGGCCAGCCGGGCGAAAGAGCCCTTGAAATAGGCCAGCCGCTCCTCTCCCGTCTTGCCGCGCGAGCCGCCGCGCAGCTTCAGCTTGTTCCAGAACCACACCGCCGAGACGGTGTCGGCGTAGGGTCCGAACTTGCCTTTCAAAAGCGGTTCCCACATCACGCGCCAGACCCGGTCGCCCCCCAGCTTTCGCAGCCAGTCTGCCGCCGTCACGCCCTCTAGCGCGCGCCAGTCGCGGACCATCCGGGCACGCGGGATCATCAGGCCAAGGCGGATGCGGTCCACGAACGGCAGCGCGGAAAACCGCAAAAGGTCCAGCGGCGAGGACAAGCGGAACAGGCTGTCGTTGTACCAGACCCCGGTCGCGGTGGCGCGCAGGGTAATGTCGGCGGACAGCCCAAGCTCGTCCACCAGGCGCATGATCTCGTGGTCCGAGGTGAACCAGTGGTGGTAGAATCGGTCCAGCCGGTCACCGTCCGTGTCAAACGCCCCGGCCAGCCCGCCGACATGGGCATCCGCGTCCAGCACGGTGACCGGCACCCCGGCGCGGGCCAGGTCGAACGCGGCGGCAAGCCCGGTGAAGCCCGCCCCGATCACAAGGACCCTGCCCATCATGCCTGCCCCCGCTTCAGCCGCCAGACCAGAAGGCAGATGCCGCCCAGGATCGAGGCGGGAACGTAGAAATACAGGTGCACCAGCACGGCAAAGGCCGTAGCCGCAGCGGTTGAATTGCCGCCCGCCTTGGCAGCGGCAATCGCGAAGTAGTCGAAGGTCCCGATATAGCCGGGGGTAGAGGGCAACAGCGTCGCCAGCGTGCCGACCGGCATCGCAAGCCAGGCCGCCTCGGGGACGACCATCGCCGGGATCGCCTTGGCCACAGCCCAGTAGACCGCGCCCTCGCAGGTCCAGACCAGCGCCGAGGCGGCAATCAGCCCAAGCATCCGGCGGCCCTGCGACAGGGTCACCAGCGTGTCGATCAGCGGCCCCGAAAACCCGGCCAGCCGGTCGGCGACGGCGGGACTTGCGCGCCGGGCCAGCCTTTCCACGCCGCGCGCCAAAGGCCGCAAAGCGCCGGGGACCAGCAACAGCCCCAGCGCGACCAGGCCAAGCCCGACCAGCAACGACGCGCCGACCCCCAGAAGACCCATGGCCCCGTCACGCGGCGCCAGCACCAGGATCGCCAGCCCGACGGCCAGAAGCACGGTCAGCAGGTCCAGAAGACGCTCGGCCAGCACGGTTGCGGTGACGGTCCCGGTGTCAACGGCCAGCCAGCGGCTGAAGGCCAGGCAGCGCAGCACGTCGCCCAACCGGAACGGCAGCACATTGTTCGCGGCGATCGACCCCAGGAAGGGAACCGCGCAGCGCCAGAACCCAAGGTCAGGATTGGCGACCGCCAGCATCGCCCGCCAGCGCAGGACCCGGACGGTATAGCCCAAGGCCCAGAACACAAAGCCCAGCGCCAGCCAGCGCAGATCGGGCGAGCGCAACGCCTCGGCCAGCGCAGAGCGGTCCAGATCCCGCAGGATCAGCCACAGGAACAGGCCCGCCAGCGCGATCCCGACCGCAAACTGCCCCCAGCGGCTCATTCGCGAGGCGGCTCGTCAAAGCCCAGCTTCTCGGCGATCACATACAGCGGCCGCCGCTTTACCTCGCTGTAGATCCGCCCGACATATTCGCCCAGAATCCCCAGGCACAAAAGCTGCACCCCGCCCATGAACAGCACCGCGATCATCAGGGCCGTCCAGCCTTCGACCCAGGTCGACGTGAAGATGCGCATGAAAAGCGCATAGCCGATGCCGATCAGGGCCAGGCTTGCCGCCAGCAGGCCAAGCGCGATGGAAAGCTGCAAGGGTTTGATCGAAAAAGACAATATCCCATCGGCCGCAAAACGGATCATCTTGCGCAGCGGGTATTTGGTGTTTCCGGCGAACCGTTCGGGCCGCTCGTACGGGACCTGCGTCTGCCGAAAGCCAACCCAGCTGACCATGCCGCGGATAAAGCGGTGGCGTTCCGGCATCTGGCGCAGAACGTCGACGACACGGCGGCTCATCAGCCGGAAATCCCCGGTGTCGCTGGGGATCGGCACTTCGGACAAGCGGTTGATCGTGGCATAGAACATTCGCGCCGTCACCCGCTTGACCAGGCTGTCGGCCCGGCGCGAGCTACGGGTGCCATAGACGACGTCGAACCCGTCGCGCCACAGGTCCACCATGCGCGCCACCACTTCCGGCGGGTCCTGCAGGTCGGCGTCCATCAGGACCACCGCATCACCCTGCGCCAGTTCGATCCCCGCCGTGACCGCGATCTGCTGGCCGAAGTTGCGGGCAAAGCGCAAGAGCCGGATGCGGTCGTCCCGGGCCGCCGCGTCGCGCAGGATCGCCGCCGTCCGGTCGCGAGAGCCGTCATCGACAAAGACGAATTCGAACCGGACCCCGGACTGCGCCGCCGCCATCGCAGACAGGCGCGACAGGGTTTCGGCCAGAACGTCCTCTTCGTCGAAACAGGGCAGCACGACCGAGATCAGGGGAACGGTGCCGCCGGTCGGGACCGCAGCCCGGGTTGCGGTCGTGTCAAGCAAAGGCGTGGCCATCCGGTGCGGTCCCTGGGTCAGGCTGGCCCCCCCAAGGACGGGGACGGGCCGCAGCCAAAGACTAGGCGCAGATCCCGACAAGGTCCAGCGCGGCCAAGCCTTGCGGTGTAGTGGAAGGTGTCGTGGAAGGTGTGGGGGCCGGTCGGGTCCCGGCGGTGCGCGGGACATCGGGTCCCCGCACGAGATCCGCAAGTGCCTGGACCGGCAAGGCTGGAAAAGGAACGTCGTCGGCCAGAGCGGTCCGGCCGACGACGTTCTCTGGAGATCAGAACGACAGCGACTGTTCGACGTTCTTGACCTGAACGCGCGACATGCCGAGGTTCGCCGACTTGCGGTCAAGGACAACGTAGATGAACACGGTCGGCGTCTTTTCCATCGGGCGGATCAGGTGATACTGCTTGCCCAGCGTGATCAGGATGTCTTCGATGCTGTCGTTCAGCTTCAGCAGGCTGATCGCGTTCAGCTTGGCCTTGACCACCTCGGTGTTGGCGGCGGCGGCGCTTTCAATGTCGAACGACCCGCTGCCTTCCGACGCCATCATCAGCCCGGTCTCGCTGTCCACCAGACAGGCCGCGATGAAGCCGCCGATTTCGTTCAGTGCCTTGATATTGATAGCCATCTTCAGTCTCCATAAGGGGAATTGTTCCCCGGTCAAAAGCGCCAACTGCGGACAATCCGCGAGGTCAGGCGCGGGTTAGTCGCCGATGGTGCACCAGGGCCCGGCGGCGAAATCCTTCAGGTCGTCGTGAACCTGCGTCACAAGCCGTGCGGCATCCCATGTCGCGTCCTCTGGCCCCTTCAGTGCCAGGGTCAGGACGGACAGGTGATCCGCGTCCAGTCGTGCAGAGCTGCGCAGGGCCGTCTTGACCTGGTGAAACTGGTCATTCAGGTCCTTTCGCGATGTCTGGGCCGGATCCATGTCCCGCAGGCGGCGGGCGAAGTCCTGCACGATCCGCGTCACCGACGCCGCAGGGTCGGATTGCGATTGCTTTGGTGCCTTCACCGCCTTTTTCCGGGCAGGAGCGGGCGGCGGCGCGCTTGCCGGAGCGGTCAGCAAAAGCGTCTTCCGGCGTTCGGCACATCTGGTGGCAGCGACCAGGATCGACGCGGCCAGCGCATCTTGCAGGTCGGCAAGACCGCTGGCGTGACGCAGGGCCTCGCGCTCTGCCGCTGGGGTGGCTGGCAGCGCCGTCTTGGCCTGAAGCGCGCTGACCGGCAGCACCGCCGCAAAGCTGTCCGCCGTGTCCAGCTTGCAGCGGCGCAGGACCTTGGCGACATCCGCCTGGCTGCGCATGGTGTCGGCCCGGGTCAGCGCAAGAAGGCTTGGCGCGCGGGTCGCTTGCGGCACGCGGTTCCAGAAGGCGCGTTCGGTCTGTCGCCAGGCCTGGTTGATCGGCGAACACCAGACCACGAAGTCGACGTATTTGAGCATTTCCTCGACGATGACCGTGGTCATGCGCGGGTCGGAAATGCCGGGGGTGTCGATGATATCGACCTTGGCCAGCAGGGCGGCGTTGCATTCGACCCGGATGCACAGAAAATCCATCGCGCGGTCGCGGGTCAGATCCGCGATCTCCAGGTCCAGAAGTGCGCCGGCAAAGGTCAGGCCCTGCAGGCGCAAGGTGTCGCCATGGGTGATCCAGACGGCGGGCAGGTCGGTTGCGGTCACGCGCGTCGGCAGCAGGCTTTGGCCCAGCAGCGCGTTCAGAAGCGCAGACTTTCCGGCACTGTATTCGCCCATCAGGGCAAAGCTGGGCCGCCGCGCGAACCAGGCCGCCAACTGCCCCGAGGCCAGCGCGTCAATGGTCAGGCTCATTTGGCCAGACCCCGAAAGTCGCCGGACAGGGCCTCGGTCTGGGCCTGCAGTTCGGACAGCAGCCCCTTCAGCGCCACAAGGCGACGCTGGACCTCGATCTCGACGCCCAGCCTTTGCCGCGCTTCAGAGCCGCGTTGCGGCCCGTCCAGCAAGGCAAGCTGTTGCAGCGTTTCAAGATGGCCGGTGAGAAAGTCGTTCAGCACGGCGCGTGACTGGCTGACAAAGGTC
>Ga0116157_10004222_pt1 | contig 13464 bp, 9 predicted proteins | sample AD_UKC048_MetaG_FD_89882 | JGI IMG/M metagenome (GOLD analysis project Ga0116157, IMG submission 89882) | Active sludge microbial communities of municipal wastewater-treating anaerobic digesters from USA - AD_UKC048_MetaG | ecosystem: Engineered > Bioreactor > Anaerobic > Digestate | place: USA...
ATTACAAAAACGAAAAGAAAACCTGATTGCTGCAAACCTGAGACGTCTAAACGCTCACAGGAACGCAGGGCTGGAAGTGGCGATTAGGTGACAATTTGAGGTCAAATACGCTGAAAAACTCCGTCGACATATGTTCCAAGTGATGAATTATATTCTCTCATCGCCGATACATATGCCCTAAATTCTTGCCCGCTTGGATTTACCCCCTTGTGATTATCTGTAAAATCATAGGTTGTTCTTCCAACTTCCTCCTTGCTTCGCCTTAAATCAACAGCAGCAATATAACTTCTCGCAACTATAGCTTGAGCTTTTAAAACATTCTCATTATTGGATTCTCTTCCTATTTCAGCAAAAACTACTCCTTTAACGAACTCTTCAAATGGCATTTTTACATAAACTTCCGTTTCAGAAATTTCATCAACTTCATAATTAAGATTTCTAAATGCATCTAAAATACTTGGATCGAGATTGTGCATTCTCGTTAATTTAACTTTAACCTCAGAAGGAACTTCTTGCGCACCTGGCGGAAAAGCTTTCGAATAAACAGCAGTAGTAAAAAGATATGAAATAAATACAAATGTTAGTAATCTGTTTGTCATTTTTGCCATAAGATTATTTTTACCTCAGAGTTGCACCTCTGCAGTTGATATATATTACCATTATTATCAATACAACAGTTATAGTTTGTAACCGGTCCAGGCATACCATTAATAGATATACTATTTTTAAGGATGATATTACTTAGTTTTTCGTTATTTGGATCAAAAACTGTAACCTGGAAGACATCTGCGAAATATTTGTTTCTATCAGAATTTCTCAGGCCACTTAAGACGTAAACATTGCCATTATTATCAATTCCCAAAATATCAACATCTGATAAAATATCATTTTTATCAGTGCTAATCAGATTCAATTCTCTTGCCTTATCGAAACTCATATCGCGCTGTTCTTTTTCATTCGAGTATAAGATTCTTATTTTATCCTTTGAATAATCAACAATATAATCTTTATTAGGTATTAACAACTTTACATTGTCGCTTGAAGATATTTCGTTTGCTTTTAGTCTATACTTTTTATCAGAAACGGAATCAATTATGTAATTATTTTTAATCTTTACATCAACAAAACCTCTTATAACATCCATTTTTTTTATATTTTTCTTATTATCTATCACAACGAGTGGACGCCACGTATTTTTCCCAGCAGGCGTTCTACCTAATAAATAAATATTTCCTTCTGCATCTACATCAAGAAGTTTTACAACTTTTTCCTTTCCGCAATATATTAAATCTACAACCTTGCCATCTATTTGAATTTTAAATATTTTTTGATTTGTATAATCAAAAACATATAAGTGATTATTGGCTATTTTTAAACCAAGTGGCGCTATAGGTTTCTCTTTACCTATCTGCTGTTGTTCAACACCCCATTTTAAACACAACAATTCTTTATCTTTATAGATTAATTTAGCATCATTCTTGATTGTATTTATATTATCTATTCCGTAAACACTTAAATTAAACAAAATTATGAATCCTAAAATTATATTGTTTCGTTTCTTGTTTTTCATTTATTCACCTCTTTATATTCTTTTCTAATTCCCGTGCCTTCCGTGCTTTTCGTTTTTTTAATACTTCTCCAAGTCATATCTTCAATTTCATTAATCCTTACATTTGAAGTCTTAATCCTAAACTTACTCTTCCCCAAAGCACTCTCCATCTCCCCTTCCGACTCCGCTTCAACTTCCACTTCAATTTCTTCCTGTTTTGACGGGCCGACAAAAGCAGCATCAACAGGTGCTGTGTGTTTTTTGCCTTTATATGCTTTAAGTTTGTTTTTCTTTCTTACACTGAACCAGCCGACTTTTTTCCCTTCTTCATTAAACATTTCCTGCTCTTCAACCATCCCTGTCTTCATGTTGATTTTTTCAACTCTCTTGGCAACTATTTGTTTTGTCACCCTGTCCCTGTTGTCTTCAAGCAGTTTAAGCAGGCGGCCGCGCAGTTCTTTTGTTTTCTTTTTTTTATCTATTTTATTTTTAGTTTCAATTATTTTCCTGTCCATATTCTCTTTCACGCGGAAAATTCTCTTGTTGTGATATTCAACCACGGCCCAGTCTTTATTGCTCCTGTTCCTGTCCACTTTTATTTTTAAGTCAGCTGTTTCAATTTCCGGAGAATTAATGCTTGCATCCATGCCCGCATCCGATGCAAATTCTTTCAGCGATTTATTTGACGCGAACATATTACTGTTCTTGCCAAACAAAGTATTTGCCCCCATTAACTCCTCAATCTGCGACTGATGCTCCGCGGTAAGCGTAACTTTCATGGTTGTGCCGTTTCCCATTAAATATGTAACGCTCATGTCCGATTCATCAAACATAAACTGCATTGGGAATTTGCCGTCGGCTGAAAATAAGGTTTTTTTCTTTGAAGTTGCCGGGTCAACCTGAACTGTGTAGTCATATTTAAACACACTGCTGCCGGCCGGTGAAATGTTTTCGATTTCAACAGTCTCTGATTTTGTCTCTATTTGATCCATATTGGACTGCTGGGCATTAATAACATCGGAAAGATTATAGTCCTCAGCAAATATAGAATAAGAAAATAAGAGTATTACCCCTGTTAGTATCGCTAATTTCCTGAAATAAAAAACCCGTTTCAAACAGACCCTCCCTCTTGCTTGTACTATGACAAATAATCTACAATAAACATTTTTTTTCTGTCAACTTTTTTTGTTACTATGCATCACCAGTTTCTATCGAAATCAAAAAATGTAGAACGCGGACAGCGTAGGAGCGCTTTCCGATATAAACAGAATCAAATCTACTACCGCGGGCTAAAGACCCGCGTCTACCAAAAATTTAAATTCACACATAAAAGCGAGACGCAACATATTGCTTCTCTACATTAGAAAAAGAAAACAAGTACAAAAACTACTTTTTCTTGTTAAATCTGTTAACAATCCCTTTCATTATCTTTTCTGCGTAGTTAAGGCCGGCGAGTTTTGCCATTATCCCATATGAGATAACTCCCACCGTTATTGAGGCAAGGACTATAAAGCCATTAATAGTGCGGGAGAATTCTGCGGCGTTGAAGTTAGCGTTTAACAGATAGTAAGTTAAATAAGACAACCCCGCCATAATAAGCGAAATTGCCGTGACCTTTGCGCAGTATGCCAGGAATTCTTTTGTCTTTAAGCCGTTGATGAACTTAGACAGGTAAAAATAGAGCGCTATAAACTGAATAAGCGCGGCAAGTGATGTGGCAAGCGCCAGGCCAAGGTAATTCATTGAAAACATAAGTGAAACGCACAGAAGAATATTTATTATCATGGAAGAAACGGAAATCTTTACCGCTGTTCCCGCTTTATTAATCGCGTAAAAAACCTGTGTCAAAATTTTTACCCCTGTATGCGCGAATATTGCTGTGCAGTAAACCGCGGAAACACCCGCTGTTTTTATGGCATCGTCAAACTGAAAACGGCCATAGTTAAAAAGCAGCAGGTTAATAGGCACGCTTAATGCAATTAAACCTGCGGATGCCGGAAGTACGACAAAAAACGCCTGCTTAAGTGATGAATGTATGGTATCACGCAGAGAATCGTAATCCCCTCTTGATGCGTACTGTGATATAAAAGGAAAAGCCACTGTTGCCACAGCAACTCCAAATACCCCAAGCGGCAGCTGCATAAGCCGGTTGCCGTAATAAAGATATGTAACAGCACCTTCTGCCAGCAGCGACGCAAGTATTGTATTTACCAGAAGGTTAATCTGCGTGACCGATTGCGCCAGTGTGGCGGGAATCATAAGCTTGCCTATTCTGCGCAGCCCTTCGTCTTTTAAATTAATAAACGGTTTCCACGCAAGCCCTTCTTTTACAGACGGTATCCACTGAATTAAGATTTCAAGAAAAGAGCCGAACAGCGCTCCGAAAACCCAACCGTATACCTGCTGTTCCGGGGTATCGCCAAGGCGCGGGCAGATAAAAACTCCGGACGCTATCATGGAAACATTAAGGACAACCGGCGCAAATGCAGGAATGGAGAATTTTTTAAGCGAGTTTAATATTCCAAGAAACAAAGCTGCAATGCTTACAAAAAGTATAAACGGGAAAAGCCACCGCGTAAGCGATACTGTAAGCTGAAATTTCTGCGGGTCGTTAATAAAACCGGGCGCCATTATAGTGACAATAAACGGAGCGAAAACTATTCCCGCAAAAGTTATAAGGACAAGCAGAAGCGATAAAGCGTTTAAGACATTAACGGCAAGAAGCCAGGTTTCCCTTCTGTCCTTTTTTTCAAGATAATCGGTAAAGACAGGGATAAAAGCGGATGATAAGGCGCCTTCTGCCAGAAGGCTGCGTAGCATGTTGGGTATTCGGAATGCCACAAAGAACGCGTCTGATACCCAGCCAACGCCTAAAATAGCCGCTGATATGGCGTCGCGCACGTAGCCAAGCACCCTGCTTAGCATGGTAATTACGCTGACTATAGCGGCTGATTTTGCAATTTGTTTTGATGACATGATGAAAATTATATAATAATTATTGAGATAAAGATATTGTTTTTTATAAAACACGAGGGACGGAGGGACAGATGCACAGAGGGACAGTTTAGACATAAGGGACGGAGGGTCGGATGCACAGAGGGACAGTTTAGACATGAGGGACGGAGGGTCGGATGCACAGAGGGACAGTTTAGACATGAGGGACGGAGGGTCGGATGCACGGAGGGACAGTTTAGACATGAGGGACGGAGGGTCGGATGCACGGAGGGACGGAAGGTTTGGTTTAGATCTGGTAGGCGCACCCTTTAGGGTGCGGATTTCATATTTTAATGTAGAGACGCAACATGTTGCGTCTCACGGATTTACAAAAGCGGGGCGTATCATGATTCGCCTCTACATTAATAGATTAAACCGGATTAAAAACGTCTTTTTTTAACGGCGAGACGCAACATGTTGCTTCTCTACATTAGAAAACATATTTGCTAAAAATAAAAGCGGCGGATTTTCATCCGCCGCTTTTACCTCACCGTCTCTGTCTAAAACACCGCCCCTACATCTATAACAATTATACTTAATAAATGTGAAAAAACAGTGATTATAGTCACAAACGGTATTATAAATATTAAGCATAAGCGGGTTAAGCAATTAAGCTATAGAGAAAAGATAGCACTTTAACTGATTAAGCATTTAAGCTATAGCGAAAAAAAAATGCTAAAAATTTATCGCTTATGCTTAACTGCTTATAGCTTAACTGCTTTATTTAAGTATTATTATTTTCCCTACAGGGCCGCGGGCTTCTTTGCCGTCGTTGTCAATAAGCAGTATCATGTAATAATACGCTCCGTTGGCAAGGCCTTGAAAGTGTTTATCCGGTATCGGGATTACGTGAGTGCCGGCTGTATAAGAATTTTTATACGCGATTTCATCAACAAGCCTTAAGGCAGAAGAATACATTCTGAAATGAACCTCTTTGTAATTTCTTGTGGCGTAATATTTTACAAATATATACGGGTTATCGCCGGGGTTTACCGGGTTCGGGTAAACAAGCTGGTCTTTCACCTTTAATTCCGCTTCTGTTGCCACGGGTGTGGGCGTGAATGTATTTGTGGGAACGCTTATTGTTGCCGTGTAAGTATTGGTGTTTGTAGGCGTCTGTGACGGAGTCTGCGTGTGAGTGTCTGAAGGCACTGAAGTGTTTGTGTATGAAAAAGTTGCTGTGTTTGTAAATGTATGCGTGGCTGTGTACGTGTATGTATCAGTGATTGTATGAGTGTATGTAGAAGTGGATGCGGGCGGGACAGTGTTTGTGTATGTCGCAGTCTCTGCCGCTGTTTCCGTGGGAGTCTCTGTAAATGTCTCTGTCGCAGTCTCCGTAAACGTTTCTGTAGACGTATCGGTAAACGTAAATGTAGGCCCGCCTGTTGTAACTGTTTCTGTTGCGGTATATGTTTCTGTGTACGTCTGCGTAAATGTTGGTGTCTGCGTGTCGGTGTAAGTATAAGTGGCTGTAGAAGTCTCTGTAGGGGTATTGCAGGTATCCGGGCAGTAGTTTACGTTAAACGCCCAATTGCCAGCGCTTTGACCCATTGGCCACGGCAGGAAGCCGGGAAAACTTCCATATGCCATTTCATAATACATTTCATCACCGTTAGTCCCGATATCCCTTGAAACCATAACGCCCGGCGACATCTGAATTGCTATCCAGTAAATTCCTGAATTTAAATGAACTGAAGGCAGCGGAATTAAATTATCCCCTGCTGTCACTGCGGTTTCTTCTGTCTGCGCCTGCAGTATGTACGGTACATTTGTTCCCGTGGAATTATCATTGGAATATACGGCAAGCCGCACGTTGCCGGAACCTGATTCCACATGCAAATCAATTCCGCTTAACGTGCCGTTGTCTCCCATGTAATAAACGTTTGCGGAAACATAGCCGGATATATTTACCGTTGCCGCTGTCGGGGTATACTGTAATCCAAAATCGTCTTCGCACGCGCACGGCAGAACAGGCGTGGGCGTCTGTGTGGGGGTGTCGCATGTGCCGGGGCACGCGTTAATAACAAGCGCGTAGCTGTAATTGCCGGGGGTCACGCCTGATAATGGAAAAACCGCGGGCATTGGGTCGGCTTCATTAATATAACCCGAATACAATTCCGCGTTCTGCATACCCTCCATACCGCTTACCGTAATACCGCTTTGAGTATTAATAACAATCCAGTAAACACCGGCTGTTAAAGGCGTATCAACAACATCCACAACGTTCCAGCCGGCGGCTGAAGGCGTATCCGCGGATGACACGATAAGATTCAAGGGCGCTGACCCGTCATTTGAATAAAGCGCCATTTTGACAAAGCCGCCCGTGCTTGACACAAGATGGACCCCAAAACTTTCCATTACAGTGTTTTCAGAAACATAAACAGGAATAGCGGTAATGGAATTATAAATGCTTACTCCGGACATTGCCGCGGTATTTGTGTTGCCATAAACCGCGCCGCACGCGCACGGCACAGGCGTAAAAGTCTGCGTGGCTGTGGGCGTGTCCGTAAAAGTCGGCCCGCCCGGTGTCACGGTATCCGTAAACGTGTATGTCTGCGTAGGTGTGTTTGTGTCTGTGTTTGTATACGTTGATGTGTGCGTGTCTGTAAAAGTTGATGTGTTTACAGTTGTTTGTGTTTCCGTAAACGTATTTGTGGCAGTGTCAGTGCCTGTAAATGTGGCTGTGTAAGTATCGCTTGGAATAAGCGTGTTGGTCGGCGTATTGGTATCAGTGCTTCCGGGCGGCGCTGTCTCTGTTTCCGTAAATGTGTTTGTTGCGGTATACGTGTATGTATGCGTTGCCGTGTCAGAAGCCGTGGCTGTGTTTGTATATGTGCTTGTAGAAACCGTCGCAGTATGGGTATTAGTTGAAGTGTATGTATATGTAGCCGTATTGGTAAATGTATTGGTCGGAGGTATGGCTGTATTGGTGTTTGTTGATGTGTTTGATGCGGTAGGCGTGTTTGTGTAAGTGTTTGTCCCTGTGGCCGTGTTGGTGAATGTTGATGTTGAAACTGCTGACGCGCCTTCAAAACGGACATTGTCAACAATTACGGAATAATCAACGGTTGTGTTATTAATGAAAGCAAGGTAATAGATTGCGGTATGCGTGTTTGAAAGGACATCAGCAATTGGTATTCTTACAGTCTTCCACGTCGTGTCAATTGCCCCGCCTTCTTCAAGGTAATTTGCAACAGGTATTGACGCGTAAGACCAGTCAAGGTAAAGCAGATACTGCGAAACCGTCCCTGCCAGCGCTTTTATATTAAACACAATATCCGTATTCCCGTTCATCTGCTGGTTTGCGCCCGGTATATCCCACTGCGCCTGGCCCCAGTATTCAGGTGTTGTGTATGATGCTATCATTCCATTTCCTGTAACTCCGCCCGCGCCTTCGGTCAATTCTCCGGCGGCATTTACATTAATCGCCCCGTCGGCAAGCATATAACCCGGCGTATCGCCGTCATAAATAAGTTTGTACGCGTTTGTAGGTGTTGCCGTTGCGGTATTTGTGGGCGTATGCGTAAACGTAAACGTTGGGCCGCCCGGAGTTACTGTGTAAGTGCTTGTGGGTGTGGGCGTGGGTGAGCCCGCGGGTTCGCCGTACAAAGCGCCGCGGCCTTCCGCTGACACATAGCACCTGCCGTATACGCGCGGGTCTCCTGTTATCTGGTGCACTGTTCCGTACTGATTGGCGTCTGTGTTTATCCTTTCCCACGTCGCGCCTTCATCAATTGACCTGTAAAATCCAAGTGCGCCGCCAACCACACCGTTTAAATAAATCGCGGGATAAGTGTAGCCGGTTGCCGCCATGCCAAAACCTATCCTGTACGCTTCCGCAACTGAATTCACTTTTACCGCTGTCGCGCCGGAATCTGTTGACCTGTAAAGTCCGCCCGCAGCAGTTGTTATCCACACATGGCCTTCGTTGCCCGGCGCCGCGGCGCATACGCCGTCAGCCGGCGCCCAGCTTGGCACTGTGGGCAGACCTGACGCGCCCGCGGCAAATGTAGCACCGCTGTTTACAGAACGCCACAGAGTTCCCGTAACGCCGTCATATAAATAAAATTTCGCGGAATTTACCCTGTCTGCCACAGGGGAAAAACCCGCGGGCGGGCTTCCCGCGCACGTTGTCCATGAAGTGCCGTTATTAATTGAATATGATACCGCAGCGCCTGTCGGCGACCATACTATATTTGTGCCGTTCGGGGATATTGCAATTGCCTTGCTTCCGCCGCCCGAAGTTCCTGCCGGGAAAGACGAAAAATCCGTCCAGATTGCACCGCCGTCATTTGAATAAGCGCCGTATGGCGAAGCGTTAAAACCTTTTACCACTTTTAATGGGTTTGAATTTTCCGCAAACGCGATTGACAGTGTTGTGCCTTTATTTGGGGTGTGCCTTGTATTCTGTGAAACATCAAGATTTGTGTGCCTGAATCCGTCGTAATCGCCCATTGCCGATATAAGGTTTGCGGTTCCCACAGGCGGGCTTATTATCTGCATAGGCACGGTTTCTTCCAGGTCAACGTCGTTAAAGTTCCACGTAACTGATGATGACTGCAGGTTTGTGCAGCGCCACACGCCGTAGCCCGTGTTCCAGATGGCAATGTTGCCGTTATTCGGGTCAATCTGTATATCCGTAGCCCAGTGCGGGTTTACGCTTGAAGTATAAGGAGATGTGGTACGCACATAAGTAGCGGAAGTGCTTTTATTTGTCCACGATGTGCCGCCGTTTGTGCTGTAATAAACAGGGTCATTTGTCTGCCATTGAAAAAGCGAAGTGACAACAACGTTATTGGGATTCGTTTGATCAACGCTTATTCCGCCAAAGTTTGATGAACCGGCGGGCGTAATATTCGTAAAAGTGTCGGTTGTAATATCAAGCTTCTGCACGCTTCCTGTCCCGCTGCCGTTGTTTGGGCCGTTGTTTGTGGAATAAACAATGTATAAATTATTGCCGCTTAAAGAAGCGCGCGTTGCCTGCTGCCCCGCGGGCTGTCCCGCGACAAGCGTCCAGCTTGTGCCGCCGTTTGTGGATTTATAAAGGCTGCTGCCGTTTGTGCCTGCCCCAACATAAATTGTCTGTGTTCCGCCTGCTGTAACGGTTGAATTCGGGTCAAATATAATAAAATTAATTATTGTCTGCGGAAATGTGACCTGCGTGAATGACGTCCCCCTGTTCGTGGATTTCCAAAGCCCGCTTGGAAAATCGCCGGAGCTGCCCGCGAATATCACGGTGCCAAGGTTTGGGTCAACAGCCAGCCTTTCGCCCGCGCCGCGGCCAACTTCATTGCCGCCAACTTTAAAATTAAGCGCGTTAATTGTCCAGGTATTGCCTTTGTCGTTTGATGAAAGAAAATTTCCGTTTCCTGCCCAGCTTTGCGTATATTTTCCGCACAGCATATAAACCCTGTTAACATCAGAAGGGTCAACAGCCATTGCAAGTATACCCATATTGTCAGCGTTGTTTCTTGTCATGGAATCTGTTAAAGGAATCCACTTGGTGTTCGCGTTGTCCCATCTGTAAGCGCCGCCCATGTCAGTGCGCGCGTATAAGAGGTTTGCTTCCAAAGGATGAAAAACGAAACCTGTCACAAAACCGCCGCCGCCCACCTGAACGCTTTTCCAGGTATAAGGTTCGGCGAAGACAGCACCTGACAGGATGAATATTATTAATAAGGAGAACAGCTTAATCTTCAGTTTTTTCATTAATTTCTCCCGGATATTTGTTTATTCCCTTAATTCAGATAGAATAATAACTTTTAATTATTCAACCGTCAATTGCTTATTTGCCCATTTTTGCATTTTTCATTAAACCGGTTCAACAAAACGCTTTATTTATATGTAAATTTAGACAATTAAAGGGCGTTAATGTTGTGGTTTATTTTTGTGCAAAAATAGATTTTGGGTTGGTTATATCGCCTTGATGTCTTTCGGTCTGGTTCGCGGGCTTTAGCCCGGGACAGTTGATTTTTTTTGCGTTTCGTCTTGGTAGACGCGTGTCTTCAGCCCGCGGCAGTTGATTTTTTTTCGTTCGCCTTGGCAGGCGCGTTGCTTTACCCGCTTTCTATATAGGAAAACCGCTGACACACTGATATGGCACCGCATAAACATTTCCAGCAAGCCTTTGAACTTTTTGTCCCGCATATATTATTAATCCGCCTGCCGCGGAAGGATAAGTTTTTAAAAACTCGTATATACCTGCCGCGTCTTTTTGCGAAATGCTTGAAGCTGTTTTAACTTCTATTGCCGCCGTCCGGCCTGCGTGTTCAATAATAAAATCAACCTCTTCACCCTTTACAGTCCGCCAGCAATACACTGACGCAGCCGGAGATTTTACCGACGCCCATATCATGATATGGTTTAAAATAAAGTGTTCAAATAAAATCCCGTCAATTTCCCCCGGTTTATATATACCCCTGAAAAAATTTATCAGCCCCGTATCAAACCAGTATATTTTAGGAGTCTTTAATACGCGCTTCTTTTTGTTCATATGATAAGCGGGAATACGCGCTATTATATTGGTAGTTTCCAGCAGGTTCAGATATCTGTGTATAGTGGGCTGAGAAATCCCCGTTTCCCTTGATATAGTGGTTTCGTTCAGCATAGAACCCGCGAAGAATGAAAGTGTTTTCATGAATTTCCTGTAATCGCTAAGGTCAGAAATAGATGATATGTCTCTTAAATCCCTTTCAAGATACGTGTCAACATATCCCTGCCACCATTCCGGGACAAGGCTGTTTTTAAGTATAAGCAGAGGCACCGGCATCATTCCGGCCCACAATGCCCTTTTAAGATTAAATTTACCGTTAAACCCGCAGGCTTTGGGTTCTTTGCCTGCAAATAGCGCGTCCAGCGCGTTAGCGCCTTTTATACCGGCATATTCACCGGCCATAAACGGGCCCATTTTAAGGTACGAAGCCCTTCCGGCAAGCGTTTCAGACACGCTCCTTGCAAGCAAAAGATTCGCGGAACCGGACAATATGAATTTCTTTTTTCTGCCGGAAGCGTCAATTGCCGCCTTAACAGCGTTCAATACCGCGGGATATTTCTGGACTTCGTCGATTATGGTTATACCGGGTTTTTTGAATATATTTTCCGCTCCCGATTTTAACGTTTCTATGTCAGTATATGAATCCAATGTAAAATAGTCGCTTATTTTCAGGCCTTCAAGGTTTTTTAAAAGCGAACTTTTGCCAACCTGCCTGGCCCCGGTAAGGATAACAGCCGGATTAACGCCAAGCGCGGACTTAATCCTGCCTTCCATAACTCTGTGAATGTATTTATTGCGTGAATACTTTTTATTCATGGTATGAATAACTTAACACAAATAGAAAATCTTGTCAATTAAACTTACAGATGCCTTATCCTCTTCCGGGACATGTAATATCACGATAGCCTCTGTCTTTTCTTTGTTGTATAAATATGTCCCGCCTGTGGTTAACGCCTTAATATCATCCCCCACCTGCGCAACATATGCCCCATCCACCAGCTGAACAGGAACTTTTATCATCATCTTTATAGTTTTTCCTGACTTCACATTCCCCGGCACCGGCGTCGGCGAAGCAGCAAACATTGCCGTTGCTAATAACGTTGTTGCTATAATCACTATTATCTTTTTCATAAAACCCTCCAAAGTTTTTCGTCTTAGTTTTATCTTTTGGCGTCGACTTAAAACTATTCTTAAACTTTCAAGTCACGAATCAGGCTCTAATACTTTTTCAATTAATTATTCTTGGAGCCAGGACTTATTTTTTCTTTTCTGTCTATTTTTAAAAGTATTCTGTAATTATCTCTGCTCAATAAGATTACTTTTGTCCCAATCTTTATAGCTCTATACTCAACCATCATTTTAAATTTACCCTTATCAAAAAACGACTGTCTAATTTCTCTCTCACAACCAGGCAACCAAAACGATAAAATATTATTTCGAAAAGTATAATTACATTTTTCCTCAAGATTATGCTCAACAATTTCGCTTTTCCTAAAATCTTTATACACGCTCCTAGATTCGTAAAAGTACTCACTATCAATGTTTCTGAAAACACAACAATAATAGGGTGGGAAAACAACAAAAATACCAGCAATTTCAAAATATTCGCCATATAATTCTTCCTTTTTGACAGGCGTAACTATTATCATTACCAAGGCTATAACTAAAACAAGTATTGTCGCAACAGCAATAGAGATATGTCGTTTTTTGTTTATTTGCATAAATTATACCCATATATACTTCTAAAGTATTGTTCGGAGACTTCACCAAACATAGGCGCATCATTCATTCCCGCAGCATCCTGCATCATTGAAGCAGCTGCCGGATGCACAAAACCAAGCAAAGTCAATCCCGGATTATGCACATACCCTGACAAAATCTGGAATGAATCATATGGCATATCCAAGACCGCTGCATTCATACCCGCTAATACATTACCTAATTCTCTTCCTGTAAAATATTTACCTTCAAAAAGATAAGCATTATTTTCGCGCCATTTTCGCTTAACATCAAAATATTGCTTCGGCAGTGATTTTAATCCAACTTCAACAGCCTTCATTTTACTCGCCTCTTCGTTCAAAGCATACATTTCCTTATCTTTTGACACTCCAAAATTTATCTTGCCTTTGACTTCGCCGTTTTCAAACCGTGTATAAGCATCCATAAATTTTGTTTCCCCTGCTTTTTCCCACTGATTTTTATCGTTAATATTATATGGCCCTGACTTTGATTCGCCTTTATGTCTATATATACTTTTGTCATAATCCTTTGTATCAACCCACTTTACATTACCATCCCCATCTGTCCAGGTTGACAGTCCGTCAGGATCTGTATAACGTACGGGATTTGCAAAAGAATACATATACAAGCTTGAATTGCGCGAATTATAGATTCCACCATTGCTTTTTCCACCACCACTCAAGTATCC
>Ga0116157_10004225_pt1 | contig 13458 bp, 12 predicted proteins | sample AD_UKC048_MetaG_FD_89882 | JGI IMG/M metagenome (GOLD analysis project Ga0116157, IMG submission 89882) | Active sludge microbial communities of municipal wastewater-treating anaerobic digesters from USA - AD_UKC048_MetaG | ecosystem: Engineered > Bioreactor > Anaerobic > Digestate | place: USA...
AAATATATCGAAAAACGGATGATTGTATTATCGCCGGGGTTTGTGGAGGATTGGCGGAATATTTTGAAATTGATGAAACTTTGGTGAGAGTAATATTTGTATTGTTGTTTATTGGTGGTGGAAGTGGACTTTTAATTTATTTGGTTTTGTGGTTGGTAATTCCTAAATATGGCCAAAAGGATAAAAAGGTTAATTGGGAGGAAAATGTGAAAGAATTTACTGAAGATGTGGGTAAAAAAGCTAAAACTGTAGCAAAAGAAATCAAAAAAGAAATAAAGATAGAAAAAATAAATCCAGAAAAAAGACAAGGCAGTTTTTTGGGATTAATTTTATTACTTTGGGGTGGAATTTTGTTGGTAGATAGGCTGGTCCCGATGTTTATTCGATGGGACTATGTTTGGCCAGGGATGTTGATAGTCTTGGGTGGATACTTGATACTGCGAAGATAATTATTCACGACAACAATCTAGAATTTTGCCAATAGTTTGACTGATAGTGCCTAAAAGGTCTTTTTTGGGCAGGGGTTTTTCTTTGTCTTCAAATTTTAGCTTAGTAGGATTGGACTTAACCATACCTAAATTTAGGCCCCAAAAAAGATTGTAAAGATCAAAAGATTTTTTGAAATAAGAGTTGGCTTCTTTGTTGTCCCCTTTGGTAAGATATTTGGTACCAACTTCCATAAGGCGCATAGAAGCAGATAATAAGTGTTTGCTAGTACACCAAACTTCGCCTTGACCTTCTTTGACAATTTTTTTCATCAGTTCTTTTCGCATCTCTCGGGCAGTATTTAAAACTTCGATATATTTTATATCCCCTAGTTTTTGAGAGGTAAAAAACATATGTTCCTCAATACCAATAAGATTCATGATAGCAACGGATAAATCTTCACCAGAAGAAAGATCCATGGTGTGGCCTTTTTCTAAACTTTTGGCTTTGTCGATAAATTTTTGAATGTCAGTGTTTTTCATAATTAAACCCTCTGCCCTTCGACAAGCTCAGGGCACCTCCCTTAAAAAGGGAGGCTAATAAATTTTATAACTTAAAAATTAACTTAAATAAAATAGTAAAAATAAGTAAAATAGAAATTGGGAAAACTACTTTTTGATATGGGAATAAAATTTTACCACCATTTAGAGTACGAGATTTGCGATCAACAAAAATACCTAAAAACCAAATAAACACACCCAAAATTTGGCCAAAAATAATTTTGTCTAGACCCATTACTTTGTTGGTAGCACCACCAGTTTGGTCAGTAAAAATAAAATAAACTAGGGTTAAGGCCAACATCAAAATGGAAAGAATAATTGGACTACCAAATACTCGATGTTTTATTTTGGTGGCAGCCCAAAATGAAATGGCGGTATTAAGACCTGAAATCCAGAGAGAAACTAAAAAATCATCAATTCCTAATTTTTTGGCTAGATACATTCCCCCGCCGACAGTAACAATACAGACTGGACATTGAGCCCAGGTGGAAGTAGAAAGTAGAAAGTAGAAAGTAGAAAGTAGAAAAACAAATAATAAAATTGTCATCCTAATATTTTAACAGATGGTTTTTGACAAACGGGGCAAAAAAAAGTTCCCCGGCTACCGATTTTGATTTTTTTGATGGGCGTATGACATACAAAACAAGGTTCTCCTTGACGCTGATAGACACGAAAATAAAATTGGTGTTGACCATGACTGCCATCAGGATGAATATATTTATTGTCTTTGGCAGTGGAACCACCTTGAGAAATTGACTCTTTGAGAATTTTTATTAAAAAGTGGCGGAGAATTTTGGCTTGAGAAAGAGTAATTTTTTTGGAAGAAATTTGAGGGTGAAGATGACTTAAAAACAAGGCATCGTTGGCATAAATATTGCCAATACCGGCAAATTTTGATTGATCTAGTAAAATTTGTTTGATAGGTCGTAAACTTGATTGAAGCTGGGTGTAAAAATATTTAGTGGTAAACTTGGGACTTAGCAAATCGATGCCGATTTTTTTTTGGACTTCAATAAGTTCAGCTTGATTAAGAAGTTTAACCCAACCAAATTTTCGTTGATCGTTAAAATATAGCTTCGATTTATCGGATAAAGTAAAAATAAGACGAGTGGATTTGTTTGGAAGACTACCAAAAGCATCTTTAGTGGGATGACCTAAAATCCCCCGTCCTTCGGACACCCCCTTTAAAGAAAGGGGGCTATATATAATTTGGCCGGTCATTTTGAGGTGGAAAAGCAAAATTAAGCCATTTTGAAGATAGAGAGAAAGTTGTTTGCCAAGACGAGAAGTGGAAATAATTTTTTGCCCTTCGATCCCTTCGACATGCTCAGGGCGAGCAATAAAAGATTTTGGGGTGAGAATCTCTAATTTAATAATTTTTTTACCAATTAAATGAGACTCTAAAAATAGGCGGACAACTTCAACTTCGGGGAGCTCTGGCATGATGTAGTTTATCAAAATAAAACCCCTCAGTCCCTCGATAAACTCGGGACAGCTCCCCTTGATAAAAGGGAGCAGTATAAAAACTAAATTAGATCGTCGAGGTCAATGACGGAGATGCTTTTGTTGCGAGCTAAATGGTCAATGGCAACAGTCATGTTGGCCATATTGTCTTTAATTTCTGATAGAGAATTTAAGTAAACTTGAGTAGAAGTGACATAACCCATAACCAAAACTAAATCAGAAATTTCTTTAGATCCGACATAGATTGAAATAATACTAAAAACTAAAATAAGAGAATAAAAAAAGACAGCAGAGTTTTGAATTGAAAACCACTCCCAAAAACTCCAGTTGGAAAGGCGGGTAAAATGGCGAGTAAAAGTTTTTTGTTCAAGATCAACATCATCACTCTCTTGAAGCTTGGCAAAATAATTTTCAATCTTGGTATTTTGAACATCACGAAGCTGGGCGTATCTTTGGGTGGTATAGTAATCGATGATTAAATAGATTGAAATATAGGCGACCTCAAGAATAAAAATTTGTTTGTCAACAAAAAATAAAACGATAGGGATAATAAAAAGAGAAACAATACTATCAATCCCGGGCTGACGAAGCAACATTAGAGTAATACTACTTGCATCAGAAAAATTACGTATAGCTTGAATACTTTGGTGTCTTTCTTCTTTATTTTGAGTTTTTAAATCTTTTATAAAAAAATTGTGAATGTCAAAGCCAATATCGCTGATACATTCTTCTAGTTTATAAAGAGATTTGAGGCGAAGAAAATTATCAATCAACCTGACTAGAAAAATGATTAAAATTAGTAAAACAACAGACCTTAAAACTACTTGATGTTCTATATTGCTGACAACTTGAGAATAAAGATAAATTGACAATAAAGGAAGAAGGGATGAAACAAATCGAACAAAAAACCAAAAAAGAAATCGTTTTTTGTTGCTAATAATTTTAAAAATTAAAAATAGAGTAATTTTGGTTTTTTTGATCACGAGTGATAATAAAATATTAGAGTAAACCAAAAAAAAGTAAAGCAAATCGGAGTGTTAAAATGGACTATGATGAATGAAAATAAAATTTATGACACATTAATAATTGGTTCAGGACCTGCCGGCTTGACGGCGGCAATTTATAATATTAGAGCTGATTTAAAAACAGTGGTAATTACGGGAAATCAACCCGGAGGACAGTTAACAATTACAACTACCGTTGATAATTGGCCAGGATTTCCCAATGGTACCGGTGGGGTGAAGTTGATGATGGATATGCAACAACAAGTGAAGAATTTGGGAGCAGAGATAAAACAAGGAATAGTTAAGCTTATCAGCTCATCAGCTGGTCAGCCTGTCAGATTATTTAGAGTTGAATTGGAGAACGGAGACATATTGGAGGCAAGGTCGGTGATAGTTGCAACTGGAGCGGCAGTGAAATGGTTGAATTTACCCAAAGAACAGGAATTAATTGGACATGGAATAAGTGGTTGTGCGACTTGTGATGGAATGTTTTTTAGGGGGAAAACAGTAGCGGTGGTTGGTGGTGGGGATACGGCTTGTGAAGAAGCAGGATTTTTGTCAAAAATTTGTGAAAAAGTTTCTTTAATTCACCGAAGAGATGAACTTAGAGCTTCAATGACGGAACAGAAAAAAGTATTGAATAACCCAAAGATAGAAATTTGGTGGAATAGTGAGGTTAAGGAGATAAACCCTTCTGTTGATAAATCAACATCTCCCCTTGATGAAGGGGAGAAATTAAATTCTATTAAAGTAATTAATAATAAAACCAATGAGGAAAAAGAATTAAAACTTGATGGATTGTTTGTGGCAATAGGAAGTAGTCCGGCAACAAAATTTTTGGAAGGAACTGTTGAATTGAGTGAAACTGGACAGGTGGTGGTGGGAAAAAATAAAGAATATCTAACCATGACTAGTGTGGAGGGAATATTTGCCGCAGGAGATTGTGTCAATATTAAACATAAACAAGCGATAGTGGCCGCGGGTGAAGGCTGTAAAGCGGCATTGGACGCGGAGAGCTGGCTGTCAAGATAGCCAAGATCTCAGTTTGTCAGACGTCAGATTTCAGGAAAACTATTTATTAAAGATTTGATACTAATTTTTTGATTTTGGAGATAAATTTGTCTTTAGAAAAATTCTGGGCTTGAGAAATACAGTCGGAGGATTTGATTTTTAGTTTTTGGAATTTTTTGATAGCATCGGTACAAGATTCGGAAGTCAATTCATCAAAAAAAATACCGGTTTTACTATCAATAACAGTTTCGGTTACTCCCCCACTACGATAAGCGATGACAGGACAACCATATGCCATAGATTCGACAGGAACAATGCCAAAATCTTCTTGGTCGGCAGAAAAAATAAAAGACTTAGCGTTTTGATATAGTCTGGTTTTTTCCTCTTGGTTGATTTCACCGACAAATTCTATGGTTGGACCTGATATTTTTTTAAGCTGATCCAAAACACCAGCAAAGTCACGGCCAAAAATCTTTAGTTTTAGACCTAATTGATTACAAGCCTCGATGGCAATATCAAAACGTTTGGCACGAGCCAATCTGCCTCCAGCTAGATAAAACCCTTCTGTCCTTCGGACACCTTCCCTTGACAGGGCGGGAGTAGTTTTTGGAAGGTCGACGGGTGGATTGATAACCAGCGCATCTTTGCGATAGTATTTTTGAATACGAGAGGCGGTGGTGTAGGAATTGGCAATATATTGGTCAACGTTTTGGGAAAATCGAAAATCCCAAAGACGAAGAAAATGGTTGATAATATCAATAAAAAATTTTATAAATTTATTTCGAGTAAATTTACGGGCGGTAGGAAGTCCATAGAGATAACGAGGAGGGGTATGGCAATAGCAAATAAGTTTGGCAGATTTTTTTTTGAGAGAATTGGGGAAATAGGCACCGGTAGCTGAGCTAATAATTAGGTCAAACTTGGAAAAATCAAAGAACCTAAAAGCTAAAGGCGATAAAATTCGAAGAGGACTAATGATTTTATGTGCAAATGGGATATATTGGAAAAAGCTTTGATGGATACGACCTTGCCATTTTTTTTCAAGCCGTTGTTGGTGAGGACCTAAATATTTTGGACGATAAATTGAGGTGTATATCGGAGCGTTTGGAAAAATATCAGATAAAGTTTCCAAGACACTTTCGGCACCACCAAATTCTTTGATGTAATCTTGGACTAAGGCAATACGAAACCCACCTTCCCTATGGGCCCCTTCCTCCCTTGAAAAGGGAGGTTTTTTATTGGATGAATTTTTATTTAATTTTTTAATCATAATTTTTTAGAAGAGTGATGATTGTTGAGGTTTAGATTTTTGGTCAAGGCGAGAAATAAGAGATTTAAAATTATAACTTTTAAATAATTTATCTAGGCTAAAAATAATTTTATCATCCCAGCGAGATTGAGATAGCTTGAAATCTAGGGGAATATTGTCAATAATAGTTGCTAATTTTTGAGACAGATAAGCATTGTCTTTGTCTTTGATTAATTTTTCTCTAATTGATGGCTTGATTTTGTCGATATTTCGGTAAATATTATCCAGAGTTTGATATTCAGACAGAAGATCTATGGCGGCTTTAGGCCCGATACCGGTGACACCTGGATAATTGTCGGACATATCCCCCATTAAGGCTTTTAGATCAATTACCTGCTTTGGTTTTACACCAAGCTTGTCGGCCACATCTGGTGATTTGAAAATTTTAGTTTCTGAAAGACCTCGAATGGGCATAAGAAGATGGACTTTAGAAGTGACTAGTTGCATAAGATCTTTATCACCAGTGATAATCACAACTTCATCAATAAATTTTTTTTTGGTTGCCTGTCGAGAAATGGTACCAATAAGATCGTCGGCTTCAAAACCACCAAGCGAAAAAGTGTTGATTTGAGATTGCTCTAATGTAGTTTTTAAAAGTGGAAGCTGGGAAATTAAGTCTTGGTCTGGTACCTTACGTTTAGCTCGATAACCGACAAATTCAGTCTGACGAAAAGTGGGGCCAGGAGAATCTAGACAAACAACTAAATATTTTGGCTTGAGCTGATACACAGCGGATAAAAGCATGGAATAAAAACCATAAAGTGCATTGACTGGTTGACCGTTGGTTGTAAGTTTTGGGATAGAATGATAGGCGCGATGAGCAACGGCGTGACCATCAATAATTAGAAGTTTGGACATGCTTTAGTTTATCCCGCCTTCGCCAATAAAGCTACGACGAGGCAAGCAAGTTTAATGAAAGAAATTTTGGTTTAGAGCTGATAGAATTTAATAATGGAACAACACCCGATTCCACAACAGATATCATCCTACGAATTTAAATTGGTGGGAGATATGACTTTAAAGCAGTTTTTGAAAGCTGCTAGTGGAATTATTATCGCAATAATAATTAATTCAACCAAATTAATGGTTGTAATTAAATGGCCACTGATGTTGTTGTTTGGTGGATTGGGTTTGGCTTTGGCTTTTGTTCCCTTTGATGATAGACCATTGGAAACTTGGATTACATCTTTCTTTAAATCAATTTATTCACCAACAATATTTGTTTACCGAAAAAAAAATGATAATAGTTGGTTAAAAACTCCTTATTTGAAAAACGAAGAAGATGAGGGTGAGGCCAAGCCAGTAGAAAACAAAAATTTGTTTGTATCAGTAAAAAAACAAACCACTGAAGGAACAATAGCGGTTGATAAAAAACAAGGCTTGGGAGGGTTAATCGGTAATATTGACAAAAGAGATGAAATAATATTTGAAGAAAAAACAAAAGTAAATGGAGTTATAAAAGAAGAGGTGGTATCAAACTTGAAACAAGAAGATTTAGGTGAAGTAGTCGATAGGGTACAGTCAGACGAAGTTGGTATTCAGCCACAAGCAATAGATTTGAGACTTAAAAAAGATAAACTTGAAGCAACTGGTCGGGCCGTCTTTGGAACGATTCCAATGCCAAATAGACCGGATGTTCCAAATCTAATTGTAGGAATGGCAACAAATCAAAACGGGAAAATTGTTGACGGGGTAATTGTTGAGATTCAGGATGAACACGGAAGTCCTACCAGAGTAATTAAAACTAATTCTTTGGGACAATTTAAAATTTCTACTCCGCTTGCTGATGGGAGATATCTAATAATTGCCGAAAAAGAAGGTTACAGTTTTGATAGGGTTAATGTTGACCTGACCGGTCAAATAGTTGATCCAATTAAAATTATTGCCCAAAATTAGTTTATGATTAAATAGACACTTATGATAAACGACCCATTAAAAATAGCCATTAAAGGTAGTACCCAAGACCACCTGCCAATTGAAGATATCGTTAATGACATGGTGCTTTTGAAAGATGGTTCTTGTGCTGTAATAATGAGACTTTCTTCGGTCAATTTTGATCTTTTGTCTGAAAGAGAACAATCATCTTTGGTTTATGCCTATGGTGGTATTTTGAATTCATTGAATTTTCCAATACAAATTATGATTAAATCGACAACAAAAGACGTTGGTGTATATTTGAAAAATTTAATAGTTGCTGAACAAAAACAAACAAATAAATTACTAAGAGAAAGAATTGTTAGCTATCGAAAATTTGTCGAAGAAACTGTTAAAAGAAATGATGTGCTGTCAAAGACTTTTTATATTGTAGTTAAATTTTCTACTCTGGAATTGGGAATTAAAAGTGCCGGGAAACAGTCTTTTAAAGAAATTTTTAGCTTAAATAAAACCGGGGGGGGGCAGCTGCCTTTTCCCAAAGAATATATTCTTGAAAAAGCAAAAGAGAGTTTAGCGCCCAAAAAGGATCATTTAATCAGATTATTTTTAAGATTGGGTTTGGATATTCAAGCACTAACCAACAAAGAGTTAATAGAAATGTTTTATGGTATCTACAATGAAAACGTGGCCCAAAATCAAAAACTCCAAAATACAAATTTTACTAATCCAATAGTGATGACAAAATAAAAAAAATGAAATTATTTGGAAATAAAAAAGAAAAAAATATAGCGACGACAGCTAAGTTGGAAAATGTAAATAATATTATGGGTGGGGGTGATAATAAAAGAGAATTTTCTGAAGGTTTAGTGTCAATAAAAGATATTATTGCACCGTCTTCAATGGAGGTTGATTTTAACCATGTTCAAATTGACAACAAATACTATCGAAGTTTGTTTGTGGTCGGATATCCTCGGTTTGTGGGGATGAACTGGTTGTCTTATTTAATAAATTTTGACGTGGCATTGAGTTTATCGATGTACATATATCCAACAGATGGTAAGGCAATACTGGATGACTTAAGACGAAAAATTACCGAAATGGAGGCTGAAATTAGTACTGATATTCAAAGAGGGCGACTGATTAATCCGGCAACACAAGCGAAATTGGAAGACGCATTAAATTTGCAAGCTGATTTGGTAAAAGGAGAAGAGAGGTTTTTCCAGTTTGGGCTTTATATTAATATCGTAGCTGACTCAAAGGAAGAATTAGATAGAATTAATAAAAATTTGGAAGCAGCTTTGGGATCACTGCTCGTGGTTAGCAAAAGAGCTACTTTACAAATGGAAGATGGTTTTATTACTGGATTGCCATTGGGACAAGATAGATTGAATGTTACTAGAAACATGGACACAACTTCTCTAGCAACTACTTTTCCATTTGTGTCGTCTGATCTCTCTGACGACAAGGGTGTGGTTTATGGCATAAATTCACACAATGGCTCACTAATAATTTTTGATAGATTTTCGATGCCGAATTACAATTCAGTGGTTTTTGCAACTGCGGGTGCAGGGAAATCATACATGATAAAGCTTGAAGCCTTAAGATCTTTGATGCTAGGGACGGAAATTATTATTATTGACCCTGAAAATGAATATCGTGATTTGGCAAGGGCAGTTGGAGGGCAATATATTGCGTTTGGATATGGTGAAGAGTCTAAAATAAACCCTTTTGATTTATCGTTGGTAGAAGAAGAGGGGGAAAATGCATTGAATAGCAAAATCTTGTCGGTTCATAAATTAATGAAAGTTATGCTTGGAAGCCTTGATCCTATTGAAGAGTCAATTTTGGATAAAGCGATGATGGATGCTTATAAAATGAAAGGGATAACACCAGATCCAGAAACTCAAAAAAAGGAACCACCATTGATTGAGGATGTTTATAAATCATTAATAGGAATGGAGGACGAAAAGTCGAAACTTTTGGCAGCTAGATTGGAAAAATATATTAAAGGGTCTTTTTCAGGAATATTTAATCAAAAAACTACCGTAAACTTGACAAATCCGTTTGTGGTTTTTGGAATAAAAAATTTGGAAGAAACCTTGAGACCGGTAGCGATGCATATTATTTTGGACTATATCTGGACGGTGGTAAAAAGAAGTTTAAAGAAAAGAATTTTGGTGGTTGATGAGGCTTGGTACTTGATGCAATATGAGGATTCGGCTCAATTTTTAAGAGGAATTGTTAAACGAGGTAGAAAATATTATTTAGGGGTAACCACAATTACCCAGGACGTGGACGACTTTTTGGAAACTCCATATGGAAAAGAAATTGTGACTAATAGTGCGATTCAAATATTACTTAAACAACATACAGCGGCAATTGATTTGATTGGAGAGGTGTTTTATTTGAGCCAGGGAGAAAAACAGTTGTTGTTAACTGCAAATAAAGGTCAGGGGATATTTTTTGCTGGACAAAACCATGTAGCTATTGAAGTAATATCTTCTGAAGAAGAACACAAATTGATTACATCAAATCCCGAAGACATTTTAAAGAATAGAGGGCCAAAACCAATAGTTAAACCAGATGTCAAATTGAAAGAAGCGGATAAAAATATTGGAAATACGCCTTTACCTCCTAAAGTGGACATTTTAAACAACGAAAAAATAGAACAAAAATCAGTAATTAAAGATCAAAATGCTGAAAACTATGATAAAAAAGAAGAAGAAATTGATGTGACACTAGAAAGAAAAATTAAAGAACTAGAAGATTTAGAAAAAAATAAAATTAGTGAGACTAAAAAGGAGGGTGGTTTACTTGAAGGGGAAATTCCACTTAAAAAACCAAATTTACCTCCTCTACCTAAATTTGAACCATTAAAAACAGAAGTGATTAGTCCTGATACGACCCAAAAACCGATTTTTGTTAAAACAGAGGAAGTAAAAATTCCACAACCACAGCAATTGGCTAAAAAACCACAACCAATATTTGATTTAACAAAACAGAATAATAAATCAGAAGAAAAAAAAGATAATAATCAAAAAACTAGCTACGATGATTTGTTTGGAAATGGGATTGTTTAATTAAAAAGAATAGTTAATTGCTATAATTTTGATAATGATGGATGATTTAAGACAAAAATTTGATAAAGTTGAACAATATGTCAGCAGTTTAGCAAAGAACTTAGCCGGAAATAATAAAGAACTTGAAACCAAGTTAAAAGAAAAAATTAGAAACAAGGTTCTCCAAAAAGAGACTAAAAGCCGTAAAGATGATACTACTGAATTTGTTGAGATTTTAAAAGATAAAGAACTAGAACCTGACACTGAAACGATAGTAAAAGCAAAAGAAACTAGTTTGGGTATAGATGAATGGACTAAAAATAATATTAAAACAGTTAGAGATGTTGAAGGAGAAGTTTTTAAACAAACATTAGTTGAGACAACTAAAACAAATAACCCCAACATTACCGAAGACCAGGTTAAATCGGTGGGCGAATTGGCTGATTTGGTAAATAAAATATATAACGGTGATGGAGGAATTGAAAATCAAAAAGATGTTGTTTTTGAGCAAAACAAAAATGAGTCGACAGAAGAAGTTAAGCATGTTTGGATGGATTTAAGAGGAAGAGTCGGATTATTAAGACAGTCTCCTCAAGAGTTAATAAAGACTGAAGATGATTATCAAAAAACAAACAATAAATTGCAAGGAGTAAGCCTTCCATATCAAAAAATGGATAAATTGGCTTCGTTTGACCGGATAATGAATCCAAGTGACAATTCAGAAATTCGTCGGTTGATAGATTCGGCAAGAAATAAATATAAAACAATTACAAGTTATGTTTTTAATAAACCTGTTGTAAAGACAGAGCAAGGTTTTGCTTCTACAATTAATGGTCAAAGTGCAAGTGTCTTTGTGAAAAAATCAATGGACACATTGTTACACCCCGGATTTGTTGGCGGTCAAACAACTTTATCTAGTGGATTATCTAGCGGAGTATCAAGTGGATTCCAAAATTTAGTTTCTAGTGGAGCAAGTTTTTTAAAAAAATCAACAGGAAATGTAGCCAATAAACTAGGAATTGGGGCCAAAAAAGTTTTGGGCAATGGTTTTAATAAAATTGGTGGAGCTTTGGTCAAAGGTTTAAACGTGGCAGTGTCTTCAACAACAAAATTAGTTGGCTCTCTTGGAATTAAAACAGTGGCCCCATTTATAATTGGATTTTTCTTGCTGTTTTTTTTATTAAGTACTCTACAAACCAATAGTCTTATGTCGAGTATTGTAAATGTGCCAGAAAAAACAAATAATATTGAAAAAGAAAATGAGAATCAACCGAACCAAACAGGGTCTGATGGACTCACATATAGTGAACCGATGAAATGTGACCATATTAATAAAACAGTAGCGACATCACAGTGTTCAGGGGCAAATTCTAGTACTTATCTTAATAAAGAACGCTGTCCAAAAACCGATAGAGGAACATATAGTAGGACTATTTGTAGTAGTGGCTGTGGATTAATTTCAACAGCAATAATATTACAAGCTCATGACCCTATATATACTCCAGTATATACATTAAAAAATACTGGTTTTGCAAGTCGAGATATTTGTCGTGGTATTGGTTGGAGTATGATTAAAGATACAATTAATGAAGTTTTAGGGGCTGATACTGTTGAAGGAAAAGCAGTTGGTTGTAATGAAGAATTTATTAAAGAAAAACTATGTAGTGGTTATGTAGTAATAATAAATTTTCAGCATGAACCTTCTGGAGGTCATTTTATAGTAGCAGTTGGAGTTACCGAATCTGGAGAAATTTTACTTAAAGATTCTAAACTTAAAACAGCATCTAGTTATATGAAGTCAGTTGCTAATGATGGAACACATACTGGTACTAGAATTAATGCTTGTTTATTAGTTAAAGCTGATAATATTTTAAAATGATAAATAGAATAAAGGTAATAGTAATATTATTATTAACAGTATTTTTAATAATATTTCAAGTTATAAACAGACAAGATACTAAAACAAACCAAAAAAATATAATACCAACATCAACGTTATCGCCGATTAATAAAGAAAGCTATAAAAATAACGAGGTATTAAAAATAACTCCAATAAATCAAGAAGAAAATGAATTGATTATTAAAAATCCTCCATATGATGAATTTGGAGAAAGAACAGACGGAGGGTGGACAGATGATATTGATTTTAGTTTACCTGAATAAAAATTACATTAATGAATTTCTTAAAAAAATATTCTTTAATAATAATATTGACAGCAATAATGACCTCGATGTTGATTATTAAAATCTGGCTATCTAATTAGTTTTGGAGTCAAATTGGCTATCCTTCGCTAAAGCTTCGGAATAGTAAACATAATCAAGGAATTTAGTCTTGAAGTCTAACCGGCATGATTATGTGGGTGAAAGAAGGGTCGGATTGATCATGAAAAAAGACTGGAGTAAGACTTTCATTTAATTCAATTAAAATTTCTGGTGATTTACAAACTGACAAAAAATCAGTTAAAAATTTGTAGTTGAAAGCAATTTCTAAATTTTCACCTTCGGTTTTGGTTTCTAAATTGACTTTGTTTTGACCGATTTGAGGAGCATTGGCGCTTAGTTCTAAATTATTATTTTTGATATTAACTTTGACTACATTAGCAGACTCTTTGGCAAAGACTGAAGCAATTTTGACTGATTGAAGTAATTCATCTTTGTTGACAAAAACTTTGGTGGTATAAGAATCAGGAATTAGTTTTTCATAATTTGGAAACTCTCCCTCAATAAGTCGAGATGATAGTTCTATATCG
>Ga0116157_10004235_pt1 | contig 13439 bp, 10 predicted proteins | sample AD_UKC048_MetaG_FD_89882 | JGI IMG/M metagenome (GOLD analysis project Ga0116157, IMG submission 89882) | Active sludge microbial communities of municipal wastewater-treating anaerobic digesters from USA - AD_UKC048_MetaG | ecosystem: Engineered > Bioreactor > Anaerobic > Digestate | place: USA...
ATCAAAAGAGATAAGGATTCGTGGTTGCATCAGGCGCACTTCCTGAGTACATTTTCGTACACTGTCACCACTTCACGAATGATTGATTTGGGATTGTGCCGCCTCGCGGCAACCTCGCGTGCTGGGTTACGCAGCCGTTCGACTGGCCCATAACTTTCGAATGCATCCCGCATTCTAGCTGCACGCATGGGTGGGGCATCTCTGTCCATCCTCTATCAGGCTGGGTTGTTCGACATTGCAAGTAGAATTACAAGGTATGCCTCGGGATTAGGAAACACATCAGAAGGCAATTCCATCCTGGCAAGGAACATATGAGTTTTTAAAAGAAAGCCCTTTTCTTAAACATAAGCGTACCATCCCAATCATAAAAAGCGCTTAATAACTTCCAGAACTTGCTCTTCCGTCACTATGCGGATGCAATGTTGTTTGGAGAACAGACATTCGTCGCTGCATGGAGACATAGCATTATGGGGCTGTATAAAATATACCTGATTACCAATAGGCTTGAATCTTTCCGGAGAGTATGCTGATGAAGGCTTCCCGCCATAGGGGTGCGACGAGACTACAATTGTGGGGCATACGATGGCGGCAATATGCGCCAAGCCCGAGTCAGCACCCAAAAAAAGAAGGCAATTTTTCAACAATATGTATATCTGAGGAAGGGAAAGCTTTCCTGCCAGGTTTATAGCATTACAGTTTGTGTCTTCCGCAATCCGCTGCAATACATCGGCTTCCGCGACGGAGCCCAGCAGAAGGCATCTCATTTTCTTTTTAGCGAGCTCCTGGATTATCCTTTGATACCTCTCAATAGGCCAAAGCTTTCTCCCACTGAAAGCAGAAAGACCAACGGCAAATATTTTTTTATTTTCCAAGCTCATCGCTGACATGAAACTTTTAACTATGTCATCATCCTCATTGTTTACCCATAATTCCGTATGTGTCTCGCGCGGAGAAATACCCAATGCCTTTATTATGTTAAGCCCTCTAATAGATTCATGAGCGACGGAGGGGGTCGCTGGGACCACATGCGTGAGCAACAGATCGCAACTAAAGTCATATGCTGCCTTTGTCCAAGTGGCTTTTCGAGTATAGCCAAGTCGCACTGGGGCAGCCGAAAAAAGCTGCAGTAGTGTAATCCAATCCCTATCGAAACCAAAGCGGGGATTAATTGTGATATTGGTTTTTAAGGGGAGAAGTTCCTTATGTGCAAATCGCAAAAGCGCAAGATATTTTCTCAAGCCTTTCTCCCTGGCGGTGATATCAGCTGGGAGACAGATAACATGGTCAACATAAGGGCACCGGAGGGCCAAGTCGAGAACTAACGTAGGGACACATAAAATAATCTTATATTCTGGTCTGTGTCGTCGCAATTCACGCAGGAATGGTGTAGTCATCACAAAATCGCCGATACCGTCGCTACGAAAGACCAAGATCAATCGCTCATTGGGTCTTTCATCTGGACGATAGAATAACCGGGCCAATAGAAGGCTAAAGATCACTAGAGGAGGCATCAGCAGACGGTATTTCGTAAGCCGCAAAGCCAATCTGAAACGGCTTGCTCTGAGCCGGAAATAATACAAAAGTGACGACTTAATCATTATACGGTTTGCATTGAACGCGTTCGAATAGATAGGAAGTGGTAAGTTACTTCCACTGCGATGGTCTTAATTATGACCTCCTTACTTTTTTAAAATCATTATGTTTACTTCTATCACCTATCTCTGCAAGCACCGAAAAATCATCGCTTTGATATCCTCGTATCAAGGATTACATGACACTATCGCGTTAGCTTTACTTCATAAAGATAAGGGATGTTCCCGGCCACGTGACGCAATAGATTTATGCAATGACTTCTTAACGGTCGGTTGCTGTAAATCCTTTTTCCCAGAACAGTTTCAAGTTGGTGCTTCGCATAATACACGAACGGTATTATTACGAACGATGTAAAAATTACAGTAACGATACTTAAATCTTGTTAAATTCGGAGAATATTCCTTTAGAGCATCTGGCGAATCATATATTTTTAGAATTTCTTCTATCGTGATTCAATATGGCTTTGATGTGGCGATTAAGCCTAAATTTAAGCGACGCATAAACTCGATAGAAAAAATAGACTGGTTGCGCACCCATAATATGTGCACAGCTGCGCAGCAGAGTCGTGCATACGTTATAGGTCCGCTTCGCAAGTAGATTCTCAACATCGGTGCAGTCTCTCTGTGCGACTTTACCTTCGTGATTGACTATATCTTCCATCATCGCACGGATGGCTTTCGGGTGCTCGCCCGAAAAACGCTCCAGCCAAGAAATATACTGATAAGCGTTATGCACCCGATACGGTTTTTCTAGACGAACGTAGACAGACTCACCCCATGTGTCGATTGAGTTATTTAAACGATTTTTATAGTACACGATTTTGTCTAATACCTGGTGCGGAAACAGGTGGGAATAGTGGTACATGTATATCTGCATACGTTTAAGATCGCTTGCTTGCAGCCAGTATTTTTTTCTAAGGTCTGTTCCTTTTTCGTCCAGTACGGTTGCTGGGCGATGGGTTGCATAAGTATAGCCGGGCTTCCAGGCAAAAAGACGAGGAATCTGATCATGTTTGTCACGAATGTGGAAGAATCCGTCCACTGTATAATCAGGACTGCCCCAAAAAGTGGTCACCGGGAAGGATACCATGTCGGGCCTCTTGGTGCGAAGAAGTCCCATCAAACGCGCCACTTGCTCCTCGTGGTAGAACTCATCTGAATCGATTTGCCATAGATAGTTCCCGGTGGCCCTCTTCGCGTACGCCCTTGACATCTCATCCTTTTCCGGCCAGAACCCGTCCGCATATCCCTCATCATCAGCGGTAACGATTAACACTTTATTCTCTGGATCCAGTTCACGCTTGAAGCGATACAGCAATTCCAGAGTCCCATCTGTGGAATGACCGTCGGGCCTGGCTATGGCAGTCGATGACTGGCAAGCCCCTTCGACCACGATAATCTGATAGGCAAAAGGGTATATGGATGTCAGGTTATATTTGACGAACGGCTTACCGTTGAAAACGATCATCCCAAAAGTGAGCCTGATACCTTCGTTAACCTCACGCACGTTTTCCGCTCATGCTCTCAAAAATAATACTTTACTCTACAGTGAGTAAATTTTTGATTCTGTTCTTAATTCTTTTTAATAATGATTTGTCTATCCAGGTTTTGGCACAATGATGAATCCCATAGGACACTCCTTTAGCTATTATTTCAGCATACTCATTATCGCTTCCTGGATTTAAAGGGTGAAACACTTCCCTTTCCGGTAAAATATAGTCCTGCAATTTATCTTGATAGGAATAAAATATCCTTGTTAAGAGTCCTGGTCCCGTTATGGCTATTTCAAGCGGCGTGTCTTTTGGGATATATGGCTTATCTAACAACGTTTTAAAGAATTCCCCATAATTACGCGGTACTTTAAAATCATCTATTACGTATTTCCAAAAAGGGTGACCGGGAGCCGAGCCGAAAATACAATTACCAAATCCATCGTACGCGTCCCCGAAACTTTTGCTCCTGTTATAAGGAAGAACCAGACCATAATCCAGCAGGTCAAAAGGCTTAAGCATTTCATAATCCAAATCTAAATAAATTCCGCCGATCCGGTACATTATAAAATACCTGATCATGTCAGCCCGCATGATATTACTGGGCAAACTTATATAAGTACTATAAAAATCCTGGAAATACTGTTTAACGAATGTCAAATTGTCTTCATCTGTCCAAAGTTTATATTCCCAGTCGGGATGCAGTCCTTTTACTTTTTTTTGAAACGGAATAAATTCCTTCGGCACGTCTTTGTTTTTCCAAGTCTGGTGAATAATTTTTGGTATCATTTGTTTTGTTTCACGGCATGCAAATAAAATCAATTATATATACTTTTTCAAGATGCGGCTAACCTTCCTAGCACGTTTTACAACCGGCCTGGCGAACAGCGATCTAAACGCCTTGAGGTCCATATTACCTGTCATGGTTATGCGAGGCAAACAATATATATCGGTTTTGTCCGGACGCATATCTCCCCCAACGATTACGGCACACTTATAGCCAGAGGCCTTCACGGCATTGACTACCTGACTCGACCATTGGCCCCATGGGTATGAAAAAGCGTAGAAAGATTCACCTAGCAGGGTTAGCCTGTAACGAGAATCACTGAGTTGACGATGGAGGTCCTCATTGTCCAGGATTGTCAGGTTTGCGTGTGTGGATGTGTGACTGCCAAGGCTGATACCCTTTGCCTTTATGTAGCGAACTTCATCCTCAGACATGAGTTGCACATCCGTACCATATTCTCTCCATGATACTCTTTTCCCGAGCATATCCGTGACAAGAAAAACTGTTGCAGTCGCTCTGTGATCAAGCAATATGGGCAATGCATTGGCAACAAAGTCCTGGTATCCATCATCGAACGTCATTACTACTTTTTTTGTCAGAATCCTGTAATCACGGGTCTGGATCGACTGTAGCAAGAATGAAAGGGAAACAAAGTCGAACCCGTGTCCAGAGAGCCAGGAGATCTGCTCCCGGAAAGCGGCGACAGACATAGAGTAAGGGTCATCCGAATTGTCAGAAATTGAATGGTACAGCAGTATGAAGGGGCCGACTCTGAAATTAAACATTATTAATATATACCCCCAATCTGATAACCGCCGGTAATCGTTTTTCTACTCGAGACCCTCTCTCGGAGGAGAACGAAGAAATCCGTTTCAATGACTCACCACCATTCGCCCTTTTTCATCCTTACTAACGCCCACTGCTTCATTCTGCAGGAGTCCATTATATATTAGACCGGACCTTTGAGCTTTGTCTTGCGCCGCCCTAAGCTCGTTTGCAAATTGAACACCCAATTCCGGAGTATCCATAAAGTCGAGATGCGAGGCGGGGTTGATTATAATTTTAAGCCTACCCCTGGCGATATCTTTCCAGCCGAGTTCCGGTTCATTGTAAGGCCACTCGTCTCCTGCCGGCCCTCGAAAGAGGGTTAAATGTCCGAGATAGGGCTGCGGCATGTAGCTGTTTATGGCCTTATTGTGGCCTCTCAATAAATACCACTCCCGTAATTCGAGAGGGACGGGCCGCTTCGTCAGGCGGAAAAAACCGATTCTCAGGGTGCCTACCCTGTTGGTCAAGTATCGATGTATCCGTTTCAAAATATAAAGAGGCAAGGGGTTTTGTTGCGCCAGAACATCAAATTGTGTACGGGATACGCGCATCAAAGTTCTCCAGTAACGATACCCACGCGATCCCGGCCCAATCGTGTCGAAAAGCGCAAGAAGTGCCACCTTTTCACCCTCCAGCATAAGCTGCTGGGCAACTTCAAAGGCAACAGTCCCGCCGAAAGATGCCCCACCCAGGAAATACGGGCCGGAAGACTGGACAGAGCGAATTTCTGCTATGTAGTGGCTGGCCATTTCATACATGGAAGAATGAGGAGGCAAAACCCCGTCGACCCCCCTGGCCTGAAGGCCATAAACCGGCTGGTCCGTTTCCAGATATTGGAGCAGGCCGAGGTAGTTGAGCACATTACCGCCACCCGCGTGAATGAAAAAAACAGGCGGCCGGTTGCCCTTCGGCTGGATGGGTACAAGACTCCTCCATTGCTGATCCTCGGTAGAAACCCCGGGCACAGATTTTCCGGAAACGGAGGTCGTGGCTCGACCGGGATCGAGGAGTTCAGCAAGGGCCCGGACGGTCGGCGTCCTTAAAAGGGTGGCAAGGGGCAAGTCAAGTCCGGTCCATTTACGGATACGGATGAAGAGCCTCACCGCCAGAAGCGAATGCCCCCCCATATCAAAGAAATTGTCGTTAACGCCTACCCGCTCCACACCCAGAACTTCGGCCCACATCTCCGCAAGCGTTTTCTCAACGGGGGTTCGCGGAGCCACGTATGTCGGCTCCAACTCGGGACGTGTTTGCTCCGGCAACGGGAGGGCGCGGCGATCCACTTTGCCATTTGGAGTCAGGGTAAACTTCTCCAGCATAACGAATGCAGTGGGAACCATGTAATCCGGAAGCTTCCTGCTCAAATGCTGGCGCAGCGCGCCGGCAGAGGGTATTTGGCCCCCCTCCGGGATAATATAAGCTACCAGCCTCTTTTCACCGGACCCATTATCCCGGGCCATAACAACAGCCTCTCTAACCACCTCATAGTCCTTCAGCACGGATTCGATCTCGCCCAGTTCGATCCGGAATCCGCGAATTTTTACCTGATCATCCATTCGCCCCAAAAACTCAATATTCCCGTCGGCCAGGTGAAGCGCCCGGTCCCCCGTGCGGTACATGCGGGCGCCTGCCTCATTTCGAAACCGATGAGCAACAAACCGCTCGGCGGTCAAATCGGGCTGGTTCCAGTACCCGCGCGCGACGCCGTCCCCGCTGATGTAGAGTTCGCCCGGCACGCCGACGGGTACCAGCTCTTTTTGCCCGTCAAGGATGTACACCTGCGAGTTGGGCAGGGGGCGCCCCAGGGGCAAAGTCCCCGAAGAGGTGTTCGGCACGCCATCGACCCGGTAAGTGAGTACGCCTACGGTGGTCTCGGTCGGCCCGTAGTGGTTGAAGATCATGCAGCCGGGTGCGACCCTGCGGAGGTCCTCGACCCAGTCGCAACGAGACGCCTCGCCGCCGAGGATCAGCCGGCTGCGAGGTATCAGTTTGTGCGGATGCGGCCCGGTCAGCAGAGCAGCCAGGTGTGCGGGTGTGATCTTGAGGCAGTCGATTCGATGGCGCTCGAAGTAATCGGCCAGCGCCGTCGGATCCGTGGATCGATCCCGTGAAATCACATGCAGGCACCCGCCTGTGAACCAGGACGGGAAGACGACGGTGTTACCAAGGTCTGCCGCGATTGTCGACACTGTCGCGAAATTCCATCCGGGCTCGAACGCCAGCCGCTCGCAGACGCCCCACACATAGTTTAGGAGCTGCCGGTGCTCTACGGCAACCCCTTTGGGCCTGCCCGTTGAGCCTGATGTGTAGATGACGTAGGCAAGGTTTCCCGCAGTCGCCCCCCCTTCCGGGTTGGTGTCCGGCATCCCAGCTACGGCTCCCTGGAAATCCGGGGCATCCAGATAAACGACCTCTGCTTTAATCCCCGGTATCATGGCTGCCAGATTCTGCTGCGTCAGGATCACCGGAGCCCTTGAATCCTCCGCAAGGAATGCGAGCCGCGCCGCGGGTAAGTCAGGATCCATGGGCACGTAGGCCCCGCCGGCCTTGAGTATGCCCAGCAGCCCTACTATCATCTCCAGGGTGCGCTCCGCGCAGATGCCCACCAGCACTTCCGGGCCCACACCGAGCTTTCTCAGGTAATGGGCGATCTGGTTTGCTCTGCGGTTGAGTTCCCTGTAGGCCAACCGTTGTTCCTCAAAAACCAGAGCTATAGCATCCGGGGTCCGCTCCGCCTGTTCCTCGAATAACGCGTGGATGCATTTGTCCCGGGGATAATCTGTCTGCATCGCATTCCATTTAATCAGGAGCTGGTTGCGCTCAGGCTCAGTCAATATGGGTATCTCCGCGACACATGTATCCAGGTTTTCCGGAATGTTTTGAAGGATTGTCTGCAGGTGCCCCAGCATTCGTTCGACGGTGTCTTTAGTAAAGCGCCCTTCGTCAAATTTGATCTTCAATATCATTTCATCATCGTCATACCCATTCAGGGTCAGGGGATAATTCGTGCGTCCGCGAAATTCGAATTCCCTGTTTACCCACTTGCCGCCCTTCGCCCGCATGTATGAATCAAGGTAATAATTTTCAAAAACAACAAGACTCTCAAAAAGAGGAGTTCCATGCGTCACATCGCTCCACCTCTGAATTTCGTAGAGAGGGGCGTGTATGTAATCGTGCATCTGCGAGTGTTGTTCCCGAAGCTGCTTCAGCCAGTCAATCAGCTTCATTTGCTTCCGTATCTTGACGCGCACGGGCACTGTGTTGATCAGCAAGCCGATCATGGACTCCGCACCTTCAATTGAGGCTCGCCGGCAGGATCGTGTTGTTCCGTAGACTACATCCTCTGCGTCGTTATACCGGGACAACAACAATGCCCAGGCACCTTCAATCAATGTGTTCATGGAAATATCATGACTTGAGGTTAGACGCCTAAGCACAGACGTTAGAGATGCGGGGATCCTGACCTCCACAGCCGCCCCCCCACGTTCCATGGCACTTCTTTCAGTAGCCAGCAGAGCGTCAACCACTAAAGAAGTGGGCGAGGTAAACCCGGCTAACTTTTCCCGCCAGAACTTCTCGTCTTTTGCCAGGTCCCTTTCTCTCACCCACAGGACATAATCCCTGTATGGTCGCGGCAAGGGCAGATCAATATCACGATTTTCGACAAACGCTTCGTAAAGTGTGAACACCTCCTCGAGAATCAGCGGAAAAGCGCGCCCATCCAGCAATATATGATGGAATGACCAAATGAATTTATATTTATCGTTACCAAGCTCAAAGAGGGCAAGGCGCATCAGAGGGACCTGGCCTATGTGGAAACCTTGTGACCTGTCCTTCTGAATGTATGTTTCTATTCCCTCTTCCTGTTCATGTGCGGCCAAATGCTTCCAATCGAAGCACTCCCCCTTGAAAGGAACGTCCGGAATCACCACCTGTCTGGGCTCGCTTATGTCTTCCCACTCAAATTTTGATCTCAGGACTGCATGACGTTCAACAACCCGGGCCCAGGCACGCTGAAAAGATTCTACGTCAAGCCGTTCATGGATACTGCAGATAATCTCCTCAATATCCACTCCAGAGCCAATGCTCGCCAGGCTGTGAAATAGCATCCCTTCCTGGAGAGGGGAAAGGGGGTAAGTTTCATATTTAGATTGTTTATTCACTCAGATGCCTCTAGACCATCAAGCCTATATGTGTACTTTGAAAGAATGCACGCCGGAGATCATTCCTTCTGTCGAATCGCTGCTTTAACCCGGCCATTGCCAATACTGAACTTCCCGATTGCTCCCTTCAACAACAAAAGAACCCGCAAATCCTTCGGCAGGACTTACTTCCCCTATTGTCCATCTTGATGATTCATTTGTGGTACCCGATGTTCCTGAGAACGCCAATGTCTTACCCGGATCCGCAGATACATCGAACGCGTCTGGAGGATAAGACAGGCCATCCCCTGTTGCCTTCAGAAGTGCTTCCTTTCGGACCCACAGATTAAAAAACCTTTCTCGTTTCTCACTTTCAGGCAACGCGCCCCAAGGAGCTCTGTCTCTTTCCGAAAAGGCTTGTTCGGCGATCAGATCCATCTCAGGCATTTCGCGTATGTACTCAATATCTACTCCTACTTCATGACCGCAAGTGAATACGTAAAGAGCTAATCCTTCCGAGTGAGACAGGTTGAACCGAATGTCTGTATTGGAAAATGCATTCTTCAGTCTCGGTTTACCATTTTTTTCGTAATAGAATTGGAGCGTACTCGGCTTAATACCCAGATACCCCCCCAGGATCAGCCTTAGTATCCCACGCGCTGCGATGAACCGGTTTCTGTCTCTCTCAAAACGAAACCGTTCAGCCTTCATGCTCTCATCGATAGAGAGCGTTTCTGCGAGTTCCCGGACACTTCTGCCCGGCAGGTCAAGAGTAGCTCGCCAGATATGTACATCCTGTTCTCCCAACCGAAGCCGGGTAGGCGGTACATTCCATGCGCCTGGCGGGAGCGAGCGTTCAGTAGTCTCTGAAACGGGGTTCAAGGCTCCACAAATGATTTCAACGTTCAAGGTTCTACACCTTCAGTGAGTTTTGCTCGTACCAGGCAATGGTTTTCTGCAAGCCTTCACGGAATCCCGTCTTCGCCTTGAAGCCGAATTCCTTCCTGGCCTTTTTGGTGTCCAGCATTCGGCGCGGCTGGCCGTCGGGCTTTGTTTTATCCCACGTGACTTTACCTTTGTATCCTGTCAGCTCTACAATCAGACTGACCAAATCCCTGATGGATATTTCAAAACCGGCGCCGATATTGATTGGTTCACTTTTATTATATTTTTCCATGGCAAGGACGATCGCCTCTGCCGCGTTCTCTACATAGAAGAACTCTCGAGTGGCTTTGCCGGTGCCCCAGACGGAAACCAAGGGAATATGTTCGACGTTCGAAGTTCGAAGTTCAATGTTGGAAGAGCCACGGCTAAAGTTCGATGTTCTACCTCTAATTTTCGAGGTTCGAGGTTCAATGTTACCGCTATCGCGGAGTTCAAGGTTCGACGTTCGACGTTCAACTCGCCCATGGGCGAGAGTTTTCAGTTTCAAGTGTTCAGTATCCGCCAAGGCGGAGGATCGACCTTTATTGTTCAAAGTTCTATGTTCAAAGTTCAAAATTCTTGTTTCAGGCTGAGAAAGAGATATACCGAAGTGGTAAAGAACTTTTTGAATGGTTTCGGGCGAAGAGGTCTTGTTAATCAAAAGTTTCTTGCCATCGATTAAAAACTCGTTCTCCCTGTTGAACTGGAAATCCCTGACGATTGCCTTCATGTCGCCTGCAGCCAGCAAACCGGCAAGGTGGAACTTCCGGATGAGGGCCGGGATCACATGGGAAGATCTGAAGCTGAAATTGTCTCCCGGGCCGTAGAGGTTGACAGGAAGGAGGAAGATGGAATTGAAGCCATACTGCCGGCGGTAGGCCTGAGACTGGACGAGCATCATCTTCTTGGCCAGGCCGTAAGGCGCGTTCGTTTCTTCCGGGTAGCCGTTCCACAGGTCGTCCTCCTTGAAAGGCACCGGGGTGAATTTCGGGTAGGCGCATATGGTGCCGAGCGCGACAAATTTATCAATTTTTCTCAAATATCCTTCGTGAAGGAGCTGGACGCCCATCATGATGTTTTCGTAAAAGAGGGACGCGGGATTTTCCTGGTTGAAGCCTATGCCCCCCACTTTTGCGGCAAGGTGGAGGACGATATCGGGTTTCGTTGTTTCATACATCCGTTGTACATCTTCGATACGGATCAGGTTGTAATCGGGCAGGTCCGCTACCTCGATACTTTTGTAGCCTTTGGCCTGCAGATGCTTGATGAGGTGCTTGCCGAGAAAGCCTTTGCCACCAGTTACCAAAATCTTCTTGTTCAATGTTACACCCATAAAAAAATGTTCAAGGTTCGGCGCCACGAAGTGGCGAGTGTCAAGTGTCAAGTTGCAGGTTTTCAGCTATAGAGACTGTTTGTTGCTATTTGAACTAATGAACTAAGGCACTAAAGAACTAATAAACCGCTTCCCAGTTAATTTTTTTACTTAAAACTTAATCACTTAAAACTTAACACTCTGCCATAGCAGTTAAAGTGCACTGCCGTTTCTCTGGGGGGTGTAGCCCGCGTCGACGAGCGTTTTTTCTTTCTTGGCGATTTCAAAATCGCTTGCCACCATCATATCGATAAGCTGCTCGAAGGACACTTTCGGCGACCAGCCCAACTTCTTACGTGCCTTGGTAAAATCGCCCAGGAGAACGTCCACCTCCGTCGGCCTGAAATATCGGGGGTCAATTGCCAGGTGCTTCTCGACATCCAGGTCAAGCTTCTGGAACACCCTGTCGAGGAATTCCCGAACGGAATGCGTCTCCCCCGTGGCAACGACATAATCATCCGGTCTATCCTGTTGCACCATGAGCCACATGGCCTCCACGAAATCGCCGGCATATCCCCAATCCCGTTTCGCCTTCGTGTTGCCGAGATAGAGTTTGTCCTGGAGGCCGAGCTTGATGCGGGTTGCCGCCCGCGTGATCTTGCGGGTTACGAAGGTTTCCCCTCGACGCGGGGATTCATGGTTGAAAAGAATCCCGTTACAGGCGAAGATCTTGTAAGCGTCACGGTAATTTCTCGCCAGATGGTAAGCAAACACCTTGGAGGCCGCATAGGGACTCTGAGGCTGGAAGGGAGTTTGTTCGCTCTGGGGCGGCGGAGCGGTGCCGAACATTTCGCTTGACGAGGCCTGATAGAATTTTGTCTTTATACCACTCTTGCGGATAGCTTCCAGGAGTCGCAAAGTCCCCATACCCGTGATGTCGCCGGTGTACTCCGGCATATCGAAGCTCACCCGGACGTGGCTTTGTGCCCCGAGATGGTAGATCTCATCGGGCCGGATGGCGTGAAGCAGGTCGGTGAGTTGTCCCGAGACGGACAGATCGCCGTAGTGCAGGTACAGACGGGGGTCGGGGTCATGAATGTCCCTGTAGAGATGATCGATCCGGTCTGTGTTGAAGGTGCTCGACCGCCGAATCAAGCCATGCACTTCATACCCTTTGGCAAGGAGCAATTCCGTCAGGTACGATCCATCCTGCCCTGTTATCCCGGTGATGAAAGCTCGTTTCATATAAAAGTTCCTTAGTTTGTTAGACTCGCCTAATGGCGAGAGTGTTAAGTTTTAAGTGTTGAGTGATTAAGTGTCCGCTGACGCGGAGTTCAAGGTTCGACTCGCCTAATGGCGAGAGTGTGAAGTTTGAAGTGATTAAGTATGCCCTGAGGGCAGTTTCAAGTATCAAGTGTTCAGTATGCGCTTCGCGCAGGGCTAGTTTCAAGAAACAAGACGGTTATACAAAGGGGCTGTAGATAAGAAACCAGATTATTTTCGCGTATTCGCTGGCGACCCAGCGGACCTGCTGCGCGTCCATGAACCAGAAGTCGCCCGGAATCGATTCATAGCGGGTGGGGACATACCGAACAGCGAGGCTGTCCTTGAAGATCTTCCCTGCAATCAGCTTGATGCGCCGCATGTGGTAGGGAGAACTGACGAAGATTGCCGATTGGATGCCGAGACCCTCCATCATGTCACGGGCGACCAGGGCGTCCTTGTGGGTGTCTTCGAACCAAGAGGTAGTTTCAAGTTTTAAGTTGGAAGTCTCAAGTTTGGAGTCAATATTAATTTTGTCGAGCTTGCCGTCGGGGTTGCGCTTATGAATTTGTCTTCGGCCGGGGTTAATGAGGTATTCGGCCAAGCCTTCCCGGACCAGTTGATGAGCTTCTTTCTCCCGTGTTCCCTTCTCATTGCCCGGGAAAATCACCACGGCATCGGATTCGACAGGCTGGTCGGAAACGACGAGATAGGAGGGGGCGTAATAGACCGACAGGGCCAGGATAAGGACGACGCCAAGTATGAAGACAGTTCGGTGGTTCAAGACGCTACGCGCAGGGTTAAGGGATAAAAAACGGTTCGATTGGTTCTATTAGTTCCATTAGTTCTATTGGTTAGACGCCGCAGGGCGGCGAGTTTTAAGTGTTAAGTATGCCCTGCGGGCAGTGTTAAAGGTTAAGTGATTAAGTGTCAGCTGACGCGGCGTTCAAGGTTCAAGGTTAGATAAAAAACAGTTTGATTGGGTCGGGTGGTTCATGTTTTTTCCTGAGCAACCCTCTCGTGCAGCCAAACCTTGATGAGCGCCCCGCGATCGATGCCTATGCGTTCCCTCACCGCATCAATCTCCCTCACAAGCGATTC
>Ga0116157_10004239_pt1 | contig 13431 bp, 16 predicted proteins | sample AD_UKC048_MetaG_FD_89882 | JGI IMG/M metagenome (GOLD analysis project Ga0116157, IMG submission 89882) | Active sludge microbial communities of municipal wastewater-treating anaerobic digesters from USA - AD_UKC048_MetaG | ecosystem: Engineered > Bioreactor > Anaerobic > Digestate | place: USA...
AACACTCAAAAAGACTGTTTTCGTAGTACATATATAACGGGCTACTATCTGATTTATCGCCAAATCCAATTGTAAACTCGCTGGCATCCAGCGTTGCGCAAAATGAGACAAGTACAATGGCCAGGACGATAGCATACTTGAGTCTGTAGATCATGATTCCTCCAGATTATTTGTCTAGTTTGCTGTAAACTCGTTAAGCGCCCGCTTGAGATCCGCTTCGTTCATCCCTGGCGTCAGGTTACTTTCCAGCCAGGCGTCAAGCTCCGCGGACGGCAGGTCGTCCCGATAGAATTTTATCGCCTTGACTTTGTAGAACATGTTTTCGCGGAAGAGGGCGACCTCGTGGTGGGTGGCGGAAAGCCCGGTGCTGCTGGTCAGGTAGTAATAGATGAGTTCGTTGTTTTCATAGGGCCATTCGCTGTAGAGGACGATATAGCGGTCTGGCGTGACGGGCTGGCCGTGCAGGTTCTGCGTGACCGGATCCCAACTGATCACCGCGTCGTAGCCGTCCATCACGACCTGGACGTTTTGCGGGATTTGCAATGGAACGTATTCCCCCGTCCCGGTGAGCCGGACTTTCAAGAGCGGCTGATTGGCGGAGTTGTTCACGATGACCAGCGTGTCGGAAATTGCGCCAACCTGCTGCGGGGCGAAGCGGACATTGAACGTTGCTTGCGCTCCGGGTGGCAAGACAAGATCACGTGATGGCCATTGCAATTCAAAGGTGGTTGGCTCCTCTACAAAATAAGAATCACTTATTGTGAGATCCACATTGCCGGTATTTGATACGACCACCGGTTGCCAGGGGGATATTTCCTCAATGTAGGTATAAAAGTAGAGATTGCTGTTGGAAAGCAGTTCGATTTCGTATACCTGTTCAATTACCGTGATGTAGTCTGGACGCACAAGCGTGGAGGTCTGGTAGTTCTGGTCCATCACGGTCAGACTGACGGTGTAAACTCCGGGATTGAGGTATGTGTGGACGGGGTTTTGCTCCGTTGATGAGCCGCCGTCGCCGAAGATCCAAAACCAGTTTATGATAGGAGTCCCTCCGGGTGATGATTGGTCTATGAATTGCACTATCAAGGGTTCAGGGCCAAAAGTTATGCTAGAAGTAAAACTGGCGTTTAGAGTAGAGAGTCTGGCTACAAATACATCGGAATCTCCATTTGAGCTTATGTTGTTTGAACCGAAAGCAGCGCTTGCTGAAAAATAACCTGTCAGATATATGTTGCCCGCACCATCCACTGCGACGCCATAACCATTAATAGATGATGTCCCACCCGCCTGTTCTACCCACATCCAATTGCCATCTGTGTCTAATTTGGCGGCGAAGATATCAAAATATCCGCTAGATGTGATGGTATAAGGACCAAAGTTAGCATTTCCAAAAAAACCTCCTATTAGGACGGGATTGCCAACGCTGTCCAAGGCGATTCCATTGCTTTCTTCTACACTCGTTCCACCTGCTTTTACCGACCAGATCCAATTACCATCCGTATCCAGTTTGGCGGCGAAGATATCGCTCTCACCGTTGTATATAAGCGTATTAGATCCGAAAGTAGCTGACCCCTGAAAGTACCCGGTTATGTATGCAAATCCTATGCTATTGATAGCAATGCCTAATCCTCGATCATCGCTTGATCCACCTGCTTTTACCGCCCATATAAAATTCCCAGATGTATCCAGTTTTGCAGCAAAGATATCTTGTTCTCCGCTAGATGTTAGTGTATGGGATCCGAATGATGCGGATTCACTAAAATGACCTGTTAGGTAAGTGTGACCAAAACCATCAATAGAGATTTCACTACTGTAAACAGGACTAGTCCCACCACCTTTAACTACCCAGATGAAATTGCCGGCTGGATCTAGTTTGGCGGCAAAAATATCAGGATATGAAGAACTGGGGTGAATGAGAGTAAATGGACCAAAGTTAGCCGCGGTTGAATAAAAACAACCACTAATGTAAATGTTACCTGCGTTATCTGATGTGATGCAAGAGCCAGATTCTCCAGATAGCCCTCCTGATCGAATAGCCCAAACCCAATTGCCGCTAGGGTCAAGTTTGGCGATGTATATATCCGTGGATCCGGAGGATGATAGTGTGTATGGACCGAACGTAGCGCTTGTAAAGAAATGCCCAATTATATAAGTATTTCCCGCGCCGTCTATTGCAATGTCTTGGCTATAGTCGTTACTCATTCCACCTGCTTGGGCTGCCCAGAGCCAGTTTCCAGTGGGGTCAAGCTTAGCAACAAAGATATCCCAACCACCGTTAGGACTGAGCGTGTAAGGACCGAAGGTAGCTGTCCCCTCAAATTGTCCCGTTACATATTGATTTCCCTGGCTGTCGACGGCGATGTCATATCCAACATCACCACTTGTCCCACCCGCACCAACCGCCCACTGCCATTCCGGAGTTTGAGCAGCCAGTCCGACAACACTCAAAACCAGCCCCAGGCACAGCGCGAGACCTTTAACCTTTTTCATATTATCCTCCCTCTGGAGACAAAATTTAACTTGAGTTATGGTGATTAGGATATGAGAAAGATGTCAAGGAGATTTTACGTGAGACGTGCAAGGTCAGACCTTAAGTGTGGCGGACAGCCCTTGCTCCTGCTCGCCAGACTCAACCGCATTACGCCAGACTGGGTTTCGCGGCGGCCCGGGATCCCGCTTCCCTGGCTCCGCTTCCCGCTTTCGCATCCGGTCATTGACAAAATTGGGCTGTCCAAAACTCTGGAGCAAAATAAAATCCAGGAAGAAGCCGTTTGATGAGGAAATACATCGTCTCGATCGTGGGACGCCCAAACGTGGGCAAGTCCACACTGTTCAACCGCCTGTGCCGCCAGCGCAAGGCGATCGTGGACGCGGAGGCGGGGATTACCCGCGACCGAAAATACGAAGACGTGGAATGGAACGGCAAGATCTTCAAGCTGGTGGATACCGGGGGCATCGTGTTCGACAGCGGCGAGACCCTGGACCGGATGGTCCGCCACCAGGCGCTGCTGGCCATCGACGAAAGCGACCTCATCCTCTTTATGGTGGACGCCCAGACCGGCAGCACGGACATCGACAAACAGATCGCCAAAATCCTCTACCCGCACCGCGACAAGGTGATGCTCGTGGCCAACAAGGCCGACAGCGAAAAATACGAGTGGGAACTTTACGACTTTTTACAGCTGGGCTTTGGCGAGCCGTTCCCCATCTCCGCCCAGATCGGCCGCAACACGGGCAACTTCTTGGACGAGCTGCTGGCGCTGATCCCGGAAACGCAAAACATCGAGGACGCCGTCAAACCCGCCCAGACGCGCATCGCCGTGGTGGGCAAGCCGAACGTGGGCAAATCTTCGATCGTCAACCTGCTGCTGGGCTCGGAAAAACAGATCGTCACGGAAATCCCGGGCACCACGCGCGACGCCATCGACAGCCTCTTCCGCTACCACGGCAAGGAATACATCCTGATCGACACCGCCGGCCTGCGCCGCAAGACCAAGGTCGCCTACGGCGTGGAATATTACAGCGTGATGCGCACCATCGAAGCCGTGGACAGATGCGACGTGGTGGTGTTGGTGCTGGCTTCCGACGAGGAGATCTCCGTCCAGGACGTCAAGATCGCTTCCTACGCCAAACGCCGGATGAAGGAGATCCTGGTGGTCTTTAACAAATGGGATCTGGTGGCCAAGGACACGCACAGCACGGGCAAATTCATCTCCGAATTGCACCGCCAGATGCCCTTCCTGCAATTTGCCCCGGTGCAGTTCATCTCCGCCCTGACCGGCCAGCGCATCAACCGGATCATGGAAACGGTGGTCAAGATCGAAGAGGAAAGCGAAAAGCGGATCAGCACCAGCGAACTCAACCGCTTCATGGAGACCGTGGTGGAACACCGCCCGCCCACACACAGCACGGGCAAACACGTCCGCATCTTTTACATCACGCAGGCCGCGGTCAAGCCGCCGACCTTCGTGTTCTTCTGCAACCAGCCGGCCCTGGTCAGCGAAAACTACCGGCGCTATCTGCACAACCAGATCCGGGAAATGTTCGCCTTCGAAGGCGTCAGCATCAAACTCATCTTCAAGGGCAGGAAGGAAGGCGAAGCGGAAATATGAGCACATTGATACTTTGGATCGCGGCCTGCAGCTTGGCCTACCTGATCGGCAGCATCCCCTTCGGCTACGTTTTGGGCCGGGTGCTGCACCGCAAGGACATCCGCAGCGGCGGGAGCGGCAATATCGGCGCCACCAACGCCCTGCGCCAATACGGGGCAAAGACGGGGATCCTGGTCCTGGCGCTGGATATTTTGAAAGGCTTTGCGGTGGCCTGGCTGGCGCTGCACGTCCTTCCCGGGCTTTTACCGGGGCTGGCGGGTTCTGTGCGTACAGGGGCTTTTTTGGCCACCTTGCCCTTGCTGGCGGTCATTTTGGGGCATATGTACCCGGTCTGGCTCGGCTTCAAGGGCGGCAAAGGCGTGGCGACGGCGGCGGGGGTTTTTCTGGCCTACGCGCCCGTCCCGCTGCTGATCGCGCTGCTGGTTTTCGTGGCCTTGGCCGCGCTGACCAAATACGTCTCGCTGGGTTCCATCGCGGCGGCGGCGGCGCTCTTTGTGGTCCAGCTGCTGTTCGCCCTGTTGGGGAGGCAGGCTCTGCCCTTTCCGTGGTTCACCCTGATCGTGGCGCTGCTCATCATCTACAAGCACCACGCCAATATCCTGCGCCTGCTGGAAGGCAACGAAAACAAACTGAGTTTCAAGCAAAAGGCCGGCGCCTGATGTGCGGGATAATCGGCATCTTCGGCAGCCCGGACGCCGCGCACCTGGCGGCTTTGGGGATGTTCGCCGAGCAGCATCGCGGCCAGGAAAGCTGCGGGATGGCGGTCTGCGACGGCAAACTCATCCGGCTGCACAAGAGCATGGGGTTGGTCAAGGAAGTCTTTAGCGAAGAAGTTTTGGCGGGCCTGCCGGGCTCCGTCGCTATCGGCCACGTGCGCTATCCGACCAAGGGCAGCGCCACGCGGTTCAATTCCCAACCGCATCTGGTGGAAACGCTCTTCGGGCCATCCTACGCCCTGGCCAGCAACGGCGATCTGGTCAATTACGCCAGCGTCCGGGCCAGGCTGGAAGTGCAAAACGTCTATTTCAACAGCGACAACGACGGCGAACTGCTGGTCAAATACATCGCCTGGCAGATCGCGCAGGGGCTGGCCATTCCGGACGCTATCCGGGCCCTGATGCGGGACATCCGGGGCGCCTATTCCTGCGTGTTTTGCACCCGGAGCGAACTCTATCTCTTCCGCGATCCGCTCTCCATCCGGCCCATGGTCTGGGGCAAAACCCCCGGCGGGGCGGTGGCCGCGGCTTCCGAAAGCTGTGTGTTGGACACCCTGGACGCCAGCGAACGCAAGGAAGTCCCGGCGGCGGGGATCATCCGCGTAAGCCAGGATGGGATCTCCGTATTGGAAAGCGATCCGGAACTCTACCGCGCACGGCCCCACAACGCCTATTGCAGCTTTGAGCATATCTATTTTTCACGTCCGGACAGTTTCCACTTCGGAGAAAACGTGTTCGATGTGCGGCAACAGATCGGCGCCTGGCTCGCCCAGGGGGACGCGGATCTAGATGTGGATTGCGTGGTCCCGGTGCCGGACTCGGCCAATTTCATGGCGGTGGGCTATTCGCTCGCCAAGGGGATCCCGCTGTCTTTGGGGCTCATCCGCAACCACTACGTCGGCCGCACCTTCATCAAGCCGGAACAGACCATCCGCGACGAGAGCGTCCGGCAGAAATTCAACGCCTTGCCGAACTTTTTCGAGGGGAAAAAGATCGTTTTGATCGACGACTCGATCGTACGCGGAACCACAATCCCCAAGATCGTGCGCATGATCAAGGCCGCCGGCGCAAAGGAGATCCATCTGCGCATCGGCTCCCCGCAGGTCCGCCACTCCTGCTATTACGGCATCGACACCCCGCACCGCGAGGAACTGGCGGCAAACCGCTTCAGTCTGGAAGAGATCCGCCAGCGCGTGGGAGTGGAAAGCCTCCGGCATCTGGATCTGGACGGCTTGCGGCATTGCCTGCACAAACCCGACGAATATTGCTACGCCTGTTTCGACGGGCGCTATCCGCTGGAGAAAGAATGATCCGGGATTTATTGAACGAGTTCAAAGCCAGGCGCGTCCTCGTATTGGGGGACGTGATGCTGGACCACTATGTCTGGGGCCGGGTGGAGCGTATTTCGCCGGAAGCGCCGGTGCCCGTGCTGGAAGCCCAAAGCGAGGAATACCGTCCCGGCGGCGCGGCCAACGTGGCGCTCAACGTCCGCAGCCTCGGCGCTCAGGTCGTTTTGGCAGGCGTGGTGGGGGACGACGCGCCCGCGAAGATTTTAAAGGAAATGCTGGCTGAACGGGGGATCGACACCTCCGGATTAGCCAGCGACCCGCAGCGCTCCACGACGCTCAAGACCAGGATCGGCGCGGTCAACCAGCAAATCGTCCGCATCGATTACGAAAGCCGGGAGGAGATCGGCTCCGCTTTGCAAAGGCGCATCCTGGACAGTTTGGAAAAACTTCTGCCGGGCTGCGACGCGCTGATCATCGAGGATTACAACAAGGGGCTCCTGACCGCGGAACTGATTGCGGCAACTTTGGACTGCGCCAAACGCCACGGCGTTCCCGTGGCGGTGGATCCCAAACAGCGCAATTTTTCCACTTACCGGGGCGCGGATATCTTCAAGCCAAATTTCAAAGAATTGCAGGCGGCCCTCGGAGCGGCTCTGGATCATGAAGAAGAGTTTTTTAAGGCGGCCGGGGAACTGCGTTCCCAACTGGGCTCGCGCAACCTGATCGTCACCCGCGGCGCGAGGGGGATGTATGTTTTCGACGGAAAGAGCCGTCCGCGCCACCTGCCTACCTGCGCCCGGGAGGTTTACGACGTTTCCGGGGCGGGGGACACCGTCATCGCGGCTTTGACTTTGGCCTGGATCTGCACCCGGGACATCCAGTTGGCCGCGGAAGTCGCCAACCAGGCCGCCGGAGTCGTTTGCGGCATCAAGGGCACGGCCTGCGTCAGCCCCGCCGCGCTCCTGGAGTGTTTCAATGAGCCGGGATAAGATCAAGTCCCGCCCTGAGATTGCCCTCATCGCCGAAGATCTGCAGGGGCAGGGGGAGAAGGTCGTTTTCACCAACGGCTGTTTCGACATCCTGCACGCCGGGCATGTCCAATATCTGGAGGAGGCCAAGAGCCTGGGCGAGGTCCTGATCGTCGGTTTGAATAGCGACGACAGCGTCCGCAGGTTGAAGGGCGAAACGCGTCCGGTCGTTCCGGAAGAGGAGCGCGCCATCGTTTTGGCGGCCCTGGCCTGCGTTGATTACGTGGTCATTTTTGAGGAAGACACGCCCTACGAACTGATTCGGGACATCCAGCCGGACGTTTTGGTCAAGGGCGGCGACTGGCAAGCCAGCAAGATCGTCGGCTCGGACATCGTTTTGGCCAAGGGCGGCGAAGTGCGCAGCCTGCCTTTCAGGGCGGGTGTTTCCACCACGGCGATCGTGACCCGCCTGATGGGTAGATCGCAGTATTAACGAAGGTTTTGAGTAAACAGATCATGGAAGAACAACAGCAAATCGACGTCGGCACGGTTACCGAACTTTTGGGCGACAAGGTCAGGGTGGAATTGGTCCGGGGCGCCGGCTGCGGCTCCTGTTCCATGCGGGGCATGTGTTTCGGACGCAATACCCCCGCGGTGTTCATCCTGCCCAACGAGCAGGATCTGCAGGTCGGGGACAGGGTCCAACTCGAGATCGCGCCCTCGACTCGTGTCCTTTCGGCGATCCTGGTCTTCGGGACGCCGCTGGTCTGCCTCTTCGGCGGCTTCCTCATCGCACGCCACTGGCTGGCGGAGCTTCCGGCGATCGGAATTGCTTTCGCGGCCACGCTGGTTAGTTTTATCATTATCAAAGTGATAGACAGCAAGGTGGGCAACAAACTGCAGGTGCGGCTGGGAAGGAAAGTATGATAATTAAGCTCAATGAGATGGTCTTTTACGGCTATCACGGGGTCCACGACGAGGAGCGCAAACTCGGGCAGCGCTTCATCGTGACGGTGAAACTGCATACCTATCCCGAAAAGGACCATCTGGTCAGACATTTGCCGGACACGGTGGATTACACGAAGGTTTACTCCGAGATTAAGGAGATCATGGAAACGCATCAATTCTGGGTTCTGGAAGACTGCGCCAATACCCTGGCGGACAAACTACTGGAGGATTTTCCGCTGCTGTCCCAAGTGGAAGTGCGCATCAGCAAGCCCTCGGTCCCGATCAAGGGCATTTTGTCTTCGGTGGAAGTGGAGTTGGCGCGCCAGCGCGTATGACGGCTTACCTCTGTTTGGGTTCGAACCTTTCCCATCCGCGGGCGCAGCTCAACAAAGCCCGGAAGCTGCTGGCCGTGGAGCCGGGGACCAAGGTCCTGCGCGCCTCCAGCGTCCGCAAATCCCAGCCCTACGGCAAAAGCGACCAACCGTGTTTCTGGAACCAGGTGCTGGAAATCCAGACCTCCCTTTCCCCGCAAGAGCTACTGAAGTGGCTGCTGGCCGTGGAAAACGCCATGGGCCGGGTCCGGCGCGAGAAGTGGGGTCCCCGCATCATTGATCTGGATATACTCTTTTACGAGGATCTCGTCCTGCAAACCAGCGAACTCATCCTGCCGCATCCCGATCTGCACAACCGCCGTTTCGCCCTGCGGCTGCTGAACGAGCTTGCACCGGACTTGATCCATCCCGTTTTTAAAAAAAGCGTCGCCACGCTGCTGCGCGGATTGGACGCTGCCAAGGAGAAATAAATGACAAGCCTCGCAGCCATAATTTTGGCCGCCGGAAAAGGCACCCGGATGAAATCGGAGCGCGCCAAGGTCACCTTTCCGCTGGCCGGGAAAGCCATGATCCAGAGGGTCGTGGACACCGCCTTGCAGGCCGCTTGCGACCGGATCTACGTAGTGGTCGGCTATCAGAAGGACAGCGTGCTCGCCTGCCTGGAAGAGGATAAAAGGCTGGAATTCGTGGAGCAGAACGAGCAACTGGGCACCGGACACGCCGTGATGATGGCGGAGCCGGCCTTTGACACCAGCGCGCGCGATGTGCTGATCCTCTGCGGCGACGTTCCGCTGCTCACAACCGCCACGCTGGACAGGATCTATGCCGAACACCAGTCCAGCCAGGCTTGCTGCACCGTCCTGACGGCATTTCTGGACGATCCCGGCAAGTACGGCCGCATTTTGCGCGACTCAGAGCACAAAGTGACAGGGATCGTGGAATTCAAGGACGCCACTGATGAACAGCGCCAGATCAAGGAATGGAACACAGGCATCTACTGCTTTGCCGCGGAGCCGCTCTTTGCCGCGCTGAAACAGATCTCCAACTCCAACCGGCAGGGCGAGTATTACCTCACCGACGTCGTTTCCGTCCTGCACTCTGAAGGCAAAACGGTCTCTTCGGTCGTTTTGGAAAACCTGGCCGAGGTCGCCGGAGTCAATTCCCAGGAACAACTGGCCGAACTGGAAGACCTATACGTAGCTTCCCTGCGCCGGAAGTGGCTGAACAGCGGGGTCGTGATCCACAATCCCGCCACCGTGCACATCGAGGACGAGGTGGAGATCCAGCCGGACGTGGAGATCGGCCAGAACTGCGTCATCAAGGGCAAATGCCTTCTGGAAAAAGGGACCTTCATGGGCCCCGGCTGCTACGTTGAGGACAGTTTCCTGAGCGAAAACTGCCTCTTGGAAGGCCACAACATCCTGGTCAACGCCCACATCCCCGAAGGCCACATCGTGCCTTTTGGCGAGCATGTGCTGGAGGAAGAGATCTGCGATGAGTGACAAGTATCTGTATTCGCCCTGGCGCCTGGATTACATCCTCAGCGAAAAGCCGGGCGACTGCATCCTTTGCCGCTATCAGGACCTCGGCTCGGATGAGGAAAACCTGATCGTCTGGCGGGGAAAAACCTGTTACGCGATGCTCAACCGCTATCCCTACAACAACGGCCATATCATGCTGGTGCCCTATCAACACCTGAAAAACCTGAGCGACCTGCCTCCCGAAACCCTGGCCGAACTTGGCGTCCTGGCCCAGAAGAGCGAACAGGCGCTGCACAACGCCTATCGCTGCGAGGGGATCAACATCGGCCTCAACCTGGGCAAAGCCGCCGGCGCCGGAGTGGACGAACATCTGCATGTCCACGTCGTGCCGCGCTGGAGCGGGGACAACAACTTCATGAGCGTGGTCAACGGGGAGCGGGTCATTCCCGAGGATTTCCGCACCAGTTTCGTCCGCCTGCGCGAAGAATTCCAAAAGCTAATGGGCAAAGGGGAATGACGCTTTGGGTTTGACAGCAAACGGCGATGGAAAATCGTGGTTCCGGAACGTGAACTGGCTGCGCCTGCTGATCGTCCTGCTGGCTGCCATACTGCTGGTTTTGCTATATTTCAAGGTCATCGCACCGCGTGTCCGCCCCAAGGCCTACACGGAGCAGGAACTTCCCGCCATCAAGGTGGTGGTGAAAAACGGCTGCGGCGTCGAAGGCCTGGCTGCCCAGTATTCCGAATTTCTGGAAAAGAAGAACATCGACGTGGTCAGCACCGGCGACACTCCGCACCCGATCTACAACAAGTCTGTGATCGAGGTGAAGGCCAACGACACCGAGGACTTGGCGCGGCTGCGTAAAATGACCGGCATCGAGCGCTACACGCTGGCCGTGGATACCAGTTACGCAACACCGTTCATAATAATTTTGGGCTCAGATTATGAAGAGCTGATGAAGAAATAGTGGAGGATTTTTGGCGGAGAATGCCAAACTCGAAGCGATCCTGAACTGGCTGGCCGATAAAAAGGCTGAGAACGTCCGCGTTTACGACGTGGCCAAGACCAGCACCTACACGGATTTCATCGTGGTCTGCGAAGGCAATGCCGACCTGCACAACAAGGCCATCGCCAACCACCTGCTGGATATGGCGAAGGAAAACAAACTCCAGGTGCTGGGCAAGGCGGGAACCGAATTCGGTCAGTGGATCCTGGTGGATCTGGGCGATGTCGTCGTCCATGTGTTTTTGCCCGAGAAACGCGAGTATTACAAGATCGACCGGTTGTTCGCCGAACTGGCTGGACTCAAGGCGGAAGATACAGCAATATGATCAAACGCATTATACATGACCATGTCACCGAGGCTTTGGACGCGCTGAAACTCAGCCACGACAAGGAATTCACGGTCGAGGTGCCCAACAATCCCGAACACGGGGACTATTCCTCCAACGCCGCCATGGTCCTGGCCAAAGAGAACAAGACCGCGCCCAAGAAACTGGCGGAGAAACTCCTGAAGGAACTCGTCAAGAACAAGTATTTCAAGAGCGTCACTATCGCCGGGCCGGGCTTCATCAATTTTGAGATCGCCCCGGCGCTTTATCAGAAGACGCTTTGGGACATCCACAAACTGGGCGCCGAATTTGGCGATTCCGAATACGGGGAGGGGGAGAAGGTGCTGCTGGAATTTGTCAGCGCCAATCCCACCGGGCCGCTGAACATCGTCAGCGCCAGGGCCGCCGCCTACGGGGACACCCTCTACCGCATCATGAAAAAGGTCGGCTTCGATCCCGCCCGGGAATTTTACATCAATGACGCCGGCAACCAGGTGGACATCCTGGCCGAAAGCCTGGAACTGCGGTTGCGCGAGATCCACGGCGAGAACATCGGCGAGTTTCCCTACGAAGCCTACCACGGCGAATACGTGACGCACCTGGCCCACAAACTCAACGCCGCCGACGGAGCCCGCATCTTCATGATGCCGGAGAAGGAGCGCACCGAACGCCTCAAGGAATTTGCCCTCAACGAACTTCTGGAGATGCAGCGCCAGAGTTTGGAGCGCTTCGACGTCACCTTCGAGGGCTGGGTTTCGGAAAAGACCCTGCGTGGCGAAGGCGTGGTCGAGGAAGTTCTCAGTTACCTCACCGAGGCCGACTGCACCTACGAGAAAGAGGACGCCGTGTGGTTCGCCTCCACCAAGTTTGGCGACGACAAGGACCGCGTGCTGATGAAGAGCGACGGCTCCATCACCTATTTCGTGCCCGACCTGGCCTACCATCTGACCAAGATCCAGCGCGGCTTCACCAAGCTGATCGACGTCTTCGGCCCAGACCACCACGGCTACGTTCCGCGCCTCAAAGCCGCCTTCCGCGCCCTCAACTACGACGAGGACATGCTGGAGATCATCTTCCTGCAGCAGGTCAACCTCTTCGAAAGCGGCGAAAAGGTCAAGATGAGCAAGCGTGCCGGCAAGATCGTCACTATGGACGACCTGGTCAACGTCGTGGGCAAGGACGCTGCCAGATATTTCTTCATCGCCCGCAAGGCCAACGCCCATCTCAATTTCGACCTTGAACTCGCCCTGCAGCAAAACAACGACAATCCGGTCTATTACTGCCAATACGCCCACGCCCGCATCTGCAGCATCCTCAAGAAGGCCAAGAAGGACAAGGTCTATCCCCGCTCCTTCAAAAAGGAACTCACCCAGAAACTGACCCGCCCGGACGAACTGGCTTTGATCCAAAAGATCACCGACCTGCCGGAATTGCTGGAGGTCATCGCCGCCTACCGCGAGCCCCATCGCCTGGCCACCTACACCGAGGAACTTTGCGGCCTCTTTCACCGTTTCTACAACAAATTCCAGGTGGTCAGCGCCAAGAACAAGGAACTCTCCCAGGCCCGGCTGCTGCTGATCGAAACGGTGAAGGACACCCTGGCGATGTGCCTGGATCTGATGGGCATTTCGGCTCCGGAAAAGATGTGAGCCCGAAGCGCTTTGAGCACCTTTACAGTTCGTCCCATGCGGAGCGCCGACCTGCCGGCGGTCATTCGTATCGAGCAGCTGGCTTTCAGCAGCCCCTGGCCGCTGGAGGCCTTCGACGACGCCATCCTGCAAGATGCCTGGGTGATCTGCTCCGCTGAGGATCTACTGGGCTACATTATGTATCACAACGTGCTGGACGAAAGCATGATCATCAATTTTGCCATCGATCCCGCCTTCCGCAACCAGGGCCACGGCACGGCCCTGCTCAAAGAAACCCTGGACATCATGGTTGCCAAAGGCATCAGGACCTTCTACCTGGACGTCCGCGCCTCCAACGCCACAGCCCGCAAGATCTACCGCGGCTTCGGATTTGAGGACATCGGCGTCCGCAAACACTACTACAGCCTACCGGACGAAGACGCCATCGTCATGGCCAAACATATAAAAGAGACAGCATGAGGGATTACGATTTTCTCGTATTGGGCAGCGGCATAGCGGGACTGGTTTACGCTTTGCAGGTTTCCAACTTTGGCAAGGTCGCTGTGGTCACCAAGCGCAGCCTTTACGACTGCAACACGGATTACGCCCAGGGCGGGATCGCCGC
>Ga0116157_10004241_pt1 | contig 13429 bp, 8 predicted proteins | sample AD_UKC048_MetaG_FD_89882 | JGI IMG/M metagenome (GOLD analysis project Ga0116157, IMG submission 89882) | Active sludge microbial communities of municipal wastewater-treating anaerobic digesters from USA - AD_UKC048_MetaG | ecosystem: Engineered > Bioreactor > Anaerobic > Digestate | place: USA...
AAAAATACAACCTTACCTTCACCACCGGTCAAACTCAATCCCTGGACTACCATCATTGACATTCCCCTTTTTATCACTTCACACCTCGAAGTAATAAAAGAAAACAATGGTGTAAAAAATTACGAACCCTACTATAATCGCCTTACCGAATTAATAAATTACTTATTATCTCAGCTTAATTAATGAAAAACATTTTAGCACATATTTATTTTATGAAAAAAAACCACACAATTGAAAAAAACAAACAGCACGTCCTTTACGTTTTGTTTTCGTATTATTGCAACTCGCTCAGAACGGGGGCCTGTGCGCCTATAAATATTTTATCAATTTTTATGTCTGTTTTTCGTATTGCTTTTGTTAACTTTGCCTGTTTTATAGAATCGATATGTTTAGAGTAATTTGGGATAAGGTAAATAATGGTGTATTGCTTACTACCAATGGTAATGGCGATGCTTTGAATATATCTCCACGTCCTGTTTTTCATGAAGAACTAAACCTCCTAGGGTTTAATAAATTTTGGAAATATCCTGAATCCGATTATCCATTGTTATGGGCCCTGGACAGAAGATATTTTTATAAAGGTGTGTTAGTTGCCGAAGTCAATGGTGGTAATATTTTTGACGATCCTAATATTGTAATTACCGAGGAAGGTCAGAAATTGAATCTTAAGCCTCTTAATGTCGGTAAGCTGATTGAAAACAACAAAAAACTTCTTTTTCTTCTTGAACAGGAAGCCATTGAATTTATTGAGCAAACATACCGGACTTATAGCTTAAAAAAAATAAGAAGCAAGGCAAAAGCCAATGAAGAAGTGGACTGGGCATTGCTTGCCGAAATACAGGAGAAGAATACAAAGGTAAAACACGCTGTTGTAAAACAGGATTGCGATAGTTTTGATATTATGCCACTTGATTTGGCTACTAAGCAAAACAAGACTATTTACCTTAATACAAAAATTGAACAATTTGTTGCCTCATTTAGTGGTGGTAAGGATTCTCAAGTAATACTTGATCTTGTAAGCAGAGTCATTCCTCCGGATAACTTTGTTGTAATCTATGCTGATACTGGTATGGAAATTCCTCCATCAATTGATGTGTATAGAGTAACGAAAAATTTATATCATCAAACTTATCCTGAATTAAAGTTTTATTTCGCAAAAAATAATCAGGATACATTCGATTATTGGAAAAAATTTGGTGCTCCAAGTAGATTTCATCGTTGGTGTTGTACAGTGACTAAAACAGCACCACTTTATAAATTAATCAAAGAAATTAATGGTAGTGGTAAGCAACCAAACGTCCTCGTTTTTGAAGGGGTTAGAGGCGAAGAGAGTAATGCTCGGGAAAAATATGCGAGATTAGGAAAGGGCGTGAAGCATAATAATGTAATTAATGCAAGGCCTATATTTAATTGGAGTTCAACTGAGGTTTTTTTATACCTTTTTCAAAGAAATTTACCAATCAATGATGGTTATAGAAATGGTTTAAATAGAGTCGGTTGTTCTATTTGTCCTTATTCATCGGAATGGTCTGAAAATATCATCAATAAAAAATATCCTCAAAGCATTGACAACCAATTACATTTCATAAAATCACAACTTTCTCAGTCAGGTGTACATGACATTGAAAATTATATTAAAAGTGGTAATTGGAAAAAAAGAGCTGGTGGTAAAAACACTATGATTGAAACTTCGCGCATCGACATTATTTGCGAAAAACCTAATTTAGAAGTAGTATTAACTAATCCAAATGAAAAATACTTTGAATGGTTAAAAACATTAGGGAAACTAAACATCAGTACATATGAGGATAAAATAATTGGGGAATTACATACAAAAAAAAGAAATATTAATTTCGAAATAGCTGAAAATGCTTCTAATGGCCAGATTAAAACAAAATTTATTTTTTTTAATATTGAAGATGACCCGATTCTTTTAAGCCGTATTAAAAAAGTTCTTAATAAATGCACATTTTGCATACATTGTGAGTCTTGTGAAGTTGAATGTCCAACTGGTGCGCTTTTAACTTTCCCCCAAATATTAATTGATGCAAACAAATGTAATCATTGTGGTAATTGTTTGGAATTTTCTGAAAAAGGTTGCTTATACTCTAAATCATTAAATATTTCTGAAGGAGGTAATAAAATGAAAATTAATCGTGCAAACATTGACAGGTATTCTGGTTTTGGATTACGTGAAAATTGGTTATTAAGTTTTTTTGCAAACATTGAAAATTATTTTGAATCCATGCATGGACTTGGCTCTAAACAGGTCCCTGCTGTTATTAATTGGCTCAGAGATGGGGAATTATTAAATAGAAATGATAAAAAACCAACTGAAATTGGGTTACTATTGTCTAATCTTTATAATTTAAGTCCTAATGTAGTTTGGGAAATAATTTGGATTAATCTTGCATATAATTCAACTATAGTTGAATGGTACATAAAAGAGATACAATGGAATAGCAATTTCTCCAAAAAAGAACTTGAATCCATTTTACAAAGTTCATTTCCTGAATCAAGGGAGCGTACTTTACATAATGGTTTAGAGGCAATTGTTAATATGTTTAAAGAATGTCCCCTTGGTAATAAGTTTAATTTAGGCCAAGTAATTAAAATGGGTCAGGAAACTATTATTAAAAAGTTGCCTCACGAGAATGTTAGCCTTATCGCTGTTGCATATTCTTTATATCGATTTGCGTTAGAAAAGAATAGGCATAGTTTTACGGTCACTGAATTTTATACGCCAGAACAAAAGCACGGTGTTTTTTATGAGTTTGGTGTTTCAAAGGATAGATTAAAAAATATATTAAGGTCTTTACAAGAAAACAAAAATGGTTTAGTAAATGTTGATTTAGTAATGGGCCTTGATAATATCTCTCTACGTGAGGATCTTTCCTCTAAAGAAGTACTCAAACTTTTACTTGAAAAATAAAGTTGTCATGAAATATTCAAAAATTATTGAGTTACAGGAATATTTTCATCCTGTATTTAACATTGAAAATGAAACAATAAATTATTGGAAACAGTTTATTCCCAATGATCAGTTTTATGAGGTATTAAAAAAAACGCTTTCAGCAATAGACACTAACGAGCCAAGTCAAAGAAAGTCAATCTGGATTCAGGGTACTTTTGGCACAGGTAAGAGTCACGCTGCTTCTGTAATTAAGCATCTTCTTTTTGATGATTTTGATGAAGTAAAGCCATATATTCATGAAAACATTGATGATATTAATTTGAGAGCCAAGCTCATTAATTATAGAAATAAAAACAAACTTTTCCCGGTGGTTTTAAAAGGACTGGGAGGTATTTCTAACAGCAGAACTTTTACGCTGCAGATTGAAAAAGCCATAAGAACTTCTCCTGGGTTTAATGACTTGGGTATTGTTACTACAAGTGATTTCGAAAGGATGATTGAACAGGTAAATAGTCCTCTAATTGATTGGGATTTGCTTATTAAAAAACATGAGGAACTAAGCATATATGTCTCAAATAAAAACGACATATTAAAAAAGCTTAATTCCTATGATATTGATTTTTTCAATGTCATAGAAAGCACCCTTAGTAAGGAAGGTGTTCATTTTTCTCATGAGGATATTACCAAATGGCTTGTTGAAATTAACAAGGAATTGATTGCCCAAAACAAGGCAAAAGGTATAATGATTTTTTGGGATGAATTTACCTCTGTCATGGATTCCATCAGTTCAGGTATAATAAATCAAATACAGAATATTGCTGAATTAAGCGAAAAAAATAACATTTTTTTATATTTGATAAGCCATAGGACACCTCATCAACATTCAATTCCAAAAGAAGATTTATCCCGTATGAATGATAGATTCCATATAATTTCATATCGTATGGAACCTATAACAACGTACCACATTATGGGTGCATCAATTAAGAAAATTGACACCGTAAAATGGCGTAAATTTCAAAGCGAAGTATTTGATAACTCTTCTCTTTGGGATGAATTGATAAGCAAGCTCACAAATAATAATGGTTCAGCTACTAAAACAAGAATAAAAGACCTTTTTCCCATTCATCCATATTCCGCTTATCTTTCAACATTTATTGCACGAAATTTGGGTTCAACCAACAGAAGTATTTTTGGGTTTCTATATGATAAGGAACTAGGATTTTTAAATTTTTTAGAAAAAGAGCTAACTGGTAGTCCCATGCTCACACCGGATTATTTATGGGACTTTTTTGTTGAAGCTTTTGAAAACGATCAGGAAGGCAGATTCAATCAGGTATTAGACAAATATCGCCTGAATATTCAAAGGGTTGAAGAAAAAGGGGAGAATTACACCAAAGTTTTTAAAGGTATTTTATTGCTGAATATTCTGTTTAAGGTGATTGATGTTTCTGGTGAAGAAGCTAGTCCAATAACCCCATCTTCTGAAAATATCTTATCTCTTTTTATTGGCTCTGGTTTTGAAAATGAATTGGAAGATATATTGTTTTTTATTGATGAAAATGGTATTGTTACTAAAACACCTGCTGGTGACTACCTTATTGAATTTTATTCTCTTCCGGTTAGGGAAATTGAACAAGCAAAGGAGGATATTAGAAATCAGTTTAAAGATTTAATTTCAGTACTAAAATATGCAAAAGTTGATGGCGATATTGAAAAATTTATTTTTAAAGAAAATATATATCGAGAATCTGAAATAGCTCTCTTCTCAGCCAATATTGAAAATGAGCATGTTCTTCGAAACCGTCTTTCAAAGGCATTTAATAAGCCCTACTCCTTAAAATGTGCAGTGTTTTTATCAAATGGTGATTATGATCAATTGACCGCATTGCCCAAATTAAAAGATTTTGCTTTGGATGATGATTTTCAGAATGTGATATTTACAATAATTGAAGAACCTTTTTCTGAAAAGAACTACGAGAAATTTATTGATTTCATGGCAAGAAAGCAGGTTAGTGATAATCATAGTTATGAGGAACAATCAACAAATTTCGAAAATTACGCAAAAGGTCAGGTGGAAGAATGGTTTACTAGAATCAGAACAAGATATGTGCAGGTTATTTTCAGGGATAAAGATGAAAAGCACCTTGCTAATCAGGTGGGCGGTTTTATTAATACGTTAATTTGTCCGATTATATTTTCAAAAGGTATTGACAATATTCCTGAATTATTTCGTAACGCAAATATTTGGAAATTTCAGGCTGCTATTAAATCAGCCGAGATATTTATTAATGCTGATGACCGGACTGAATTAGAGGAAAAGACTTCAAGTGGCCCAAATACTTATTTAAAGTCTATAGTCAAAGATAAGGAGGGTGAATATATTATTTCTGACAACCTTCTAATAAAATCAGAATGTGATCCGAATCATACCCTTAAAATCATACAAGATGAGATTGATGAAAAAATGTCAAAACTAAAACTTCGCCCTGTTTTCAATATTGGTGATGAATTGAGGTTTTTGACGGAAGCCCCCTATGGGGTATATACAAATATGCCCAACATGGCCCTTATGGGTTATGCTATGAGAAAATATGTTGGAGAACTTTATGTTGCAGATGTTGGCCGTCCAATTGCAAACGACGAAATGAGGGATTTGATAGGGCATATATTCTCTTATTGGCAGGATAATAGAAATCAAAATAAGTTAAATGTCAGGTTCGGTTCAAAAGAAGAAAGAGAGTTAAAGAAAATTCTTTTTGAATTGTTTGACCTGAAAGATTTTAATAGTATTACTGATACTCGCTGGGCAATAGTCAATTATGTTAAGACTACAGCAAAATTCCCCCTGTGGGCATTAAAATATAATTCGGTTGATAATAATATTTCCATTGCTATTGATGAGTTGTTGAAATTGTTATACAATGCTACAAATGAGATTGATGTTAAGTTGATATCAAGTGTATTGAATAAGATTAAAGATGCCCGTGTGGATTTAAAATTGATTCTTAAGCCTGAGAATTTCCGAAGTGGTTTCCTTTCATTTTTACAGTCGGTTGATGACGACATTGTTTTTTCTGAAGATAACTTTGATGAAATAAATGAGTATTTGATTTCAAATATGCAGGAGGAAATTGGTCTTTGGAAAGAGGATGGTGTGAAATTAAAAGTGTACCAGTGGGATAAACGTAATAAATCCCAACCTTCGCCGCCAAATGATACTCCGAGTGGCTCAGGCCCGGATATACCTCCTGTTATTCCACCAAACGGTCCTGCAAATGGTGGTAAAAAAACTATTGATAAGGTCAGGAGCTTCAATCGTGGAGAAAATGAGCTGAAAAATAGAATTATTCAGTTTCTTGAAGAAAATCCTCAATTTTTGAGTTTGATTGATAAGTATTTTAATTAACGACTTTTATGAAATTAGTCGATAAAATAAAAGAGTTTAGTAACCTTGATGATTTAGTTTCTGAAATTGAATCAGACAAGCATACTCGCAATATATTATCAAATCGCTATCCGGTAAGATTAATTTTTTTGCAAAGATTCGAGACCTTCAGAGCGCTTATTGAAAGGCTGGATAAAATTGGAATTAATATATGTCATATTGAAAGAGAGTTACCTCACCCTGATGGATGGATAACCAAAGATTCCCTTATAAATATTGTAAAAAATATTAATGTTGATACGGCCATAGTACCTTTTTCCGAATTGGTACGGTTCTATTCATCTCCAGAATTAAGCAATTTCTTTCATCAAGTGCTTTTGATTGAAAATTCAGATATTTCACGCCGTATTTATTTACCATTGATTGGTATTGAACAAAGGTTTGAAAAAGATTTTTTTCAGGATTTTACCCGTAGTGAAGAATCTGCCCCTTTTTGGAAGATTTCTAATGAAACTCCCAATTCAATAAAAGTTTTTTTATCAGCTGATAAAATAGCAGGGAAATTAATGGATATTGAAACAATCCCCAACACAGAAGAATGGTTAAAATTTTGGAAGAAAAAGAGCCCCTGTGATGTGATTTGTTATTCAAAGCCGCTGAATATTTTTTATAATAATACCTTACCGGATTCAATTTTTTTTATTGAGAAATTTGAAAACATTAAAAACCTAATTGAAAAGGTTTTAAATAAAGTAATTCCTGTTCCTTTTATTATTAAGGATAATAATCATTGGGAAAAGCTATCATCACTAATAAATAAAGATTTTACGACCTTTACTGATTGTGTAAAAAAACATTTTAATGTTGTTTCTATAACACAGAATAATTTTCTTGATTTTTGGTTAAAGTCAGACAATGAATTTGATAAATGGTTATTACAGCATTTTGTTGTGTCTAATGATTCTTTAAAACAGACATATCTTTCAAAGGTTCTTATATCTTTACCCGACTACACAGATCACACTCTATTAAAGTATTTGTTTTTGGCCATCTTTTCACTTGATACGAAAGAGTCGTTTATAAGTGAGCGATTAAATTTAATTAAACAATACGAATGCCTTAAATCTGCTAACTTAAGTGATGATGTAATAAACGAGTTAAAGAACAAAATTAAAGAACTGCCCGATAAAAACCTTGCCTTAATGGTTTGTACAGGATGTTTTCAGTTCGAAAAAGAATTCATTTTTGCATTATTTGTAAGTAATGAAATATCTGATTACGAATTGTTATCCCAAAGATTCCCTGATATTGCTAATTATATTTCATCCAGCATATTTGATAATACTAGTAAAAACCAAGAATGGATTTATGAATATTTGGCTGAATATAAAAAATCTAAACTGAGCGATAAGGTTTCAGATAATCTGAACAAAATATTATTAGAATTTAATGGTAATAGTGATTCGTTTTATAACTGGTATCATAGCTTTGAATCGTTACACAGCATATTGCATACAAACAAGGTTGATAAGGTGATATGGATTGATGCCCTGGGAATCGAATGGGTGTCATTTATCGAAAATTACCTAACTCAGGCTAATAAAGATTTGAGGATTGTTAAAAAACTTGTTGGCGTTGCTAATTTACCGACAAGTACTGAGCATAATCGTTTTTCAGATGCTAAATACATACAGGATTTTGATTCTTTCATTCATAATAATACATATTCTTATCCTGATCTGTTAATTAAAGAAATGGAAGAGATAAAGCGCATATTGAATTCATGCCTTATTCTCGATTCAAATCAAACATATGCTTTGGTTTCAGACCACGGATTAACTGCTTTATCAAGACTTGCCTCTTCTAAGAAATATGGCAAGGAAGATAGTCATGAGGGGCGTTTCATAGAGGTAAAGGGTAATGAACATACTCAGGATTCTGATTACATTTACCACAAATCTGATATTGACCAAAAGGAATATTTAATTGCGCTAAAACACAATTCTTTAGGTAAAAAGCCAATAAGGGAGGCTCATGGTGGATGTACCCCTGAGGAAGTGCTGGTTCCCTTACTTATTATTTCCAACAAAAAAGACACCAACCAAATTGATTATTCAGTTACCATCGAAAAAACTGAGATTTCGAAAAAAGAACCCTTGCTTTCATTTACTATAATGCCGAAGCCTCAGAATGCTTATTTGAAGTTTTCAGGCAAAAAACAAAAACTTAATTTTAATAATAACACCCATAAGTGGGAAATTATCATGGATAAATCATTATCGGGAGAGTTGTCTGTGGCAGTTCTTGTTGATAATTTTGAAAAATCTTTCACTATAAATATCAAATCCGGTTTAATTGAGGAGGACTTATTTTGAGCACATTAGACGAAAAAATAAAACAGGCATTTCCTGATGAATCAGTAATAAAAACACCTCAGAATTATAGTGTTTTTGTTGGTAAGAATCTGCCATCTTTTATTAAAGATTACCTGGTTAAAAAATACACAGATTCATACGGTAATCTTGATCGGGATGGTGTACTGAAATTTTTAGAAAACCATATTCCTGGTAAGGATAATGATTTGAAAAATCGCCTGCGGACTTATAGAGAACAGGTTGTTGTTCTGACGAGATTTATCGTTGAAACAGATTTGAAAAACGACCGAATGCTTTTTTCTATTCCAGATTTAGGCATTAAGTCAAATGAAGGGAGAATTCCGGAACATGTAGCCAAAAAGAATAAAGAATTAAAGGATGGTGAAATTTGGGGCGTTGTTACTTTGGTTTATCAGCCACCCGATGATCATGAGAAAGGTTATGTTGAGTTGGTAAACTATAAGGCTTTTAAACCATATAAAGTTGATTTGGATTATTTCAGAAATGCTCGAAAAGACTTTAACATCATAGAATGGATTGATCTTCTTATTCGATCGATGGAATATAATCCTGATGGTTTTGATTCTCTATCTCAGAAACTTATGTTCCTGAGCAGAATTCTGATATTTATTGAGCCCCGGCTGAATTTAATTGAACTAGCACCTAAGGGTACAGGCAAATCTTATATTTTCGGGAACCTTAGTAAATATGGTTGGATGATTAGCGGTGGCAAGGTCACGCGGGCAAAACTGTTTTATGACATGACAAAAAAGTCGATGGGCGCAATCACTCTATATGACTTTGTTACCATGGATGAAATTCAGACAATAACTTTTTCCGATGCAACAGAAATACAGGCAGCCCTTAAAAGTTATCTTGAATTCGGTTACACAACAGTTGCCAATGTGAAGCTTATTTCTCAGGCAGGTCTTATTATTATGGGTAATATTACTTTAACCAGTGATAAAAAACCCGTCAAATCCAAATATTTTGTGGAATTGCCAGAAACATTCCGGGAATCAGCCCTCCTTGATCGTTTTCATGGCTTCATTGAAGGTTGGAAATTACCTCGTATTAATGAAAACCTAAAAATTAACGGATGGACATTAAATGTTGAGTATTTTTCAGAAATAATGCATGAACTTCGTGATAATCCGGTTTATTCTACTATTGTCAATGATTTGATTGATGTTCCGGCAAAGGCCGACACTCGGGACACTACCGCAGTAAAAAGAATTGCGACGGCTTACTTAAAACTGTTGTTTCCGAATGTAAACAGTTCCTCCGACATCAGCAAAGAAGATTTTAATGAATTCTGCTTAAAGCCGGCGCTTGAAAAACGTCAGATTGTCCGAAACCAGATACACTTGATAGATGAAGAATTTTCAGATGAAATGCCTGAAATCAGAGTTATTTAGATTAAAAAATTTATTGTTTTATTATTTGATTAATTCCCCCACATGAATCTTCTTTTTAACTCACAAAAATAAATTGCTTATATGAATAATTCAACAGCAAATAAAACATTCAACATATATTGCGATGAAAGTTGTCATATCGAAAATGATCATAAGGCTTTTATGTTTTTGGGATCAGTTAGTTCGGCATATAACCAGGTTCGGTTACATACTGAAAATATTAAGAATTTAAAGAAGAAGCATAATTTTTATGCTGAAATTAAATGGTCGTACGTGTCATCTTCTAAAATTCGTTTCTATATTGATCTTGTTGATTATTTTTTTGCCACAGATCTTAAATTCAGAGCTGTTGGCATTAATAAATCAACAATAAATAATGGCGCTTTTAACAAAACCTACGATGACTTTTATTATACCATGTATTATTATTTACTTAATCATAACATAAATACCTTATACAATTACAACGTCTATCTGGACATAAAAGACACTTTGAGTGCAAGAAAAGTTAACAAATTAAAAGATATATTAAATACAAAATTTGGAGTGTTTAGGAATGTTCAGAATATCCATTCTTATGAAAGTTTACTAATGCAATTAGCAGATTTTCTGATGGGTGCGATTTCATACTTTCATAACGATGATAAAAAGCAAAATATCGCTAAAATACAGATTATTGATAAAATAAAAAATCATAGTAAGGAATCGTTAACATGCACAAATCACTCAAAGAAATTGAATTTATTTTTTATTGAATTAAGATAGCTATGCCATTAAATTTATTAAAAACATATAATAGCTTATTAGAATTAAATACATATAATGACTTCCAGCGCAAACAATCTTTATTGGGTATATTTAATAGAGATATAGCGAATAATGAGAATTTTAGGTTTAAGGGCAAACAAATTACTCCCACTCCTGCTGATGGTGTTATTAAAATGGAAACACTATTTACCCATCTTACAACTGTTATTATTGATAAAGCCACCAGAAAAAGGGAATTTGATCTTGATCGTTCAGTTAGATTGCACTGGGTTAAGTACCATATTGAAGAAAGAAAGCCTTCTAATATGTATCTTTTTTCAATTAAGGAACCTGATGGTTTAAGGACTTATTTATATGATAAAGACGAGAAGTATGTAATTATTTTTGAGCCTTTGCGTGACAGATCAGCATACTACTTGATAACTGCTTATTATTTGAAAGGCAAGGATGCGAAGCGTGATAAGATCATGAAAAAATATAATCGCAGACTAAATGAGATTCTTTAAAAGCAAAAAACGCAAAACATCTAGGCTTTGCGTTTTTCGATTTCCTTTCTTCGAATGAAGAATGAACTTGAGTGCAAATATACAACAATTATGACAGAACAAGCAAATTTTATTAACAAAATGCTGTATTTATTAACATAATTTAACTTTATTAACGTTTTTTTTCTAATAACTCAATTTACTTATAAGTGAGAAAAAGGTTATGCCCATTGGCAGCCGCAAGTTTCGTAGGTATTCCCTTATTTCTGAAAATCCGTGAAATAACCCCCTTTTTTAAGTTAAAATTGAATGAAAAACTAAAAATAAATGGTTTAAGCGTTGATTTATAATATCTTATATTTTTTATTTTCTGTGAAATAACCTTAGTTTTCTCTTTTTAGCTCTTTAATTCCTCAAATTAAACCTGTTCCCTTTCACAATTCTTAAAGTAAAGGCAAAAAGTGAGCAGCGTTTTTATTTATTCTCCGCTGGCTAAGATTTGCATTCCGGAATGTCGTCAAAATTAGGTTTTATTAATGAATTTATTTTTTTAAGGCAGCCGGGACAAAATGCTCTTTGCACCCACGTATTTTGCCCGTCTGCCATTCGCTATTTTAGAAGATTTAGTATCGTATGCTATTCTAACATAATAAGCATTATAAAACAGGCAGGCGAAAGCAGCAGGTCGTAAGGTAAACGATAGCTTCGCCGCTGGGTAGGCTGGACAGAGTTGCTGCCTGTCAGTTATAATGGTTATTATGTAAAATAGCCGCACTCTCCGCCACTGCACAAAAGCCCACCCACACTTCCCTTTGATATGGTAATTTTCGGGCTGTCATAGTTTTTGCCAAACCCAATAGCATCGGTTTCCCCGCCCAAATAAAATCAGCAGTGCAGCCCTTCCCGGACACAAATACATGAGCAGCAATAAATCCAACCTCAAAATAATAAATCATCACTCACCGCCGTAATGGCATTATCAGTTCATTCACTACATCTCCATTCCATTCCGTTAACGCTTCCACTTCGTTCCAGCAACACTACATTTCATTCCAATTTCGTTCATTTCACTCATAATTGCATTTGCCCACAAACCAACAAAACCTTTCGGCGGTATTGCCGCTTATTCCTTTGTGGCAACCAATGCCGCCCGCTGATTTTATGCCCTCAGCACACCGATGCTCCCGCAACACGTGCACAAAACTACGCCAGCCCTCATCAGTTTTCTGCCATCGCACCAATAATGTACTTCGTAATTTTTTTATCCCAAGCGCCCTTACCCAATGGTTTTGTCATGGTTTTTGTAAAGCCATGCTGCTGCAAGCATAGCTCCTTCACTTCGCTCCGCTCCACCTCGACAGTCCGCTGCGCTACCTGATCTCGGTTACGCTCCTCTCAGTTCATTCGCTATACTTTTGCAGCCGCACATAATAAAGCTGCTCCGTACCTCCGACAGCTATATTATTTTTCCTGACACACAACAAAAAACCACGCCAAAACCGCCAACGCTACCACCAACCCCCACCCAACCACCCTTGAAGAGAAAGAAAAAATACACCCTAATGCCACAGAGATTTTCTTTGAAGTTCATTAATAAAACCTTATGCAAAGTTAAGCTGCCACCGCTCTTGCAAGGTCAAGCCCTACGGGTTTTGCAAAAAAAATCTCCACACTCCTGCATTTATAGGACTTTTTTATAGTGGCAGGAGGTAGTATTTTTTTTGCAAAAACCTTGAAATTCAGCCTGCACACGCGCTTTCTTGCTGCCTAAGGTTTCATTAATGATATATTTTTTTTATGTGGCGGCGAGCGCACAGCGAGCCGCAAATCTCAGAAAAAGTTATCAAAATTTATAAACAAAACCCATGAAAACACAGTACTTTTCAACCTGTTGCACACTCGAAGAAGTGAAGCGCAGATACAAAGAATTAGCCCTGCAGCACCATCCCGACAGGGGAGGCGATACGGCAACCATGCAGGAGATCAACCTCCAGTATGAAAACATCATGAAAAACCCGTTCTTTTCCTTTGCGGAAAAGTCAGAGCAGGACCAGGAAGAATTCATCCGGTACCCGGAGATC
>Ga0116157_10004246_pt1 | contig 13423 bp, 13 predicted proteins | sample AD_UKC048_MetaG_FD_89882 | JGI IMG/M metagenome (GOLD analysis project Ga0116157, IMG submission 89882) | Active sludge microbial communities of municipal wastewater-treating anaerobic digesters from USA - AD_UKC048_MetaG | ecosystem: Engineered > Bioreactor > Anaerobic > Digestate | place: USA...
TCCGATCTGTTGCGAAGGGGTAAAACCCCCCCGGCCCACACATAAAAACAGCTCCGAAAAAACGGAGTTGTTTTGTTTTATAATCGGTGGCGGTGTGTACGGGCGGATGAGAAGTTTGTCCCCGGACATTGTTTGAGAAAAAAATATTTTTGTCACCCCGGGGCCACCGTAGGTGGAGCCCGGGGCGCCCCGGCTCACAAAAGAGAAAGAAAAGAACTCAAAAACCGAGTTCTTTTTTAATATAAATAAATTATTTTTTCTGCCACCTTTTGTATGGACAAAAGGTGGCACCAAAAACCGCCACCCCGAGCCGAGAACGGATAATTTGGGGTTCATTGTTCGTTTCCTCGCAAACTCGTCACCGTTTTGCCTTTGTAAAAGGCAAAACGGTTGACTCAAACAAGATGCTCGGATTTTGGCTTTGCCAAAACCACTCCAATTCACCTCCAAATTATTACCTTCTCTCGGCAAGGGGTGGCATCGGGGAGATGGGGGAATGATAATTTTATGTAATTTATATTTTTGTTCGTGGTTGGTGATTCTGCCGTAGGTGCCCCGACTGATAATTCATACAACTGCTAATTCACGTGCCGGGGCAGGCACAACATTGCAACGCCCTCTGTCCTATCTGTTTATTTTCCTAAACATATTTGTTAAGATAAAAAGACCTTAGTCATCAGGAAAAATTTATGGAAATAAAAGTACAAAAAATAACGTCAGATTTGCAGGATTTGGCCTACGCCAAGCCCGGTGATGCCGGTTTTGATTTGCGCGCTTCCGGCGTTTGGGGAGAAATCAAAAATGGAGAAATCATTGATATACAAGCGGAAGAATATACTTTGCCAGTGGGCGCCCGCATTCTGGTGAAATGTGGTATTAAACTCGCCATCCCCGATGGTTACTGGGGGAATATCCGCGATCGAAGCGGTTTGGCCGTGAAATTCGGGATTCATACCTTGGGGGGCGTGGTTGATTCTTCTTATCGTGGTGAAGTGGGCGTGATTGTGATAAATTTGGGAAACGAAGCGTTTGTCATCAAAAAAAATGAACGTATCGCCCAGATGATTATCAGTCCTTGTGTTCAAGGAAATTTGTTGGCGGTGGATGAATTGGGAGAGGATACGGTGCGTGGGGGCGGGGGCTTTGGTTCCAGCGGACGAATTTAATTCATTATTAATATTTTTATGCAAACTCCTGAAAATTTTATTTTGACACCGGAAAACAAAGAAGCGACTTTGCAGATTTTTGCTCAATTACATCAAGCGTTTACTCCCTTGTTAGATGATTTTTTTGACAAGAAAATTACTCAACAAGAGTATTTGTCTAAACAGGAGGAGGTGATTCGTAATTTTGCTGATAAACATAAAGATATCCTTCGTGCGGTTTTTCAAACTGATAGTGGCTCTTGGTATTTTTGGTCAAAATCAGGTTTGTCATTACGGGTAAAAAAAGATAAGCAACGTCATGTTTATATTGATCAACCAGTGATGGAAAAATTATATTTTTTGTCAGCAGAACATTATCGAGAGGCATCGCGTGCTTTAAATTTGATGGAAAGCAAGGATCCCCAATTTTTCTCTGTTGATCTAGCTCCTGGTGTTTATCCTTTGGAATTATCAACTGTTAATCGGACCGGCGAAGCTCCAAATTATCAAATTAAGGAAGAGCCGGTGAATGATGGCACAATGGTAAAAATTATTTTAGATCGTTCGGATGAAACTTATGTTGTGCCTTGTCCTTATCATGTCGGACATCCGGTAAGCGAAATTATTAAATAAATTTTATGCCCGAACTACCTGAAGTGGAGAGCGTTCGTCAAGATTTATTGGCTTGCGTGCGCCATCAAACAATTAAAAATATTGAGTTTACTTGGCCGAATCTGGTGAAAAAAATGTCAGCCGAGGATTTTTCAGCGCGTTTGAAAAATCAAAAAATTAAGGATATTCAACGCATTGGCAAACTTTTGATTTTGGAAATTAATCATGATTTGTATTGGCTGATTCATCTGAAAATGACTGGTCAACTGATTTTTAAAGATAAAAAATGCGTGATTGGCGGCGGGCATACGCAGGAAGAGCGTGATTTGCAAGTCCCGCACCGCCACACCCGCGCTACTATTACTTTTAGCCACGGCGGTGCTTTGTATTTCAATGATTTACGGAAATTCGGCTATTTCACGCTGGTGAACCGGGCGGAATTGGAAGAAATCTTTAAGAATTACGGTTTGGAGCCCGGCACCCCGACTTGGCAGTGGGCGGATTTTGAAAAATTGATTAAAAAACATCAATCCGCTAAATTAAAAGCGTTTTTGTTAAATCAAAAATATATTTCCGGTTTGGGCAATATTTACGCTGATGAAGCTTGTTTTTGCGCCGCTTTGCGTCCGCAACGGGTCTTGAAAACTTTGCGTCCGGCTGATCGTAAACGCTTATTTGACTGTATTCATAAGGTGATTATGGAGGCGGTCGGCGCGCGTGGCACGACTTTTCGTGATTACCGCGATGGGCGTGGCCGGCCGGGTAATTATGCGCAAAGATTAAAGGTTTTTCAGCGACAAGGAGAGCCGTGTGGGCGGTGCGGTGAAATAATCGTTAAAAAGAAGTTCGTGGGGCGGGGGACGCATTTTTGCCCAAATTGCCAGAAATAGCTGTTATTTTTAATTTTTTGTGATAAAATGAAAGGAGACATTATTTTGTCGAATAATAGATTTTTTTGTTTTGAAGGTTGGCATCGTTATCGTACGGCGATTATGTCATCCTGGGCTTGTTTCAGGATGACCCATTACACCGTTTTCGGATGACCCATTACAACGCTTTCGGATGACCCATTACAACGCTTTCGGATGACCCATTACACCGTTTTCGGATGACCCATTACAACGCTTTCGGATGACCCATTACACCGTTTTCGGATGACCCATTATAACGCTTTCGGATGACCCATTACACTGTTTATGGACCCATTACGATGGTTTTTACAATTACAATTTATCTTTAATCCATTATTAATAATAAAAAACGTTATGACACAATCAAAACAGATTTACAAATGTGAAATTTGCGGAAACATGGTGGAAGTGATTCACATCGGTGTGGGCACTTTGGTTTGTTGCAATCAAGACATGACTTTGATTCCGGAAAATTCCACCGTTGGTGAAGCTAAAAAACACATTCCGATGATTACCGAAGAATCCACCGGCGGTAGCCGCGTGACCATCGGGGAAATTTTTCATCCGATGACGGAAGAGCATCATATTGAATGGATTGAAGTGACCACTTTGAACGGTGTTTTCAAACATAAACCGGAAATTGGCACTGAACCGAGTTTGAAATTGCCGGTGCCGATCAGTGAGATCAAAGAAGTGCGTGCTTATTGTAATATTCATGGTTTGTACGTGAAGCAGTTATAAATTTAAAGTTAAAATATGAAAGAAATTATTTTTTCAGGAATAAAACCGAGCGGTGATTTGCATTTTGGAAATTACATGGGTGCAGTGTGTAATTGGTTGACTTTGCAGACTGAAAATACAGGGACAAATTATTTTTCCGTGGCTGATTGGCACGCTATTACCGTTCCTCAAGAGCCGATGGAATTACGTCGTCGTAGTTTAGAAATTGCCAAACTGTTTTTGAGTTTTGGAATTGATCCTAAAAAATCAGTGGTGTTTTTGCAGTCTGATGTGCGGGAACATGTGGAGTTGTCTTGGATTTTAACCTGCATTGCCGGTATGGGGGAATTGGGAAAGATGACTCAGTTTAAAGAAAAAACCGAAAAGCAAGAACACATTGGCGCCGGTTTGTTTATGTATCCGGTTTTAATGGCGGCTGATATTTTATTGTATGATACGACAAAGGTTCCGGTTGGTGATGACCAAGTGCAGCATGTGGAATTAGCCCGAAACTTGGCTGAGCGTTTTAACCATCGTTTCGGCGAGGGGGCGTTGGTGGTGCCGCAATATTTCATCAATAAAATCGGCAGTCGCGTGATGGGTTTGCAAAATCCGGAAAAGAAAATGAGTAAGAGCGACAGCGGTGAAAAGAATTTAATTTATATTTTGAAAGACAGTCCGGAAAGTGCTTTTAAGAAAATTAAATCAGCGGTGACTGATAATTTTGCCAAGGTGCATTATGATTGGGAAAAACAACCAGGCGTCAGTAATCTTTTGGAAATTTATAGTATTTTGGAAAACATTTCGGTTGAAAAAGCCGAACAACAATTTGTTTCAGCCAGTTATGGTGATTTCAAGCAAACGGTTGGTGAGAGTGTTGCCAAGTTTTTGACCGGTGTGCAAGAACGTTATAATCAGTTATCCAACGAATACATTTTGGGGGTTTTGGAAGAAGGTGCGGAAAAAGCGCGGAGCGTGGCACGCGCTAAAATGGAAAAAATTTACAGTTTAATTGGAATTATTAAATAATCAGTGATATTTATGTTTAAGAAATTTTTATTATTGGCGGCGTTTGCAATGACGTTCGTGGCGTTGCCGGCGTTCGCGGCCGAAGAAGATCAAATTATTGAAATTTGGTTTTTTAATAGTATTGGTTGTGCGCATTGTGCTCAAGCTCGTCCGGTTTTACAACAGATGGCTCAGGATAATGAAAACGTTCATTTGTTGGATTTGGAGTTAAATGGTTCAGTTGATAATCAGATTTTGTTTGGCGAGATGGCCGAGACCTATGGACAAACTGCCGATGGCGTGCCGAGCGTGGCGATCGGTGATCAATGGATTGTCGGTTTTGACCCGGCTGCTTATCGTAGTGCCTTGCAAGCTTGCGTTGATAACGGTTGCGAACAGCCATCCACGAAACTTAAACAATGGCAAGCGGAACATCCGGAAGCGATTAAAGTGACTGATTTGGAAAATTTGATTCGTCCGGAAAGTAGCGTGGTCGGAGAGTTAATTTTTGGAGTGGGTTTTATCGTGGTGATCGGAGTGATTAGTTTGTTGGTTTGGAAGTTTAGCAAAAGATAAATTTTTAATTATTATCAATTATTAATATAATGAAATTTCGTCCTTTTCCTTTGCAAAAATTACAAAAAACTTCGCGGGTTTTTCGTTTTCTGGAAATGATCCCCGCGATTTTATTGTGGGTGACTTTTTTGGGAACAATCATTTTGTCTTTTATCAAACCGATTTGGGTGATTTATTTCATTATCGTTTACGCGATATTTTTTATTATTCGTATTTATTATTTTTTGTATAATTTCATTGCGTCTTGGTTTCGCTTTCGCAGTGCCATTAAAACGGATTGGTTTAAATTATTAAAGGAAAAATTTCCACAGTGGAAGGATTATTATCAGATTATTTATTTGCCAATGTACACGGAAACTTATGATGTTTTGAAAAGTACTTTCGGGCACTTGCAGCATTGTCAGTATGATCAAAAAAAGATGATTATTGTTTTGGGCGGAGAAGGCCGGGCGGGAGAAAATTTTCGGCAGGTGGCGGCTCAGGTGAAAGAAAATTTTGAGGGAGTTTTTCATCATATTTTATTTACTGAACATCCGGATGGATTGGAAGGTGAAATCAAGGGAAAAGGTTCTAATGCCAATTGGATGGGCAAGCGATCAAAAGAATTGATTGATGAGTTGGGTTTGGATTATGACAAGTTGATTGTTTCGTATTTTGATTGTGATACTTCAGTTCATCCGCAATATTTCGCGCACTTAACTTATAAATATTTAAGTCATTCCAACCCGACGCGCAGTTCCTATCAGCCGGTGGTTTTGTATAACAATAATATGTGGGATTCTCCCGGTCCGATGCGCGTAGCCGCTTTTTCAACGACTATGTGGTTATTGGGGGAATTAATGCGTCCGGAAAGATTGTATACTTTTTCTTCGCACAGCATGAGTTTTCGAGCTTTGGTGGATGTGGAATTTTGGGCACCGGATATTGTCACTGATGATACTCGTATTTTTTTGCATTGTTTTATGCATTATAACGGTGACTATGGTGTGACTCCGCTTTATATTCCGGTTTCCATGGATACGGTTTTGGGGGAAAGTTGGTGGGTATCTTTTAAAAATTTATACAAACAGCAACGTCGTTGGGCCTGGGGTGTGGAACATTTTCCTTATATGGTGTGGGAGTTTTGGCATCGCCCGAAAATCGCCTTGAAAAAGAAAATTCACTATTTGTTTAACTTGATGGAAGGCATGTATTTGTGGGCGAGTGGCCCGATTTTGATGTTTATTTTGGGTTATTTACCATTATACATTCAAAATACTTGGTATAAAAAAGATTTTATGACCGGCTCGGCGTTCGTGCAGAATGCCCCGTTCGCTTTGGAAAAAATCATGTTGGTGGGTATGTTAGGAATTTTATTATCGGCTTTTATATTTTTAGTGCTTTTGCCAAAACGTCCGGAGCGTTATTCCCCTTGGAAATATTTATTTATGCTTTTACAATGGATTTTATTGCCGGTGGTGATGATTGTTTTTGGTTCTATTCCGGCCACTGAATCGCAGACGCGTTTAATGTTGGGGAAATATTTGGGATTTTGGGTAACGCCAAAGGTGAGAAAAGAATAATTAATTTTGATTTTTATGGCCAAGGTTTCGGTGTGTTTGGTGACTTGGAACGGTGCCAAATTCGTGAAAGCATGTTTGGATAGTTTGGCTAAACAAACTTATCGTGATTTTGAAATTCAAATTTTGGATAACGGATCAATTGATGAAACCCGAGATATTTTGAAAAAAGATTATCCGCAAATTAATGTTGAGTATCAAAATAATAATTTGGGTTTCTCGCGTGCTTACAATAAGTTAATGTTGCGGGCGCGGGGAGAGTATATTTTTGTGATTAATCAGGATACGGTTTTGGATGAAAAATGTCTTGAAGAACTGGTGAAAACTTTGGATGGCAAGCCCGGGGCCGGAGTGGCGGGGCCGTTGTTGTATCGTTTGATTGATTTTGAAAAATCAGAAATGATTGATAGTTTTGGTTTAGCTATTAAAAAAAATTATCAAGCTTATGATGTGCTGTCTGGTGAAACCTTGCCCGGTGGCGCGACCGATAATTTTCGCTTGGATTTACGTGCTCGTTCAATTGAGCTTGATGAGCGTGGCAATCACGAAGTGTTTGGCGTGTCCGGTGCGATGTTAATGTTTAGAAAAAGTGCTTTGGAAAGTGTTCGTTTTGAAAATGAATATTTTGACAATGATTTTTTTGCTTATAAAGAAGATATTGATTTAGCAATGCGTTTGCGGCTGTTGGGGTGGTCGGCGTTTATTAATACCAATGCGGTAGCGTGGCATTTTAGGACCGGTAAGTCGGATAAGAAAAAATCAGCCATTAAACAGTATTTGGAAAAATCATTTTTTGTAAAATTTTATTCTTTTAGAAATCAACTTTTATTTGTTGATAAAACAGCCCGTTGGGGGAAATATTGGTTATTTATAATGTTTAATCGTTTGCAACGGCATTTACTGGTTTTATTTTTATCACCAAAAATTTGGTGGCGTGCTCGGCGTGAGCGTGCCAAGTTGAAAAAGCGCATCTTGCAAAAAAGACAGGGTATATTAAAGTATATAAAGAGCGTTGATTTATCAAAATGGATTGAATAATTTTATGGATTTGTCATTTTTAATTCTTAATTGTAAGACCAAGGGTTTGACCAGAAATTTGGTAAAAAATCTGGAAGATTTAAAATTGCCTTATCAATATGAAATTATTGTGGGCGACAACTCAAATGATGGCACTGGCGAAATGTTGAATGAATTGTATGGCGATTTACTAAATTTGAAATTTTTAACTTTAGCCAATCGTGGTTATGGGGCGGGAAACAATGAATTGGCTAAATACGCGAGTGGCAAATATTTGGTGATTTTAAACCCGGATATCCATATTTTACCTGGTACAATTGAGAAATTATATCAGTATTTAGAAAACCATTCGGCCGTGGCTTTAATCGCACCGCGTTTGGTTTATGGTAATGGTAAAGTACAACAATCTTGTTTTCGTTATTATAAAAGGCTGACTCCAATTTTTCGACGGACTTTTTTAAAGAACAGTAAAGTTGGACAAAAAGATTTAAATCGTTTTTTGATGCAAGATTGTGATTTGTCCCAGGTGCAAGATGTGGATTGGTTGATGGGGTCTTTTTGGATGATTCGTCGTTCGGCATTTGAAGAGTTGGGTGGTTTTGATGAAGAGTATTTTATGTATTTTGAAGATACGGATTTTTGTCGTCGTTTGCATCAAAAAAAATACCAAGTTATTTATTATCCTTTGGCACAGGCGGTGCATTTGCATGCCAAGGAATCCGACCGAGGATCTTTATGGAAAAGTTTGTTTAATAGATTAACGTGGATTCATATAAAAAGTTCACGTCGGTTTTTTAAAAAATTCAAAGATTAGGAAAAGTTTTTTATAAAATATGTTAATCAAAAATAAAAAAACAAATAAAAAACCGGACTTGCCACCGTTTGATAATGGCAAAGACGCACCTCATTGGTTTTTGCAGGGTGTTTTTGCGGTTTTGAAGGGTTTTACTTATTTGATTTGGACTTTATTGATGGCGGCATTTTTGGTAATAGTGGTGTTTTTGATTTGGACCGCTCCGCAATGGCGTGATGGTTTGAAATTGTATTTTTCATTAAGTGAAGGAAAATATTTTTTGACGCAGAGTTTTAATGCTTTGAATGAAAAAGAGTATACGTTGGCGGGGGAACAAGCGGGCTTGGCCGGCCAAGCGTGGGGGCGGAGTTATCAGATTGTGGAAGATTTTGAATTACCAAAGTTAAAATTTTTAGAAAATTATCGGCAGGTGGCACTGAGCGGTTTGAAATCTTTAAATCATTTGACCAATGCTTTGAGTTTGGGAACAAACTTTTTCGCGGATTTATATTTAGGTTATGAGAATTATCAGGAAGTTTCTTTTAATCATATTCCGACTGAAGATCGACGAGCCTTGTTGGAAAAGCTATCTAATAGTCCAACAACTATTTTGCAAATCCGTGATCATATTAATTTGGCTTTGTTATCAATGTATCAGATTGATGAGGAGCGATTTTTTGGGTCATGGGGGGAATATTTAAAGACGCTTAAGAGTAAGTTGTTGGAGGCTAATGATATTTTGAATTTTGCTTATCAGGCAGCACGCGTTTTGCCCAGTTTGGCCGGCTATCCCGCGGAAAAACAATATTTATTTTTACTGCAAAATCCGTGGGAGTTGCGACCAACCGGTGGATTTATTGGTACTTATGGGATTTTAAAAATGAAAGATGGGGAAATTGCCGAGTTTAAAACTCATGATGTTTATTCTTTGGATAATCCCGCCACCGACGCTGGTTTTAAAGCCACGCCCCCACAGCCAATCAAGGACTATTTGGTAGACAATTATTTTTTCCGCGATGCCAATTGGTCACCGGATTTTCCGACTAGTGCTCATACCTTGTTGCGTTTTTATGAAGATGAAAAAAAGATTGTTGGTGAAAAGCCTCAGAATTTTGATGGAGTGATTGCTATAACCCCACGTTTGATTGAGAATTTATTATTGTTGTTGGGAGGGCTGGAGCTTGCCGGAGAAAAATATTCAGCTGATAATTTTACTGAATTGTTGCAGTATAAAGTGGAAGTGGACTGGCACCAGCAGGGATTGCAAGTGGATGAGCGCAAAAACGTGGTGGCGGATATTGCTTTGTCTTTGAAAGAACGTTTATTTGCTTTGCCATTACGTGATTTGCAAGCGGTAATTTTGTTGGTCATTGATTTGCTAAATGAAAAAGAAATTCTGATGTTTTTTAAAGATCCTTTGGTGATGGATATAGTGCGCAACAATGATTGGACCGGTGAAATTAAAAGTGTTAATGGCGATTATTTAATGGTGGTTGATACTAATTTGGCTAGTTTGAAAACAGATGAGGTGATGGAAAAAGATTTGTCTTACAGGCTGGTGGAGAAAGATGGGAAACTGTTGGCCACTGCTGCTATGACTTATAAAAACACAGGGACTTTTACTTGGAAGCATACGCGTTTAAATTCATTTACTCGTTTTTATGTACCACAGGGCAGTAAATTGATTTCTTCCAGTGGGCAGATGAAGAAAGATCGTTCCAAAGAAATTGGCAAGGTGGAGACGGGGGAGGAATTTGGCAAGACCGTATTCGGCGCGTTTATTTCCATTGAACCGGGACAGACTAAAACTTTGACTTTGACTTATGAATTGCCGGATTATGTTTATCAACAATATTTAGCGGGTCAATATTCATTATTAATTCAAAAACAACCGGGCACGACCAACGGTTTGTTGGTGGAATTGCCTAATACTGATATCGGTCGTTTGTTTAAACCAATGACTTTACTTGTTAATAATGAAGCCAGTAATTCAAAATATTTATACCAAGCAATTTTAAGTGAGGATTTTGAAGGTGCGATGGTGCGATAATTTTTGTTTTTATTTTGACAATTTTTTCTCAAAATGATAAATTACTCTTAACTGATATTTTTATCAGTTTGATCTAATTATTAAAAAACACGGCGATGACTGATAATGTCATGGATCAAGGTTTTTTGGAATTCATTGTGAAATCAATCGTCGCTCATCCAGAGGATGTGCAAATTGATCGCACAGTTGATGAACGAGGCGTTTTATTGACTTTAAAGATTAATCCGGCCGACATGGGCTTTGTGATTGGTCGTCAAGGACAAACCGCTCGCGCTATTCGAACTTTATTGAAGATCGTTGGTGCTCGCAACAACGCTCGCGTTAACTTGAAGATTTATGATCCAAATCGAACTGAAGGCTCCCATTATGATGGTGGTATGAACCACAATCATGATCATGAAATGGGCCAAGATGATATGGATGATTTGAAAATCTAAGAACAATTTGTTTCTTTGATAGAAAACACCTCGTTTGCGCGGGGTGTTTTTGTTGTTGTGGTATTGTATCGATGATTTTTTTTGTGTTATGATATTATTATAATATTAGAAATTTATATTTATGAATTGGAATGTGGGCGACCGTTATGAGGGGTTAATTCTAGAGACCTGTAAAGATGTTGGTATTACTCGACCAAGGGTATCTCCTTTGGAGGACTCGAAGATAAAAGTAAAATTTCCCAGACATTTACGGGAAGAATATCCTTTAGGAACAAGATTTCAGGCCAATGTTGTTGTCGCACAGAAAATGAAAAATGGTAAGCTTTATGGCGATCCATATTTAGTTGCAGAAACTAAAAGTATTACATTAATTAAAAATTATACCCCAGAAAAAATTATTGATATTGTGAAGTTAGGAGATAGGGTATATAAATATATAGAAGAAAATGTGATAGAAACTTCTTTTACGGATTTGAGAAAACGTGCATATGAAAATGCTAAAGAAGAGGCTCAAATTAGTGAGAATCTTGCTGTTGTTAAGAATAGGATAAAAAGCCAAGCATTATATTTATATATATTGGCAAGATCAAAGGGGTATTGTGAGGCATGTGATTCACAAGCTCCATTTTTAAGAAGGAATGGCGAACCTTATTTAGAGATTCACCATATAGATGAAGTATGTAATGGAGGAGCAGATTCACCAGAAAACTTAGTTGCTTTATGCCCGAATTGTCATCGTAGGGTGACTAGTGGAATTGATGCTAAGGAATATAATATGGAGATAAAAAGAAAAATTTTAGAAAAAGAAAAATAATTAAAAATATATAATAAGATAAAAAGTGAGCCTTTCAAGTTTTGTTTATTTTATTATAATTGGTCGTTTTGTGATTTTAAGAGTTTTAATACCGATATTTTTTTTCTAGAGACAAATGGTATTGATGATAATCATCATCATCTTTTTCTGGTTCTAGTTGCAATGATTGAAAAATTCTACCTCGACGATATGGACCGAATAGTCTAGCAAATTCCCCTTTAAATTTGTAAAGGGTATTTTTTTCACTCAAAGTTTTAGATTCTTTTTCAAAGTCAGGATTATTGGGGTGTCGGCTGTATTCGTCATAAACCTTTGTGGCGTTATTATTATGTCCGACATAAATAGTTCCTCCCAAACTAAGGGATCTAGGGTCTGGCATTAATAAATATCCTTTGCCATAAGAATCCCATTTTTTAGACACATATTTTTCAGGGTATAACCATTCTTTTTCTGTCGAAGCAATATATTTATAAGCTCTTTTTTTTATAATATAATTGATTTCCCTAACTTCCTGTTCCGTTAACAATCTGTGTGTTTGAATATCTGTAAACTTGAACATTGCGTCCCTAAAAAAGTCGGGATTTGGTCTCGTGCTTTTGCTATTTTGATATGGATTTCTGGCCCAAGATAAATTCGTGATAATGATTATTTTATTTAGAGAAAGTGGGAATATAGTGTGAGTTCCATTTAAGCGAATATCAGGATCATTATAATCTCGGCATAAATTAGAATGTGGCCCACATGTTTTGTTATATGTGGTAACAGGATGATCCGATAAAATGAATTTTGTATTTGAATTTGTCGCATCGGCGATTTGCCATATAGAGTCAGTCCATATAGCACAATATAAATATAATAAATCGACGAGTATTTCTAATAAATCGTTTTTGTTTTTTATTTTAAATTTATTTTCCAACCATTTTAATCCTTTTGGGGTTCTAAGTTTTTGAGAGCTCATATGTAATAATAGGTAGTCTAACGCCTCGGGCTTAACCGACGGATGTTGAAAATTTTGGAAATAGTTTATGGAATCTGATGACTTTTTATCAATCACTCCAAATATTTCAGTTTCAATAAGTTTTATTGTTTGTTGATTAATTGATAACGAATATAAGTTATCTTCATTAAAACAGTGTTCCGTAGGTCTGGAAATAGGATTTTTAGGATAATATATGTGCCCATTTTGTGTTGTTGATTGTTTAGGGTTTAACTCTAAATAATATAGTTCTTTTTGTTTTTTGTTATTAAAAATAAAATTTTTTTGATACCATTGGGGTACATAATGATGATTATTATATGTATTTGAGATTTTATTTATCATTATTTTTAACACGAATTACTAATATTTTTATTTAAAATAAATATAACGTTTATTTTCACTTTCCCTTTATGGAAATTTTATAATTTGTTTGTTATAATTGAAATATTGACAGATTCAAATAAAAATATTATTAATCATTTTTTACCAAAACTATGTTGAAAAAATTTCTTGTTCTATCGGTTTTGTTGTTATTGCCGGTTATGGCAATGGCGCATGCTGGGCGGACAGATTCCAAAGGTGGGCATTATTGTTATACCGATTGCGCAACGTATGGTTTGAAAACCGGTGAGTATCATTATCATGACGCTGAGGGTAAAACCATTTACACTTGGGATAATAATTCTAAATTATATAGTCGTTCAATGGCAGATCGTTTGCGCGGGCGAATTTTGTTGCAGGTGCAGGAACACGGAGAAGCTTGGTATATTAATATGGATAATTCCCAACGTTATTATATGAA
>Ga0116157_10004259_pt1 | contig 13405 bp, 8 predicted proteins | sample AD_UKC048_MetaG_FD_89882 | JGI IMG/M metagenome (GOLD analysis project Ga0116157, IMG submission 89882) | Active sludge microbial communities of municipal wastewater-treating anaerobic digesters from USA - AD_UKC048_MetaG | ecosystem: Engineered > Bioreactor > Anaerobic > Digestate | place: USA...
ACTATCCCTCGTGCAAATTCTGGTCGGCTTCCTGTCATCGTTATTGGGCATAGCTTCGGAAGCCGCGCCAGTAGTGTTGCAGCGTGTGTGGGCCCAGGGATCTACAACACCGTACCTATCAAACCACAACATACCGATACTGTAGTGAATTTACAGGGAGCATTCTTATCACGCAGATTGTTTGGTGAGAACGACCAAGGATTTCATTTTCCAGAATCTTGTAAGACGGTAAAGAATTTCGTGCTCACGTCATCTAAAGGCGACGATGCAGTGAGAACAGCAATCTGGTCAATGTTTGGTGGCTATTATGCAGGCGACTCAAGAAGTTACAAAGATATATGCACTGTTGAGGCACCCAAGGTTCGATGCGTTAAGGCTGGCTCCGATGGAAAGATGACTTTAAACGGAACTAACAATCAAAAAAATATTACTCTAATCAATGCGGATGATTTAATTAGCGAAAATGCATACAACACCGGAGGCGGGGCTCATAGTGATATCTTTCGATCCCAGCACGGGCGACTTTTGAGAGATATAATTAACAGGGATTTTAATGGTACAACGGTAAAGTGATTTTAAAGAGAATACTTCGTCAATGATTAACAGTTGAAGAAAATTAATAGAAAAACCTCATGGAAAAATTCATCCAGAGTGAATTAGAAAAGCATGGGAAACTGAATCATTTTTTAACCAGAAAGTTTATCTTTGTCAGGCAACGTTACGTCAATCTCCATCCCCGGATGGGTTTAGAGATTGAGCTTATTGTAATCATATTCTGGTTAAATAAATGTGGTAACGATTTGAGGAGGCTTCTTTCATTTGTAGGCCTAAAATGGTACAGCATAGTGTACAGAGATTTATGTCCGATTTTGGCCGTCACATCTGAAATTTTGACGATATTTGTGCGAGTGGGCACTGTGTGCCCAAAGCGGACCTTCGAAATGCATCGAATATTGGGTATTTAGCGGAATTTAGTTGTTTCTAATGCACTGCCGCGTTTTATAACTTCCTTTTTATAGACAGTTGGAGTTGAGCCTTTAATGTGAAGAAATTGTCGGTTGAAGTGGGATATATTATTGAAGCCGCTCTCATAGGCAATTTCAGACACATTTTTTTGGCCATCCAAAAGCAATCTACAGGAATAACCTATGCGGGTTTCATTGAGAAATTCAAAAAACGTTTTTTGGGTGCGTTTGTAGAAATAGCGACAAAATGCGGATTCGCTCATATTAACTAGCGAGGCAACATCATCCAGGCTAATTTTTTCTTTAAAGTTTCGCATCACAAAATCAAAGACCGTGTTGAGTCGTTCAGAGTCTTTGGCGTTTTCGCCAATCATGCCTGCGCTCGCAAGCACATTAACCTCATTGCTTTTGGCAATTTCATCCAATATTTCCAGTAGTAGAATGATGCGCTGCATCCCGGTTGAATCAATTAACAGACGAAATTTATCGGCTACCTTACGTTGCGTTAAGCCGGTAATTTGTAAACCTAATGCAGACTTATCAAGCACTTCTCTAATCGCATTCATTTCTGGGATAAGAAAAAAACCTGACCCCAATGAATCAAGGGAAAAATGAATGACTAGCGATTCGGCCAGCAAAAGGGAATCTGGTTCGAAATATTCGGGATCGTTGTGATAGGTATGTGGTAGGTTGGGGCCAAGTAGGCATAAATCGCCCTCCTCAAAATCTGAGATGTGGTCGCCAATGATTTTTTTGCCGCGACTTTTAGTTACCAGCACTAACTCATACTCGGGATGAAAATGCCAAGGCGTTTGGTAGTAAGGCACTATAAATTCATACACTTTGAACGAGTGTTCCGCAGTGTGTGGCAGTTTGGCAAGCACAGCTTTCATTGCATCACCTAAAAATAAGTTGGGTTTTCTCAAAAAGCTATTCTATGGTGTTATAGATTTGCCGCTAATAAGATAGGTAAATTATTCCAAACACCCTTAACAAAATTTAACGATTATTGTTGTAAAAATTTCAGTGCATGGCTCTGTTATAGGTTTCCGCCAGACAATCCAGAGTATAGTCAAAATAGTATCATCTATGGGGCAGATACTAGTATTTATCCATCCGTATTTTTCCTAAGCTAAAGTCATGAGCGCTAATAACGAAGTTAACTGAACACAGGGCTTTGTTTATTCTATGTCGGCCTAATAGGTGGGTATCAATAATGTATAAATCCAGTTTTTCACGTCGCCTTTTTTTAAAAGGCAGTTCTCTGTTGGGCGGCTATGCGGCTACCGCTTCTGCATTCAGTCAGGCGAATGAGCTAACTAACGCCAGGCTTGCCAATCAAAAATCCTCAATCGGCAACTGGGAAAAAGATCAATCCGATTTGCCCTTGTTTCGCTATATCGCAAAACCGTTTAAGCAAAGCTCGGTAAACGACTTCAAAAATCCAGCGGAATTGTTGGAGGATGATCCTTATTTTTTATTGGGCAATTATCGCCTCACCAGCTTTGTGCACAGTTCTGGTGTGATGCGTTTGTTAAGCGGCGAACGAGCTTGGTCAAAACTCAATGAGGGTAAAGATCAACGCCCGGACAACAAGGCATGGTTAGACGTAACTGACAAAGAAGGTAAGTCACGTATTGATTTGATCGGCCCCAAGGGCATCGCTCGCGATCCAGCGTTGTGTACGCGCGAGTTTGGTATTGGCTACGCTAATTTCGTCTATCAACTCAAAACACTTAAGTGTCGTCGCACACTCAGTGTGGCGCCATCGACTGCATTAAACAGCGGCTTGTCTGCCTATTTGGTGGAAATTGAATTAACTAATCAGACGCAGACAACTCAAGAAATCAGTTTCGAGGAATCTATTCTTGCGCGTTATGTGTCCAGCATGGATCGTGGCTTAACTGAAGACCAGCGGCCGGTTCAATACAAAGCTTCAGTTGTGGAGAAATCCGAAACTGGAGTTATCGTTTGCAACTTTAGCGCACAGCCAAAAGATCCAAGTAGGCAAACGCCGAGTGATCAAGCAAACCGCAATGATTTATCGCCGCCCGGTTTATTTATTCAGTCTCTCGCGGAATTAAATGGCTCATTAAAGGTGGAAGTTTTTTCTGCGGAAAGTGACACATCTGGCAAGCGTCTTGCGGTGCGTTTCAGTGTAATTGTGCCCGCAGGAAAAAGCGTAAATGTCTTCTTTGTAGTAGGCACCACTAGCCATGCGAAACCTACGGATGTAGCTCCTATTGTCGCAGCGGTTTTAGCTAACCAAGGCAAACACAAATCACTTTCACCGTTTATTAATGAGTGGAAAAAACGTTTACCAGATTTTTCAAAAGAAAAAAATTCAGCGCTGCTCGGCGAAATGCAATGGAATGCGTATGTATTGGAATCCATGGCGAAGCACTCCGAGTTTTACGGCGAAACATTTATTCCGCAGGGGATGACCTACGATTACACTATGGGTTTAACCGCTGCACCACGCGATCATCTACAACACAGTTTGCCGTTGTGTTACACCAATCCTGCACTTGCTAAATCAACTATCCGCTTTGTCTTAAAAAAAATGACCTACCAGGGCGAGATTAAATACACCGATATTGGTTACGGACGCACATCCAACAGCGCATGGAATACCTCTGATCAACAACTCTATTTATTTTTGGCTGTTGCGGAATATTTACGAGTTTCTAATGATGTGGGAATTCTTGAAGAGCAAACAGAGTTTCTGCCAATGGAAGCCAAATACGGCGCGACCACTTTGGAGAAATTGCGCCGCGCGCTTGCATACCTACGCGATGAAATTGGCGTTGGCCCACATGGTCTGATTCGTCTGATGAATTCCGATTGGAATGACATGATATTTATGGACACGCCAGTGATGAAAAATTACTGGACTGCTGAGTCGCATATGAACAGCGCTATGAGTTTATGCGTATTGCCTGCACTTATTAAGGAATTAGAAAAAAGTCAGAAAAAACTAAGTGCTGATAACCAACAGCTCTGTAAGGATTTAATTAGTGGCTTGCGCCTATTTGAAAAATCCAACCGCGATGCATTTTATAAGGATTTGCAAAACCGTACTTTCTCACGTCGCCTATATCTTGCCGGTGGTGAAGCGCTTGGCGATAAAGACATGCATATAGAGCCACAAATATTCCTGATGCAAGACGCCAATTTCCCGCGCGAGAAAAAGAAAGTGCTGTGGCGTGAGATACAAGATCGCTTGCTCGATAAAGAATTGCTGGAGCCGCGCCAGCGTGAGCACGGAGTTCCCGGCGCACAGTATGTTCCCGGTACTGGCGAAAACGGCGGCCTGTGGCATTCATTAACTGGCCCTTTAATTATTGGTTTGGCAAGCGTCGATAAAAAAGCCGCCGCTGCCTTGTTGGAGCGAATGACGTTCAGTCACTTTGCCAAATGCTACCCAGATTATTGGGTGGGGCACTGGACTTCGCCAGACACGATTAATACCTATGAGTCGGGCAATATTGTAGGTTTACCGCGTAATGGCGATGGCGGTTTCTGGTTCAATTTTGCCGCTTACTGTGCACATTCACATGCATGGCCACTCTATTGTTATTTGCGTTTACAAAAAGATGATGTGATAAATTCCTAGGCTAGGTCACGCCAAGCCAGATGATTAAAACGCAAACCTTTCTAATTTATTCAGGGATGAATATTGCCAAACAGACTCTCATCAGTGACAAAGTGCTATGTCGAATAAAACACAATTGGAATTTTATTGTACCCGCTGGGGCAGTGAAAATATTCCGTGGGAAGTATTTATCAATTTTGTTAAAGCGAGTGGCTATGATGGAATTGAATATGGAATTGTTAGTGATGCGTCCCCCGCGATTCTAGATCACGTATGGAACCTTGCTAGCAAACAAGGCTTGAAAATGATTCCGCATCATTACGATACGGTAACGACTGAGTTTTCAAGGCACCAACAACAATTTGAAGCATGGTTTGAATTGGTGTCTGCCTATGAAGCGGAAAAAATTAACGTGCAGAGCGGAAGAGATTGCTTTGATTTCGCCGCCAATGAAAAGCTAATACGCTTTACTGAAGGCTATCAAAAAAGTAAAGGTGTTCAAGTTGTGCATGAAACCCATCGCCAACGCTGTTTGTTTGCCGCGCATGTGGCACGTGAGTTTCTCGAAAAAATTCCATCACTGCGTTTAACGCTGGATATATCTCATTGGGTGTGTGTCGCAGAAACTTTTTTAGGTGATCAAACTGAGGCGGTAAATCTTGCCTTGCAAAGAACGGAGCATGTGCATGCACGGGTTGGTTATCCTCAGGGTCCACAAATTAGCGATCCCCGTGCTCCGGAATGGGAAAGTGCACTTGCTACCCATTTAAATTGGTGGCGCGCTGTTGCAAAACAATTAGTGAACCTTAATAAAACGCTCACCATTACGCCGGAATTTGGGCCGCCACCCTATATGCCTTGCCATCCCTATACCGGGCAGCCTTGCGCAAATCAGTGGGAAGTTAATCTGTACATGATGAATTTGTTACGTCATGAATTGTGATTGAATTATTCCCGATAAAATATCTTGCTGTCTTATCTTAAAACCGAGTTTGTCAAAATAGTGTTAGTGTCAGGCGATTGGGTGTTAGCAGGTGGTGCTGCGAATAAATACAATAATTAGAAATAGATCATTAGGTACAAATTCATGAAATTAATTACCCAAGACAATATTCACCGTTATAAGCAAGATGGTTTTGTAATCATCCGTTCATTATTTTCGCTGCCCGAAGCCGCACTACTATATCAAGTAGCAGTTAACGATGAGCAAATTAGTAAACACAGTTATGACCTCAACGATAGCGCCGGTAAAAAAACCAAATTAGCTTTATGGTTCACCCCCGGTGATGATACTTATGGCTTGCTAACGCGTACTGAAAAATTGATCAATGCTGTTGATCAATTGCTGGAAGGCGATTCCGAAGTTTGTCATTTCCATTCAAAGTTAATGCAAAAAGAGCCGCATGTTGGCGGGGCATGGGAGTGGCATCAGGATTATGGTTACTGGTACAAGAATGGCTTTTTATATCCAGACCAAATGCTCAGTGTGATGGTGGCTTTGACGGAAGCCACAGTTGAAAATGGTTGTCTGCAAGTCATTCCCGGTTCCCATAAGTTGGGACGTGTTGAGCACGCATTTTCGGGCGAACAAAACGGTGCCGACATGCGGTTTGTGGATGAGATTTTAAAAACTAAAGATGTGGTCTACATGACGCTCAAGCCGGGCGATGTGCTGTTTTTTCACAGTAATTTATTACATCGTTCCGATAGCAACAATTCCGATATGGCGCGCTGGTCTTTAATTTCCGCCTATAACCGCAGTGGCAATATACCGTTCAATGAAAAATCTGTTTCTTGTATTACACCTGTGTCCACAGTATCAGATTCAGCGCCTTGGAGTTCAGGTCTAACCGGGAAAGCGGCATCGGCAGACTTTTTAATTAAAAATGAAGATGTAACCCTGAAATCTTTTTAACAGGCATAAACAATAATTATACCGGAGCCTTGTATGACTGTTCTTTCAAAAGCCAGCATCAATTCAGATTCGCTATTCGTAGATGCCAAGCCGCTGTTTATTTGGATGGTGACAGCAGTAGCGGCTCTGGGTGGTTTGCTGTTTGGATTTGATACGGCCATTATTTCGGGCGCGTTACCTTTTTTGCGGCAAGAATTTACTTTAAGTCCTGTCATGCAAGGTTGGCTAGTCAGTTCAATATTATTGGGCTGCGGTGCAGGTGCATTAGTTGCGGGGCGGTTATCTGATCCATTTGGACGTAAAAAACTTTTAATTATCTGCGCGCTTTTTTTTGCCATTGCGGGCCTAGGTACAGGCCTTGCCAATTCAGTTTATACATTAATTACATTTCGCATGTTGGGCGGTATTGCGATTGGCATTGCCGCTATGGTGTCGCCAATGTATATCGCGGAAATAAGCCCATCACCTATACGCGGTCGCTTAGTAACGCTGTACCAGTTGGCTATTGTATGCGGAATATTGTTGGCGTTTGTCGCTAGCTTTTTATTGTCGAGCTTAGGCAATTCCAGTTGGCGTTGGATGTTTGCTTCGCAAGCCATACCTGCACTCGCATTTTTTTGCGCATTATTTTTTGTTCCTGAAAGCCCGCGCTGGTTGGCAATGTATGATCGCTTTGATGAAGCAAGATCAATTCTTGAGTCTGTGGGTGGGAGAGAGCATGCCGATCAAGAAATTCTACAGATTAAAGAAAGTCTCAATGCTGTAAATGATACATCGTGGAAACTTCTGTTGAGCAAAGAAAATTTCCGAATAATTGTTATAGGTGTAACCGTTGCCGTGTTTTCGCAAATCACCGGAATAAATTCGATTCTCTATTACGCCCCCATTATTTTTGAGCGTACTGGCTCAGGTGTTGATACCGCTTTGCTGCAAACGTTAGGTATTGGGCTCACCAATTTTTTATTTACCTTAGTGGCAATATGGTTAATCGATAAAACCGGCCGTAAACCCTTGTTGCTATTCGGCAGCATATTCATGGGAGTATCTTTACTAATTCTCGCCGCTTGCTTCCACGCTGAAATATTAGCTGGCCCCTGGATTTTCTTGTGTTTGATGAGCTACATAGCATCCTTCGCTGCGACGCTAGGTCCAATCACATGGGTCTACCTATCAGAAGCTTTCCCTAATCGAATTAGAGCGCACGCTATGGCTATAGCAACGCTCGCACTCTGGCTATCGAATTTTATTGCAACCTTCACCTTTCCAATGCTACTGGCGAGCATAGGTGATGCTGCCACCATGTTATTTAATGCGATCTTATGCGGTGTGTTTGTCATTTTTATTGTTTTTAAGGTGCATGAAACCAAAGGGAAAACGCTGGAAGACATTCAGCAAGATATGCAGGTTGAAAATTAATGATTGACTGGCGAGGTTGACAGGGAAAAAGCGATTAAACAGATTTTTAATGATGTCCTTTCCAAACAGGGGCCACAAAAACTGTGTGCGGTTATTTGGGTTTTTATCTAGTGAGAGAAAATCAAATAATGAAAAAAAGTCCAAAGAGTTTATTGCTATTGATTTGTGCTGCAAGTTTGAGTGCTTGTGGTGGTGGCTCTTCTACTCAAAAACTTTCACCACAAAGTTCAGCATCTACCAGCTCATCAATATCGTCGTCGAGCAGTTCTAGTTCATCGAGCGCATCTTCATCAACAGCCTCATCATCAAGCTCTTCATTAAGTGCTTATGTCATACCAACCTATACACCCATCGCGGCGGCTATTCCGACTACAGGAATCTCGCTGCCGATTGGCAAATGTTTGAATATGGGAAATATGCTGGAGGCGCCTAACGAAGGTGAATGGGGGCGTGCGATCGTCGATTCGGACTCAATCAAAATTCAGGTGGCTGATTTCAAAACTGTTCGGTTGCCCGTTCGCTTTTCTGCTCACACTGGTTCTTCTTCACCCTACACCATAGATCCGGTTTTTCTGGCACGGGTGCGCCACGTTGTTGATAATCTGACGGCGGCAGGTTTAAACGTTATTGTCGATTACCATTTTGATGATGCGCTGCTCGCGGCTGTGTCATCGAACTCGGTGCGTTTCACTGAAATTTGGCGTCAGGTCGCAATAGAATTTGCAGGTGCACCCGCAAGTGTTTGGTTTGAACTTTTGAATGAACCTAATGGCAATGCGACCGACGCCAATTTGCCCGGTTTGTGGCAATCCGCCATTGCGGCTATACGAGCGACTAACCCAACGCGACCCATTATTGTTGGTGGACAAAACTGGAGCGATGTTAACTCGCTTGCAACAATCCAAATCCCAAACGATCCCAACATAGTTGTCACCTTCCACGATTATTTGCCCTTGGCTTACACGCACCAAGGTGCCAGTTGGATAACGCCTGTTTTTCCGATGAGCCGAAAGTTTGGCGATCAGGCCGATGCCAATGAGCTTGCGGCGGCGCTTCAAACGGTTAAAGATTTTATGACGCGAACGGGTCGCGTGCCCTTTATGGGGGAATACGGCGCGATTGAAACTATTCCGCTTGCGGAGCGCGCCAACTACTATAAGGTGATGACCAGCGCCTTTGCGTCTATCGGCATTCAATCGTGTGCTTGGGGTTATATCAATGCATTCCCTATTGCCACTGATAGCGGTTGGATGACGGGTATGCTGGAAGCAATTTCAACTACCACAACAGTTCAGTAGATATTCTCCCTTGCTGTTGTCAGTGACTACAAAATTTCAGTAGTCACTGTAGCTACTATCTCAAGTTGAGTTTATGGTGAATATTGTTGAACTATTCTCGCTAATTCGGAGTGCAAAAAATGGCCTTATCTATTTTCAGAAAGAATATCGCCCTATTTATTTTCAGCATCCTATTTGCAAGTATTGTGTTTGCGAAGGATGAAATGGTGCTGGATATAGACTCCTCAATGCCGGTTGCAAAAATACAACCCACTATGTACGGCATCTTTTTTGAAGATATAAATTTTGCGGCAGATGGCGGCCTCTATGCCGAGATGGTGAAAAATAGATCCTTTGAATTTGAGCAGCCGTTAATGGGCTGGACACAACCTGCCACTAATCCCTACTCATCCAATCTTAATTCCGGTGTCGCTCATACCCTGAGTTATGCAAATAATATAAACAAAAATATTCTCCGCGTGAATGTGTTTGATGGCAATAACTACAGCCTTGTTAACGAAGGATTTCGTGGCATGGGCGTGAAAAAAGGCAAAGAGTATTTATTGTCTTTTTATGCGGCTAATCGCGATATGGATATCAAGACTATTAGTTTCCAACTGGTTGACGCCAAAAATAATGTCATCGCAACTGTCGATGTTGATCCCAAACTTAAAGAGTGGAATCAATACAGTGCTAAATTAATCGCCACTAGAACAGAAGAAAAAGCACGTTTGAAAATAATCTTCAAAGGGCGTGGCGCTATTGATCTGGATATGATTTCGTTGTTTCCGAAAGATACTTGGAAAGGCAGAGCCAAAGGTTTGCGTAAAGATTTAGTGGAGCTTATTGCGGATTTAAAACCTGGGTTTCTTCGGTTTCCCGGTGGCTGCATTATTGAAGGACGCACGCTAGCGCAACGATATCAGTGGAAGCACGCCTTAGGTGCTGTTGAGCAGCGCTCTACCATGATTAGCCGCTGGAATACAGAGTTTAGCCATAAGTTAACACCAGATTATTTTCAGTCTTTTGGTTTGGGCTTCTATGAGTATTTTCAATTGGCAGAAGATATTGGGGCCGCACCCATCCCCGTTATTAGCTGCGGAATTGCGTGTCAGTTTAACAGCGGTGAATTAGTGCCGATTGCTGAACTAGACCCCTATATTAAAGATGCGCTGGATTTAATTGAATTCGCTAATGGCTCAACCGAAACCCCTTGGGGAATGGTGCGAGCAGGTATGGGCCACCCCGAGAAATTTAACTTAAAATATTTGGGAATAGGCAATGAGCAATGGGGGCCGCAATATATTGAGCGTTTTAAACTCTTTCAAAAAGTGCTTAAAGAGAAGCACCCAGAAATAATTTTAATTTCTGGGTCTGGGCCATTTCCGGATGGGGAGCTTTTTGATTATGCCCATAAAGAACTCAAACAGTTGGGAGCCGAAATTATTGATGAGCATTACTACAAGGATATGAATTGGTTTAAAAAGAATGCAACTCGCTACGATAACTATGACCGCAGTGGGCCCAAAATATTTGCGGGCGAGTATGCTGCGCAAAGTGTGGCTACTGTTAGCCCGCTAAATAAAAACTCTTGGGAAACTGCACTGGTAGAAGCGGCTTTTATGACGGGGTTGGAGCGCAATGCTGATATTGTACATATGACCTCTTACGCCCCTTTGATGGCTCATGTTGATGCATGGCAGTGGGCTCCCAATATGATTTGGTTTAACAACTTGGAATCGCTGCCAACAGTTAACTATCAAGTTCAAAAACTATTTTCCAATAACAAAGGGACAGATTTACTGCGGGTATCAACCAATAATGAAGCTGTGACAGGGCAAGAGGGTATTTATGCATCGGCGGTTAAAGATTCGGTCAATAAATCGGTAATCGTGAAGCTTGTTAATACGGAAAGCGCTGAGCAGGCAGTTAAAATCAATGCAAAAAATCGCGTAGCAAATTCGCCGGTATCTATAACGACTTTGGCGAGTGATCAGCTGGATAAAGAAAATACATTTGCTAATCCGGCTGCACTTTTGCCAAAGACAGAAACACGAAAATTTAATGCTGATTCGCTTAGTTTGACGCTACCCCAAAACTCTCTAGTCATCGTTAATTTTGTTATTAAGTAACAGTTTGTATATTGTGGCTCTCTAGAGAGAAATTGACCATATATTTATGAATTAAATAGTTTGCTCAAAAAATTAAGTTACTCGTACCATTTCAGAGTACCAATGTCCGCTGTTGGCGTGCGCCGTGATAAGGCGGCGCTTTCCCCGTGGGTGAAAATCCCACTCGGCTATCGCTCCAGCCGAAAGCAACCGGAGCAACTATGGAGGCAACGAAATAGTTGAAGCCTCCGGTGAAGCGTGCCACAAAATACGGTGGCAGCGCGAGTGTGCAGGCCGTAACGCGAGTGAACGCCGAGCAATCCTCGAAAAGGACGTTGCACAGGCCGACCTGACCGCCATATCGGGGAAGGCTGATACAACTGGGGGACCTGAGCAGGGTTGATCCCAGTTGCTGTGCCGGGGTAGTGGCGACAGCATGTACACATGGGAAGCGCGCGCAACACGGGAAGCCCCTCTGCGTGATCTGGGGAGATCAACCGAATACCCGCGAGGGAGCATTCGGGCGTATTGGGGTGACGGAGAGGCTCGTAGTACCGTAGAAGCCGGGTAATGCCGGTGGAGGAAAGGAGCCTCAGTTCAAAACCAATGTTTAAAGTAGGAAAGGATCAGGAGATTGGGCAACCTAGCAACTCCAATTAGCGTTCGGAAACTACAGAGAGCATTACACACAAAAGCGAAGACTGAAGATAACTATCGCTTCTACGCCCTCTATGACAAATTGTATCGGAAAGATATTTTGGCTCATGCCTACGCCAAGTGCCGTGCTAATCGCGGCGCACCGGGTGTAGACCGACAAGATTTTTCGGATATAGACGCATACGGTGTTGAGCGATGGCTATCGGAACTCGCGCAAGCATTAAAAGATGAGAGTTATCGACCTGAGGCAATCAGGCGAGTGTATATCCCCAAAGCCAATGGCAAACTCAGGCCGCTGGGTATCTCGACACTGAGAGATCGAGTCTGCATGACAGCAGCAATGCTGGTGTTAGAACCGATATTCGAAGCAGATCTTCCACCGCAGATGTATGCCTATCGTCCGAGGCGCAATGCGCAACAGGCGATAGTCGAGGTGCAAGAGCAAATGTATCGAGGGCGCCCCGATGTTATCGATGCCGACCTCTCGGATTACTTCGGCACTATTCCCCACGTTGAAATGTTGAAATCACTTGCGCGTCGTGTTGTTGATCGACGTGTACTGAGTTTACTAAAACGATGGCTGGAATCTCCTGTCGAAGAAAAGGATTCGAAAGGCCGCGCAACAAAAACAACGGAAGCTAAAGACCAGCGGCGAGGGATACCTCAAGGTTCGCCAGTGTCACCACTGCTCGCCAATTTATATATGCGCCGGTTTGTGGTGGCGTGGAAACAAATCGGTCTGAATGAGCGTCTTGGAAGTTTTATTGTTACCTATGCAGATGATCTGGTGATTTTATGTCGGCGTGGAAAAGCAGGCGAAGCGTCTTTAAGGATGCGGAATATCATGGAGAAACTCAAGCTGACAGTGAACGAAGAAAAGACGCGAATTTGCCGAATACCAGAAGAGTCTTTCGATTTTCTGGGTTATACCTTTGGCAGGCTTTACTCACAGAAAACGGGCAAGGCTAGATTGGGTATGCGACCGTCGAAGAAGAGCATCAAGAACATGGTGCAAAAGCTTCATGGAATGACGACAAACTCTTATTCGTGCATGGACACCACAGAAATGGTAAAACAATTAAATCGCACACTGGTTGGATGGGCGAATTACTTTTCAGTAGGAACTCATCTACAAGCTTATCGTGCAATTGATAGTTATATCGCTATGCGGTTGCGTAAGTGGCTGCGACACAAATATAAAGTTAGAGGACGTCGAGGTGGGGCATTTCCTCAATCCCATCTCTACGGGCATTTTGGGCTCGTACGTTTAACGCAATTGGGTCGCGGTGAGTCGTGGGTGAAAGCGTGATGTTTTGTCCGAGAGCCGGATGCGGGAAATCTGCACGTCCGGTTCGATGAGCGGGGGCTGGAAACGTGAGCAAGGTAGAAGGAGTGTCACCTGTATTAATCGAAAGAGCAGGAGTAGGAAGCCACTACCTAAACTCGGCGCGCCAGTCTTCGACTCTACC
>Ga0116157_10004260_pt1 | contig 13402 bp, 11 predicted proteins | sample AD_UKC048_MetaG_FD_89882 | JGI IMG/M metagenome (GOLD analysis project Ga0116157, IMG submission 89882) | Active sludge microbial communities of municipal wastewater-treating anaerobic digesters from USA - AD_UKC048_MetaG | ecosystem: Engineered > Bioreactor > Anaerobic > Digestate | place: USA...
AACATTGAGTGACATTCCTGTTCAATCTGTCATTGAGGGTGGTGAGCTCGAGATTAATCTCTATTCACTATTGTGCCCCAGTGCAGCGGTTGATGATAAAATTTGCCGAACTGTATTTGGCGATATTGTTAAAGGCAAAACACCCAAAATTATAATAGGCGACAGCGTTAAAAATGGCGCTATAACCAATGTCGATTCTGTGAGTGGTAAGGTGATTTTCCAATCAACTGCTGCAAAAACGGCGGGTGATGCAGAATTTTCATTGGCAATTGAAGATTCGTTTGGCGATAGATCTAGCGCGAAAGCGGTGAGCGTTATCGTAAACTCTTTAGCTGCGCCGACTATTGGGAGCCCAGATTCATGTTCATCCTCAGCGCGCACAACCATTAACGCGCATCAATTCCCACTTGTCTTCAATACACAGGCATGCCCAGATCCAACAGCAAATGATTCGGCGGCAACTGGTTTAGTTTTCAAATTAGACTTGGTAGATGCTACATCTGCAAAAGGCGGACAAGTGTCAGTGATTAACGGCGTTATTTCATACATGCCGCCCTCCAATTTTGTCGGGCTTGATTCATTCAATTATCGTATTCGCGATAATTCATTTACGAAAAAAGTCAGCCAAGGAACAGTCAATATTGTGCTGAATTCCACTGTGAGTTTTTCGTCGATTAGTTCTAGTATTAATTCTAGCTGCCCGGGTTGTCATCGTACAAACACAAGTGCATTTGGGCCCAATTGGCGTAACTATTCTACTTTTTCATCGTCGGCGGGTGGGCTGGGCTCATCATTCATGGCTTATGCTTGCGGTGATCCCAGCCATTTGGGTGAAAATAGATTGTGTAATTCTTCTTTAAATGGCGCTTCGCCAACATCTATTGATCAGCTGAATGGTTTTGGGCAAACCATCTTAACTTGGTTGGAAGAGGGTGGGCTAAATAATTAATCTTCTGAAGCTTTATTCTGTGATCTTTGAAAACGCTGGGTAAGCTTTTAATTGATTCAGTTGTTGTTGATAAAACTCACGCTCCAACTCTGTATTGGCGGTTGCTAGGTTTGTGGAAATAATAGTGACAACTCTGTTGCGGAGTTTTATCAATTCCTTTTGTGACTGATGAATTTTATACGCTTGATCAATGCTTACCACAGCACCTTGTAAATCCTCAAAACTCATCGCGGTTTCGGCTTCTTTGATGTGAGCATTAAATTCTTGTTGTGCCGCTATAGGTAGGTCTGAAAATTTAATGTCATGGGAGGCAAAATATTGCCAGTAAATAAAGTTTGCTGTCAGTGCGAGAGCTCCTGTAACGGCTATTCCGATAGTCGTTTTTATTCCTTTTCGAGCAAATTTGAGTTTCTTAAGAAAATCGTCCGCATGCTGTATGCGGTTGATTCGCCTTATGGCAATGCTGTGCTGCAAGAGTTTTCGCAACAGTGGGTTGGTGAGAGCTGGTATTTTGGGAGATATAGCATCGAGCAATACTTGCTGGGCATTTTGTCGTTGATAGGGGTGTTCCTTGCCAATTAATTCGCAGGCAATAATGCCCAGCGCATAAATGTCATCACTAGTATGCGGTGGCTCAAAGTTAAGCATTTCCAGGCTGCCATAGGCAAAGGTTACAGCGCCCAATTTCCCTGCATCAAAATGGTCTTCATAGATGTCTGTATTAGCGGCGCGTGCAATACCAAAATCTAAAATCTTTACTATGTTCTTATCGGTAATAAAAATATTGGCCGGTTTTAAATCTGAGTGAACTATACCTTTGCTGTGGGCATAGGCTAGTCCCTGCGCAATTTGTTGAAGTATGTCGAGTTTTTGCTTTAGAGAAAGAGTAATTTTTGAATCTGCTAATAACTCGTCCAGTGATTTTCCCTTTAATTCTTCCATGGTTAAATAGATTAAATCGCCGTCGCGATCAAAATCATAAACGGTCACTATATTAGGGTGCGCCAGTTCCTGAGTTTTGCGTGCTTCGCGCTGTAATGTGATCAGCGCGTGAGGGTGATGTTTGAAATCGTCCCCTAATAATTTTAAGGCGATGTAAGGTTTATTGTCACCGGCTTCTTTTTTGCGGAGATCAAGTGCGCGATAGACGCTGCCCATTCCACCTTTGCCGAGTAAATTATCTAATACAAAGCGATTCTTAATGGTATCGCCTATATCAATGCTCGTAGGTTGTTTTGATGCAGGAGTGCTCTCCGGTAATAGATGCATATCAATATGCGTTACCGCTGTCTCTGCGTTGATGAGCGTTGCATCGGAAGATGAATTATCGATAGGCGGTTGTTCAATACTCATTTGAGCGTGCTCGCAGTGATCTCACCTGCGAGTTTAATGATTGGGGCCTTAATTATCTACTGAACTTTTAATCTACTGAACTCTTAAAAAGAGATGTGTAAAAAGGGATGTGTAAAAAGAGTGAGTAAACAGTAAGATGAATCATCCTAGGGTTTGCACTCATGTGCAATAAACTCTTTCCACTCCAAAATATCGGAGTCCTCAGATTCAAATAGCGCTAAGCCAATTAAAAATTCGCCAGGGTTCTGCCAGGCTTGCGCCCATTTAATTTCGGTAATCAACATAAAGCGTTGCTGCATATCCTGCGTTTGTACGCAGGCGCGCACAATGCTGCCGGCAGGTAGTTCTCGGTCGGTGATAATGCGCAGGCCATTAGCAGAAATATCGAGACTGCGACTGACCACAATCATGGGCTCGGTATCTGCTTCGTCGCCCAATTCTAAAAAAACCGTGAGCCGGGTTTCCAGGCGATATTCTTGGCGTTGGTCTTCGGTGGTCATTGATTGCTCCTAACCAAGAATGTACTAAGAAACATCTTTGCGTAAACCGCGGATGACTTTAACGAGTTGATCGTCAAAACTGTCGCCGTTGTTGAGCAATGTGAGTTGTTTATCCATAAGTGCTTGCACTAATTGTTCGCGCTGGAATTCTGCAACTTTGCGGCCAATATTGTCGGTAAAAATATATTTTCCGTTAGCGGCAATAATCACGGCCAGCTTGCAGCGCACAGGCTCACCATTCTGTAGAAGTTCAACACGCGCGCCTAAATTGAGTGCGCTTATATGAATGTTGGCCAACTGCATTTTCTGTAAATTGTCAGCCGCTTGTTCTGCTTCTGCCTGCATGCGCGCACGCTCTTGCGCAATTTTTAATTCAGCTGCGCGCTCGGCGCGGTCTTTCGCCAAAGTGGCGGCTTCGGCCAAGGCTTTTTGAGCGGCCGCGCGGCGTGCAGTTAATTCTTGAATAATTCGTTTTTTTTCTTCGGCGTCGGCAGCGGCTTTGCGCTTGGTTTCTTGTTTGTGTTGCAATTCTAAGGCGGCGAGTGCCTGTTTGTTTTTTGCCTCAAGCTGTGCTTGGCGTTGGCTCTGTTGCTGTGCGTGAGTATCAATTAAGCCCTGAATAATATGGATAACATTGGCTTCAATGTTAATTGGCTGCATTTTTTTTGCGATACCGGTTGAAAGGCACATCGCGAAATCTTTAATGCTTTTATTCATCACCTTGCGGCCATTGTGATCAACAAACAGCAGCTGATCCGTTTCGCTATTTTTGAGTGCGAGCTTGCAGCGAATTGTTTGCGCATTTTCGCCGCTGAATAAAATCCAATCGCCTGCTTGTAAGCTGTTGGTTTGCTTCAACAGATCTGGCGTTACGCGGGTATTAAGGCTGCTGTGGCCTTCGGGATAAGTCATTGCCGTAAAAATGCTGCAATCGATAGGTTGTTTCCGTATCGCCAACATTAATTGTTCGCTGAGATTTTCTGTCCACTGGCGATAGCTATCAGGGTTGCTGGTATTAATATTTAAGCTGCGTTCCAATTCATTTAAGAGCGCGGGAATGGTGCGGTAGAGCGCTTGCTCGTCATCGTCATCGCGATTTTCTTGCATGATGGTTGAGAATGTTTTGCTAAGCGACGGCAACAAGCGCTGCCACATTTTCCAGAAAGGGCTGTTTTCGCCAGAAATAAAATACGCGTGTAGCAACTCACTCTTGAGTATGGAGATAAGACTTGATTGTAGCTCGTGTGGGAATGGTCTGCCCGCTAATGCGCCGTTCATAAAATCCAGCACGCGACACTCAGCATTTAAGTTTTTGAAGTTGTTAATTTCAGATTCGCATAAACGGCTTTCCAGCATGGTTGCACGTTTATCTTCTGTATCCAGCCACTGCTGATATTCAGCCTGTGCATTTGTCAGCGTTGCACTATTGCCACTCTGGCAGGCGAGCATAAATACCGATAATTTTTCTAAAAATTGCTGGCTGGTTTTTGACTCACGTAGATACCAAGTTCGGCCGCGCAGCAGTAACAAATCGAGCGCTTTGCGCAGCGGGTGTTCCGGCTTGCAATAGAAGCCATCGTCTTGCGCAATCTGTTGGTTAAGGGCTTGTTGTAATTCGCCCAGTTGAATGGCGAGCGCGGGGTCAAAAACATCTTTGGCAAATAAAGAATCGGATAAGTTTGCTGCAGTACTAAGGCGTAAATTGGCGGCGGAAGTGGAACCTACCGCTTGAAAGAGTTGGTCCAGCTGGGCGGCATCACCTTGAATAATTTTGGGTAGGCTAAAGTGTAATGGCATGGTGATCGCTGGTTCGTAAACAAAGTATTTGAGTGCTGTAATGTTCCTCTAACCACTATAGGTTTAATTGTGGGCTAGCGCGAATCTTTGGCCGGATAAATTCTGGCTGCGGCCGCTCTACTAACTTGCGTATAATCGCCCACCATTAGCGTTCCCCCTTTCTGTTTCAATTTCTTATCTATTTGAGTGCCCTATGAAAATCACCGCGCCCGACAACGCCCTTTACTCAGCTACGCAGGTTTACGCGCTAGATGCCGCCGCCATCGCCAGCGGTATCCCCGGTATTCAGTTGATGAAACGCGCCGGTCGCGCCGCCTTTGATTTGCTGTTGGAGCGCTTCCCCGCGCCGGAATTGATCACCGTTTATTGCGGTGCTGGTAAAAATGGTGGTGATGGTTATGTGTTGGCTGCTTTAGCCGCCCAGCGCTTGTTGCCGGTGCAAGTGATCCAGTTAACGGCGGGCGATAAGCTCACGGGCGAGGCGCTCGCGGCCTACGAATTTGCCGTACAAGAATGCGTAAACATCATCCCCTTTGCTGCGGCAACTGCGCCTACAGAGGGTGTGATTGTGGATGCTCTCTTGGGCATTGGCCTACAAGGCGATGTGCGCCCTGCGTTTACGGCAGCTATCGGGCAAATTAACGCAAGCGGTTTACCGGTATTCGCAATCGATATCCCCTCTGGCCTCAATGGCGATACCGGCGCAGTTCAGGGCGTGGTTGTAAATGCTGAGCTGACAATTACCTTTATAGGTATCAAGCGCGGTTTATTAACGGGTCGTGGCCCAGCTGTTTGCGGCGAAGTGGTGCTATCGGATTTAGCGATTCCCGCTGAGATCTATACCAAAGCAACCGCGACGGCTGAGCAATTACACCTGATAGATTTACTCGAATTGCTCGCCCCGCGCCCCGCCGATGCCCACAAAGGCCACTTTGGTCATGTGATGATTATCGGTGGCGACCATGGTTATGGTGGTGCCGTGATTATGGCGGCTGAAGCAGCAGCACGTTCTGGCGCAGGCTTAGTCAGCGTAGCGACTCGCCCAGAGCATATACCCGCAATCCTCACCCGCTGCCCAGAAATTATGGCCTGCGGCGTGGCCTCGGGTCAGGAATTGGAGCAATTGCTATCGCGCCCAAGCGTGTTGGTGATTGGTCCTGGACTTGGTCGTTCGTCGTGGTCTGAGCAAATGTTGCAAGCGGCGGCTAAATCCGGCTTGCCCATGGTGGTGGATGCAGACGCGCTGAATATTCTCGCTGAAGGCCGAGTATTGCCCGACCTTCAGGCTCGCGAAAATTGGTTGTTCACCCCGCACCCCGGCGAAGCCGCGCGCTTGTTAGGTGTAACCAGTGCTGAGATCAATGCAGATCGCTTTGTGAGCATCACCCGCATCCAGCAAAAGTTTGGCGGCGCGGTCATTTTAAAAGGCGCAGGCAGTTTGGTTTTGGGTGAAACTGGCGTGACCGGCATAGTAACAGCGGGTAATCCCGGTATGGCAACCGGCGGCATGGGCGATGTGCTTAGCGGTATCGCAGGTGCATTGATCGCACAGGGTTTATCGGTAGAAGAGGCCGCGCAATTAAGTGCAGTGCTGCACGCGAGCGCGGCTGATTTAGCGGTAGAAAAAATCGGCCAGCGCGGTTTAATTGCCACCGATATTATTCCCTATGTATCGCAATTGCTGAGTGAATAAAGTGTCATCTACTGCCTCAAAACTTACGCAAGAATTTTATATCGATAACGAAACAGATATGGTCGCTTTCGGCGAGCGCTTAGGCCGCGCTTTTCGTGCGCAACCTAAATCGCTCTGCGTATTTTTAAATGGCGATTTGGGCGCGGGTAAAACGACTTTGTCGCGCGGAATTTTGCGCGCCTTCGGTCACCCCGGCCCAGTGAAAAGCCCAACCTATACACTGGTAGAAATTTACGAATTCCCCGAGCGCCGCGTTTACCATTTTGATTTGTATCGCTTAGGTGACCCCGAAGAGCTGGAATACATGGGCATCCGCGATTATTTTTCTGATGGCAGCATTTGCTTAATGGAATGGCCAGAGCGCGGCCAAGGTGTCTTGCCCGAGCCGGATGTGTTGATTGATGTAAAAGTAGAGGGGTTAGGGCGCAAAATTAATATCATCGCAAACCCTGAATTCACTTTTGCTTAACAATATAAACAATTCCTTGCTGTGCCTTTGAGTTAGATTTCGGTATAAATCTCCCCATTAATACATTTTCATGAGCTAGTGCTATGACCACGATTGAATTCCAAACCTTAAGCAACTCTATCGCCGATGAAGTAGGGCGCTTGTTGCCGCAAATTTTATCTGTACCTGAAGATTTAAACATTGGTAATGGCAATTGCGTGTTGTGCATCATGAATGCAGCGGGCGATACGGTGCTGCGTATGTATGGCGATAACCCTATTCGCCAGCGTCAAACCGCGCAGATCGCGACTAAAAAAGCCTTACAGGTTTGGCTTACGGGTTATGCGACTGGCGCTTATGAAAAGCTGGTTTACAACGGTGATATTGATCCAGAACAATTTGGTATTCCGCACCCAGAGTTTATCGGTTGGCTTGGCGGGCTTGAAGCAAAAACAGCAAATGGTGAGCGATTGATTTTGGCGTTTAGCGGCGTGCGCGGCGAACAAGATCAAGGCATTTTGCGTTTGGCGGCAGCGAGTTTGAAAACCTTTTCGATTGTGGATTAATTGCATTCACTGAAACAAAAAAACGCAGCCTAGGCTGCGTTTTTTTATGACTAAAATTTTATCGCTATCAGCAAAAATTACTCTTCGCTTTCAATCAATTCACGGTAATCGTGTGCATCTAGAGCTTCATCCAACTCTGCCAAATCATCTGGCTTAACGCGGAAGAACCAGCCGTCGTCGTAAGGTGATGAGTTAACGGTTTCAGGCGCATCTGCCAAGGCTTCGTTTACGGCAATCACTTCACCGCTAACGAGCGAGTAAATGTCAGATGCTGCTTTTACAGATTCCACTACGCCCGCTTCTTCGCCCATAGATACGCGGCTGCCCACTTCTGGCGTTTCTACGAAAACCACATCGCCCAAGGCATCTTGTGCGTGATCGGTAATACCGATGGTTACGGTGCCGTCTTCTTCAATGCGTGCCCACTCGTGGCTGCTGAGGTATTTCAATTCTTTGCGGATGTCGCTCATGATGGTTTCCTGTGCTTTAAAAATGTTCTGAAAATTTTTGTTAAATTCGGTCGTTACACTGGGTCGTTAAACCAGAGGTTTGCCGTTGCGTACAAAGTTGGGCGCAACCACATCCACTAATACTTGCTTGCCGCGCATGTCTACATGGCATTGGCTGCCAACACTCGCAGGTGCGCGCGCTAGGGCTATAGAATAGCCTAAAGTTGGCGAAAAAGTCCCGCTGGTAATCACGCCTTTTTGCTCGCTGCCGTCTACAGACACCACCTGTTCTGCGCGCATAACGCCGCGCTCACGCAATACCAAACCCACCAATTTAAAGGCTGGGCCGGCATTTTTTTCAGCTTCAATTACACTGCGGCCAATAAAGTTACGTTCGGCGGGCGCCCAGGCGATTGTCCAGCCCATATTGGCGGCGAGGGGCGATACGCTATCGTCCATCTCGTGGCCATAGAGGTTCATGCCTGCTTCTAAGCGCAAGGTATCGCGTGCGGCTAAACCACATGCAGGCACGCCAGCAGTGTTGAGTGCTTTCCAGAATGCTTCTACTTCTGCATTTGGCAACATGATTTCCAAGCCGTCTTCGCCGGTATAACCGGTACGGGCGATAAACCATTCGCCCTCGGGCAGGCCTTGGAATATTTTCAGGCTATCAATCACCGCAGCGCGCGCAGCAGAAACCACGGTTTTGGTGAGTTCGATGGCTTTTGGGCCTTGTATCGCGACCATCGCCAAATCATCGCGTTCGGTCAATTCAACCTTAAAATCAGCGGCGATTTTGGTCATCCACGCCAAGTCTTTTTCGCGGGTGCCGCAGTTAACTACCGTACGGAACCAGCCGCTCATATTGTAAACAATGAGGTCATCGATTACGCCCCCTTCGGGGTTAAGCATGCCGCTGTAGAGCGCTTTGCCCGGAATAGCTTCAATTTTGGTCACGTCATTGGCGAGCAAATATTGCAGGTAAGCTTTAGCGTCTTCGCCTTTAACATCCACCACGGTCATGTGGGAAACATCAAACATGCCAGAGGCATTGCGCACATAATTGTGCTCTTCAATTTGCGAGCCGTAATGTAAAGGCATATCCCAGCCGCCAAAATCGACCAGCTTGCCGCCCATTGCTTGGTGGGTAGCGTAAAGCGCGGTTTTAAAACCCATGAGGTGCCTCGGATATCAGTAAAAGGAGGGGTGCGAAAAGGCCGCTATTCTAACGGCCAGAGCGCATCTGCACCAGTTGAATCCATGATGGCAGGATAAAGATGAGTTGTTATTGCGGTAAATCAGATGGGCGACCCGTATTCTGGGTTTCAGGGTTAAACCAAAAGTGTTCAAATTTGCGGTATGTCTCTTCTGACATAAAGGGGTTTTTAATGTGAATCACATGGCGATTCTTTAAATTGGCCTTTGCGATAAACGCTCCATTGTATTCTTGGAACAGCTCGTCGAAGCTGCCATCGCGCAACATGCTTTCAAGCCCTAGCTGAATATCTTTTGCGAGCATGACATTGTTTTGATTTACATAGAAAAAATAGGCGATGGGATACTGCAGCACTAAATGTTGTTCAACAACCACATCGGTCAGCAGGGGTTTTTGATTGACCTCTTCATCCCAAATTTCAGCGATTGAGCGGGGGAAGTAATTAAAGCGCTTGGACATAAGCATTTTAAAGGTGCCGGTATAGGAAGGCGTTTCCACTAAATTGAATTTATTGGCTTTTAAAATGGATGTGTCGTGCCAATATTTCACTTGGCCTAAGGGTATTTTTTTGAGCTGAGCTTCGGTGGTGATGTTTGCAAATAGGGGCTGGTCATCGGAGTTGATGAAAAAAATTCGCCAGCCGATTAGGCCTTTATCAATTGGAATTTCAATGGGCATTAAGCGCTTGTCTACTTCAGGGCCCGGGGCATCCCAGAGCACATCAATTAAACCATCAACCACCATTTGCATTTGTCGGGCATGAGTTGCGCCGCGAACGCTCATAGTCGTTTTATAAGGTTTGCCTGAACGTGCTAAGGCCTGACGAAGCAGCTCTATAAAATATAAATTACGGTCATCTTTGATATTAACGGAATCTGTGCCGGTGTAGCCTACTTCAATCGCATTCTCAGCTTTGCTGGGCCAAGCGAAGCCAAGCAACAACAGAATTGCTAATGGTGCGCCTGTGCGCACGCGTAAACTAAGGTACTGCCAAAAACGTATCATAATCATTTATTGTTGTACGAATACTAGAGTGGTAGTTGAGTTTAGCATGTGAGTATAGACCCGAATGCGCGCATGTCATTACACTGGTGTATATAAAGGGTCATACTGCGTTACGTTATCGTCACCATTCAGATTAAGGAACACCACATGGCTGCTAAATCTGCATTGAAAATTACTGCCTATATTGTCGCTTTTGTGATCAGCTCCATTATTATTTTGGCGCTCCTGGTCGATGCCAATATGTTTAAACCGCGCATTCAAGACCTTGCCGCCGAGCGGGGTGTAGCGCTCAATATGCGTGGCGATGTGCGCTGGGCGTTTTGGCCTTCCATTGGCTTAGCTGTGAATGAAGTATCAGTTGCGGATAGTGATGCGCCGCAAAAAATTATTGCCGATATCAAACAAGCCAGTTTTCTAGTTGCCTTTGTTCCCTTAATGAAAGGTGATTTCCAAGTTAAACATGTTTTAGTCGATGGTGCAGTTATCGACTTAGCCGTGGACGAAAAAGGCGAAGGCAATTGGGAAAAGTTAATTAAAAAGCAAAATGGAAAGTCTGAAGCGATTAAGCCTGAAAAAACATTTAGTGTGAATTCAGAAGAATTAAAACTTGCCATCGAAAAAATCAGTTTGCACAACAGCCAAGTTACCTACACCAATGTGGCGAGCGGCAAGAAGTTTGTGCTCAAAAATATCAATGTGGATATGGATGATGTAAATATCAAAGGCAAGCCTTTTGATGTAAATGTTGCTGCAGAAACTGAAATCACTGATATGAAAGCTAAAACCACAACGGCAATTAAAACCAAATTGCACACCGGTCTTGCCATTGGCGAAGGCTTTAATTCCATAACACTTGATGACGGCGATGTGCAATTGGAGCTTCATGCGGCAGAGGCCGCTGCAATTAAATTAACCTACTCGCTCAAGCTGGACGATTTAAAAAATAACCTGAGCTACCAAGGTAAGTTTGCAATTCCCACAACCAATCTCAAACAGTTAATGGCTGCCTTTGGCGTGAAGCATGTAACTGCCAACCCCAAAGCCTTAAGTGAATTCAGTTTAAGTAGCGATGTTAAAGGCGACAAAAAACATGTCGCTTTGAGTGGCGTGCAATTGCTAGTGGATAAAACAAACTTCAAAGGCAGCTTGGGCTTGGCAGATTTTGAGAGCAAAGCGCTTGCGGTGGATTTGCAAGGCGATGAAATGATTTTAGATGATTACCTAGCCCCCAAAGCCGATGAAAAAGCGCAAACAGTAGCGACAGGCACGGGTGATGAACCGTTAATTCCGGTGGAAATGCTGCGTACACTCAATGCAGATATTAAACTCAGCTTTAATAAATTAACCTTTACTGATTTGGCCTTAGAGAAACCGCTCTTAACCGTAAACTCAAAAAATGGCATTTTGCGTCAGCAATTAAATGCCAACGCCTACAGCGGCACTATTCACCAAAAAACCGAAGTGGATACGCGCAACAACAACCCGCAGCTGCAGTTTGAAGCTGTGTTGCAAGGCGTTGAAGTTGCACCTTTGTTAAAAGCTAAAAAATTAGATGAAAACTTAAAGCTCACCGGAGCTATTGAAGCCAATGCGCGCGGTCAAGCTTCAGGGGTTTCCAAAAATCAGATTATGGAATCGCTCACGGCTAACTCCACTTTCTCTGGTGTGAAAATGCGTTTGGCTCCGCTCAATATAGAGCAGCAATTCTGTAAGTTTATTGCGCTGGTACATCGCGAAGAGGCACCTGCACAAACCTGGAATGGCTATACGGAGCTGCGCGAGTTGTCGGGTAAAATTACCATGGCTAGGCGTGTGATTAATATCGAAAACTTAAATGCCGGCGTAGAGAAATTACTCTTGGGTTCAAACGGTAATATCAATTTGATCAATGGCAGTTACGATTTTTCGCTGCCGCTTAAATTGGTGCGCGATGCTACCGACACGCCCACCAGCATCACCACCAGCGCGCAAGGCTGCAAAGTAACCAGCAATTATTGGGCAGAGCGCAGCATGAACTTATTGCGTTGCAAAGGTAAGTACGCGGAGATTAATTCTGCGAGTGATTGCCGCCCCGATAAAGATATGCTCAATGCCCTTATCAAAGATTTCGCAGCTTACAAACTGAAAGAAAAACATGGCGCAAAAATCGAAGAGAAAAAATCCGAGCTGATTAAAAAGCTGGATGAAAAATTAGGCGGCGAAGGTGCTGCCCAAAAAGCCAAAGACACACTCAAAAACCTATTTAAGAAGAAAGAAGAAAAAACTGAATAATGACGGCTACATTTTCGCAATCCGTTTTAAAGTGGTTTGATAAGCACGGCCGCAAGCATTTGCCTTGGCAACAAAACATCACGCCTTATCGCGTGTGGTTGTCAGAAATTATGTTGCAGCAAACCCAAGTTGCTACAGTAATTCCCTATTTTGAGCGCTTCACGCAAAAATTCCCTACGGTGCAGAGCCTTGCCGTTGCACCTATCGATGAAGTTTTGCATTTGTGGACTGGCCTCGGCTATTACGCCCGCGCGCGCAATTTGCATCGCTGCGCGCAAACAGTCGTCAGCCAATACGGTGGTGAGTTTCCTAATTCGGTGGAAGCGCTCAGTGAATTAACTGGTATTGGCCGCTCAACTGCCGGGGCGATTGTGAGTATCGCCTTTCAAAAACGCGCCGCGATTTTAGATGGCAATGTGAAGCGAGTACTCGCACGTTACCACGCGGTTGATGGCTGGCCGGGGCAAAGCGATACGCTCAATCAATTGTGGGAAATTGCCGAAGAACTCACACCCAAAAAGCGCAGCAATGATTACACCCAAGCCATGATGGATATGGGCGCAACCCTCTGCACGCGCAGCAAACCCAAATGCGAACAGTGCCCGCTGCAATCTGGTTGTATCGCCTATGTGCAAGGTGAACAAACACGTTACCCCGGCAAAAAGCCGAAAAAAACACTGCCAGAAAAATCCGTACAACTCTTAATGCTGCGCAATCCCAATGGTGAAATTTTGCTGCAGCAGCGCCCCCCGCAAGGTATTTGGGGCGGCCTGTGGAGCTTCCCTGAATTGGCGATAGATGACGATGCCGAAACTCACGCGCAGGATCAGTTCGGCAAGGTGGTCAATACCGAGGTGTGGAATAGCTATCGCCATACGTTCAGTCACTATCATCTCGATATTACGCCCGTGTTAATTCAGCTCGCCAAAACCCCACGCGGCATCGCTAGTGGTGGTAGCCATTGGTACAGCTTGCACGCGCCCGAGGCTTTGGGATTGGCCGCGCCTGTGAAAAAGCTACTGGAAAAACTCAGCCAATTAGACCCACGCAGATAAACAGCCTTACAATGGCAACTACTTTTTATTTACCCCGTTAGGAATCCCTATGGCTCGGCTCGTTTTTTGTCGCAAATATAAAGAAGAACTCGAAGGTGTG